>JAABUN010001537.1_pt1 | contig 49786 bp, 40 predicted proteins | sample 5559311 | NCBI WGS metagenome assembly JAABUN01 (sample SAMN10711877, study PRJNA513370) | rock metagenome | isolation source: Antarctica rocks | place: Antarctica: Victoria Land, Siegfried Peak sud
CAGGTTGCCCACGCGCTCCTCACCCGTCCGCCGCTGACCCGCCCCGAAGGGCGCGCCCGCCCGACTTGCATGCGTTAGGCACGCCGCCAGCGTTGTTCCTGAGCCAGGATCAAACTCGCTGACAAGAATCCCACCGAAGCGGGATCCGCTGTTGCTTGTTGTATTTCGCGAATGGAGCTACTCGCCAGATTAAGGCCCGCAAGCCATCTGGCGACCCGCATTCGCACCTGCCTACACGCACTCTCGCTACCCACTTTGGAGTAACGGTGCGCGCACCACGCTTCACCTGTCAACGTACCCAGCCCGATGGAGAACATCAGGAATGCCGCCCTCTCGGCGGCATCGGCCACGGCTGCTTACGGTTGTCCCGCTTCGCTGTCCGCTAGCCCAATGCCCTGCCTCCGTTGTTAGATGTTTGCCGTCGCTCTCGTCCCGGCGAAACATTTCCCTTCTTCAGGGTCGTCTCCCGTTTCCGGAAGATGTCCCCGTTCTTGGGGGCGAGGTATAGATTACCACCGGTACTGGGACCTGTCAAGGGTTTCGCCGAGAAGATTTCCGGGTTGGCCTTGCTCCCGCCCATCGCCGCCATAAACGGCCCCTACAGCTCTCGCCGCCCCGACAACGCGCGGCCCAGGGTCACCTCATCGGCGTACTCCAGGTCGCCCCCGACCGGCAAGCCGCTGGCGAGGCGGGTCACCCGCACTCCCGTCTTCACCAATTGATTAAAGATGTACTGCGCCGTGGCGTTACCGGGAATATCATTGTTGGTCGCCAGGATGACCTCGCCCACCGGGGCCTCGCCGCGTCGCTCCTCCACCCGCGTGAGCAGTTCCTTGATGCGGAGCTTGTCCGGGCCGATGCCATCGAGCGGCGAGACCGCACCGTGCAAGACATGATACAGACCCCGATACTCCCCCGTGCGCTCCAGCGCGAGAACATCGAGCGGTTCCTGGACCGCGCAAATCTTCTCGCGATCACGATCGTGACTGGAGCAGATGCCGCAGGGGTCGTCTTCGGTCGTGTTGAAGCAGACCGAGCAGAGCTTCACCCGGTCCTTCACATCGAGGATCGCCTCGGCCAGGGCGATCGCCTGATCGCGCGGGCTGCGGAGCATGAAGAAGGTGAGTCGCGAGGCCGTCTTCGGCCCGATACCGGGCAGCCGCCCGAACTCTTCGATCAACTTCTGCACCGGACGAGGCGTAATCGGGGAACTCATGCGGGCCTGCACCTTTCCGTTATGTCGTCTCTAGAACAAGTATAGCAGGTGCGGCATCCCGGCATCGCCGCGAGAGGCGCAGTACCGGCTTTCCCGCGCTCCACCTACCACCATCAGACGCCCCGTTTGACGCGGCCCGTCGCGAGAACCATACTTGCCGCCGTCGATGAGTATCATTACCGGCGTCCCCGTCGAGCGAGGCGATCAGCGCGGCGCAGACCCGCCATAATCAGCGAGGAGCAAGCAACAATGACGTCAATGAAGCCAGTGATCGGCATCACCACGGCCATCGGGGAAGCCGACAACCGGGGCGGGATTTTCCGCATGGAGGCCAGTTATGTCGAGGCGGTCGAGGCGGCAGGCGGTATCCCCATCCTGTTGCCGCCGAGCGGGGCGCACGCGGCGGACGTGCTGGCCCTCGTGGACGGCCTGGTCTTCAGTGGCGGCGGCGACATCCGCCCTGAACGCTACGGCGATCGGGAACTGCACCCGGCCACCTATGGCATCAGCGATCTACGCGACGACTTCGAGTTCCGCCTGCTCGAGGCGGCGTTTGCGACGGATGTGCCCACCCTGGCGATTTGCCGGGGCATCCAGGTCTTGAACGTGGTTCTCGGCGGCACCCTCTACCAGGACGTCAGCCAGCAGCCGACCGCGCCCGGCGAACACCGCCAACCGTGGGAGGTAGGAAGTTGGGAAAAGCCGCTCCACGCGGTCGACCTCGTGCCGGGGAGCCTCGCCGCCACGGTCCTGGGCGACACGCAGGTGGCGACGAATTCGGCCCACCATCAGACGCTGAAGGAGATCGCCCCCGGCCTGCGCGTTGTGGGGCAGTCCGCCGATGGCACCATCGAGGTAGTCGAAGCTGCGGGCAAGCGCTTCGTCCTCGGGGTGCAATGGCACCCCGAGAAGATGTACGCCGTCCACGATGAACACGCGCGACTCTTCGCCGCGCTCACCGCAGAAGCAACAGTGTATCGGGCGCAGAAGGCGCTGGGGGCGGTCACGGCGGACTGACAGCGCGCGCTCCGGCCCCTTTTCACCAGAGGCGCGGGAAGAGCTTCGGCACCGCCGCGCGATACGCGGCGTAGTCGGGAAACCGGGCCAGCAACCACGTCTCCTCGCGCGCCGCCTTGGCGTTGAGGAGGGCGACCAACGCCGCCGTGAGCATGAGTCGCGGCGGATTCGTCGTGAGAAGCGCCCAGCCCCCGGCCAGCAGCACGAACGCGCTGTAGATAGGGTGGCGCACGATCCCATACACCCCGTCGCGCACCAGTTCGGCATCCGGCTTCGGGCGCGGAAACGGCGTTAGGTTCGCGCCGAGGTCGCCGCCGGCACGCGCGAGCAGGCGCACCCCACCGCTCAACGCCGCGAGGCCGAGGGTCCGCGTCGGCCAGGTGAGGGCACGGGGCCAGGCCGGGCCACGGCGCGGGACGACGAGAATCAGCGCCAGCAGGGCGAATTGGGCGATGACCCAGCCACCACCACGCTCGTTGTCACCACGCATGGAGGTACCTCCATCTTCTGATACGAGAGGCGCGCGACGCGCGACAGGGCGAACGCGGCGATTGTACCAAACCGCCCGACACCCCCGAGCCGCGCCCTTTCGGCCATCCCCGGCCTGACAGACGCGCCGCGCCGTGTCGGGCAGACCGAGGCGGGGTACAATATCCAGAAGAACAGCGTGCGCCACCCTGGCGCTTCGCCACGCAATGGCGCAAGGCAAGGAGGATACGAGCGATGGCACAAGGGGCGCAGGCGCAGCCATTCCCGCAGTCGCGCGCGCGATCGGCGGCAGGAAGCACAGTAGCCGCGACCGACCGGCTCGGACGGGTCGCGCAGGCGCTCGGCGCGGCGACGGCGCTGGCGATGCTGGCGATGCTCTATATGGCCCTGATCTACGCACCGACGGAGCTGACCCAGGGTCCGGCACAGCGGATCTTCTACCCGCATATCGGTTCGGCCTTCATCACCTATGTCGCCTACGCCGTGACCTGCATCGCCAGCATCGCCTACCTCTGGCGACGGAGCGAGACCTGGGACATGGTCGCGCGCTCCTCCGCCGAGGTCGGCTTGCTGCTGAACACGATCCTCCTCGCTAGCGGCGCGATCTGGGGCAAGGCGATTTGGGGGACGTGGTGGTCGTGGGACGCGCGCCTGACCTCGACGCTGATCCTTTGGTTCATCTACGCGGGCTACCTCATGCTGCGCGCCTATGGCGGCGACACGCCGCAGATCGCGCGTAGCGCGGCGGTCGTGGGAATCATCGGCTGCCTCGACATCCCGATCATCAACCAGTCGGTGCGCTGGTGGCGCACGTTGCACCCCGCCCCGATCGTCGTGCGCGAGAACCCCGCCCTGCCCACGACAATGCTCCAGGCGATGTTCGTCGCGATCGCGGCCTTCCTGCTCCTCTATGCCTACCTGACCGTGCAGCGCTTCCGCGTGGAGCGCCTGGCGACCACGGTGGGGCAGCTACGCCAGGAAGCCCTCTTCGCGGCGGATGACGACATGCGCCGGGAGGGCTAGTCGATGCCGGATAACACGACATTTCTCTTCGCGGCCTTCGCGATCATCTGGCTCCTGATCTTCGGCTATTTCCTCTTCGTCGGCGGTCGGATTGGCGGGCTGCGCCAGGAAGTCGAAATCCTCCGCGACGAACTTTCCGCCCGCACCGAGGGCGGCGACGAAGCCACCACCGAGCGGGCCTGACCGATTTCCCAGGACCACGCACGACCCCGGCACCATCTTTCGCTTGTCCCATGCCCGAAACCCAGGAGGGGCCACGCTCGATCAGCGTGGCCCCTACGCTTACTCCATCTCGATGCCGCTAGACCTCGGTGACGACCGGCAGGATCATCGGGCGCTGGTGGGTGTTGCGATAGATGTAGCCCCCAAGCACCTGCGAGGTGCGCTCGACAAGCCGACCATAATCCGCGCGCCCCTTCCCGCCGCTCCGCTTGAGGGAGCGGCGGATTTCCTCGGCCGCGCCTTCGAGCAAGCCATCGGCCTCGTTATGAACGAAGCCGCGCGCGACCAAGTCCGGCCCGCTGATCAGCTGTCCTGTATCGCGCTCGACCACGATCGAGGCGAAGATGACCCCATCCTCGGAGAGGTGCTGCCGATCGCGCAGGACGATATTGGTGACATTGCCAATCGTCAGGCCGTCGATCAGCACCGAGCCGGCGGGGATGGTGCCGAGCTTGCGGGCGGCCTCCTGATCGAACTGCCAGATGTCCCCGATGTCGGCGATCGGCACTTGCTTCTCCGATAGGCCCCACTCCACCGCCATCCGCTGATAGAGGACCAGATGCCGGAACTCGCCGTGGACCGGCAGGGCGTATTTCGGGCGGGTCAGTTCGAGCATGTGGCGCAATTCCTCGCGCGCCCCGTGCCCGGAGACGTGGATCGTCGGGACGAGGGTGTTGTAGATCACGGTCGCGCCACGCCGGAAAAGGTTGTCGATCGTCCGCGCCACCGTCTCCTCGTTACCGGGGATCGGCGAAGAAGCGAGGACAACGGTGTCCCCGGCGAGCAGGCGCAACGAGCGATGCTCGCCCGCCGCGACGCGGCTGAGTGCGGCCATCGGCTCACCCTGACTGCCGGTCATGATCAGCAGCACCTGCTTCGGCGGCAGCTTGGCGGCCTCCTCCACCGTGACGATCGTGCCGTGCGGCACCTCGAGATAGCCGAGGTTGATCGCCACCGTGGTGTTGTTCTCCATGCTGCGCCCGACCGCCGCGACCTTGCGGCCATTGGCATGCGCGGTGGTGATCGCGTGCTGGAGGCGGGTGATATTCGAGGCGAAGGTGGTGATGATCACGCGCCCAGGCGCTTCGGTGACGATCCGCTGCAACGTCTCCTTGACGATCTGCTCGGACGGGGTACGCCCGTTGACCTCGATACGGGTCGTATCGGAGATCAGGACCAGCACACCCTCGTCGCCCAACTCGCGCAGGCGCTTCTCGTCGGTCGGGGGGCCGGAGATCGGGGTCGGGTCGAACTTGAAGTCGCCGGTGGCGATAACTTTCCCGTCCGGCGTGTGCAAAACGATGGCCATGCTACCGGGAATACTGTGGCTGACCGGCACGAATTCGGCGTCGATCTGCTGCGTGATCGGATAGCGCTTCCCCGGCTCCACCCGGCAGAGGTCGGCCTGGTCGAGGACGCGATGCTCGCGCAACTTCGCCTCAATGAAGCCGATCGCGAGACCGGAGCCGTAGATCGGGATCGGCTTCCCGCCCGGCACCCGCAGTTGCGGCAGGAGATAGGGGAGCGCCCCGATATGATCCTCATGACCGTGCGTAATCAGGATGCCGCGCAACTGATCGCGGTGTTCCTTCAAGTAGCTGTAGTCGGGGATGACCAGATCGACGCCGCGCTGTTCCTGTTCGGGGAACTTCACGCCCGCATCGATCAGGATGAGATTGTTGCCGTATTCGATCAGGGTCGAGTTCTTCCCGATTTCGCCGATCCCGCCGAGGGGCATCAGGCGAATTCGCTTCCGTTTTGCCACGAAGGTCCTTTCTGAAGGTTATCGTTCGGCGATCGTTGGCGCTGTATATACCGGCAGGAGCATCGGCGTTGCCGACCCCCTCCGGGCAAGCACGGCGCAATCGTCGTGCCACAGGCGTGTCAGATCCCCTCGACGATAATCATTTCGGTATGTGCCGCTTGCTGCCGTTGCGCTTTCGCCGCCGCGTAGGCGGGCGAATGCCACCAAGCCCGCGCCTGCTCGACGCTCGGAAACTCCGCGATGACCACGCGCTCGGGATTCCAGTCACCCTCGAGTACCGCGTTCACCCCGCCACGCGCGATGTAACGCCCGCCGAACGTATCGATCGTCCCCGCCACCAGTTCGCGATAGCGCGCGAAGCCCTCAGCATCGGTGACCTCGATCACCGTGACGACGTAGGCGGGCATCCGTCTTTCCTCCTATCCCTTTCTCACAGCGAGGCGGCGTGCAGCGCCCGCAAGGGGCGCGACCAGCCACCATCCCGGCATCATCGCCGTATCGCGTCGTATTTCGCCAGTTCCAGCGTGTCGAGCAACGTGTGCAAATCCTGCTTCGCGCGGGCATCGAGGGTCAGGCCCGGCGCGCGCACGACCGCGTGCTTGATCTGGCCCCGACGCACCTGGACTTCCTTGCGCGCCGCGACGCCGGTGCCCGACTGCCCGTCGAGCAGCATCAGCGGCAGGTAGCGATAGTAAAGCGCGGCGGCCTGCTCCTGGTCGCCGGAGCGGAACGACTGCCAGATCTCCACCAGGATCTCGGGATAGGGGAAGCCGGTCATCGCGCCACTCGCCCCGGCGCGCAGTTCGTCGAGGAGCCAGACGCCGCTGAGGCCACCCTGGAAGGTGATCCGCCCTGCGGGTAGCGCGGCGGCGGTCTGGCGCATCCGCGCCCCGGTCGGAATATCCTCCAGCTTGATCGTCACCACTTCCGGCACCGCGCCCACCAACTCGGCCATGAACTGCGGCGACATGCTGACGCCGTTCACCGGCGGATAGTCCTGCAGGACGATCGGCAGCCCCCCCTCGGCCCCGATCCGGCGGTAATGCTCGATCAGGCCCTTGCCGACCTTGCTGAAGTTCGGCGGCGCGATCATCACGCCCGCCGCACCGGCCGCCTGCGCGGCCCGGGTGCGCTCGATCGTCACGTCAGTCCCATCGTGCGACACCCCGACGATCACCGGGATACGCCCCTCGACCGCCCGCATCGCCACGACCGTCAGCCGCTCGCGCTCGGCGTCGTCGAGGCGCGGCGCCTCGCCCGCCACCCCGAGGATCGTGATCCCCTGCACGCCCGCCCGAACGGTCGCGTCGAGCAGCGTAGCGAACGACTCCTCATCGATCCGCGCGCGTTCGTCGAACGGCGTGGACACGATCACATAGATCCCTTCGAGTCCCTGCATACTCAGCTCCTACGCGAAACAATTGCGCTTGACTGCGCCCAACAGACATCGCCAACGACACAATCCGCTATCCTCTGCTCCACGCGGTCCGCTCCGCGACCGCGCGACGGGTATGCTGCCCACGTAAACACACTTCACGCCGGTCGGAGACCGTGGCCGAGATAGATGGCACGGCGCACTTCAGACGCCTATCAGCCATGATCGCCACCGCCACATCAGGCGCGCATCGACGGCACAGCGTGCGGGCGGCGTATCCGCCCTGGCATCCCTCGACCGTTCGGCATCGCGCCGCAGCGGGCGTCAGTCCCCACTGGGACCGCGCGCCATGAAACCCCAACGAGGACGGTCAGCCGACAAAGAAGGCCGCACACGCCCGATTAGCTTGCGTCAGCGCTCGCGTCGCCACTCGCAGCATTCATTTCGGTGCCGTTCTCGGCACCGTTGAGGAAGCGCAACGCCACGGATGCGACCGCCGCGACCCCGATCGGCAGCGCCCCTTCGTCGTCGATGTCGAAACGCGGGTGGTGATGGCCGTAGGTGAGTCCCCGCTCCGGATTGCGCGAGCCGATCCGGAAGAAACAGCCGGGCACCTGCTGCAGGAAATAGGCCATATCCTCGCCGCCCATCCCCGGCTCGCGCTCGATCAGGCGTTCCGGTCCGACAACCTCGCGCGCGACTTCGCGGACGAGATCGGACATGGCGGCGTCGTTCACCAGGGTAGGGTAGCCGAGGCGATATTGCACATCGGCCTCGGCACGCATCGCGGTCGCGATGCCCTTGATCAGGGCCGGAATACGCTCGGCGAGATTCTGGCGCACCCAGGGGTCGAAGGTCCGCACCGTCGCCTTCATGATCGCTTCTTCGGGGATAATGTTCGCCACGGTCCCGGCGTGCAGCGAGCCCACGGTAATGACCGCCTGCCGCAACGGGTTGACCTCGCGACTGATGAGGGTCTGGAGCGCACCGATGCACTGCGCCGCGACGACGATCGGATCGACCGAGCCATGCGGGCGGGCAGCATGTCCCCCCACCCCCTTGATCGTGGCGACGAAACCATCGGATGCGGCGTTGGATGGCCCGGTCACGACGCCGATCGTGCCGACCGGCAGATCCTGACCGATATGGACGCCGAACGCGGCATCGACGTGCGGGTTCTCCAGCACGCCCGCATCGATCATCGGCTTCGCCCCGCCCGGAAACGATTCCTCCGAGGGCTGGAAGACGAACTTCACCGTCCCTTTGATCGTCTCCCGGCGCTCGGCCAGCAGGCGGGCGACGCCGAGCAGCATCGCGGTGTGGGCGTCGTGGCCGCAGGCGTGCATCACACCGGGGGTCGCGGACTTGTATGGCACGTCGTTCAGCTCGTCGATCGGCAGGGCGTCCATGTCCGCGCGCAGGAGGACCGTCTTCCCCGGCATCCCGCCGTGCAAGATGCCGACGACACCGGTTTTGGCGACGCCGGTCGTCGTCTCGATACCCAACCCGCGCAGCTTCCCGGCGACGAAGCGGGCGGTGTTCTCCTCCTGGAAACCCAACTCGGGATGCTGGTGGAGATAGCGGCGGTCGGCGACGACCTGCGGCCCGATCTCCCACGCCGCATCCGCGAGCGACAGCGTCTTGACCATGATCTGCTCCCCAACCGAGCGCCCGTCCGGGTGAACTCGGACATCCTTCATTCATCGATCCTATTCTAGACCGGGCGGCGCGGGGGTGCCACACCGCCAGCGCGGCAGGGGCCCCGTTCGCGAACGCCCGCCAACCGTCGCCCGCGCCCGCCGCCGCGCAGGTTCAGGTCGCCAGCGGCACCTCGGCGGGCGCATCGGCGAAGGCGCGTACTTCCACGTCGGGGTTGAGCGCGACCTCGCCCATATCAAGCATCGCCTGGATCGCCGGGTGCGCGCGATTTAGGCGGTAGCCGTCGGTGCGATAGAGATTGCCCGAGTCGAGATCGAGATCGCTCACCGGGACGAGCGTGAGATAGTCCATGTCGAGGAATTCCCGGCCGAGCAGCCGCTCCACTTCGCCGTCTTCAAGAAGCGGGCCACCATTGAGCGGGAGCGACTCGCGCAGTTGTCGCAGCAGCGACGCCGTCTGCACGATCCGCCCGCCGAGCGCCTCCTCGGCGGCGGCGATGATCCGCACCGCCGCCATCAGGCCTTCTCGCCCGAGCTTCTGGCGCACCGTCCGTATCTCGTCGCCCGTGGGCGGTGGCGCGGCGGCGTGCGGCGGCTCGTCCGCCGCGCCATTCGCCGACAACGCGGCGTTGAGTGCGGCGTAGGGAACACGCTCGTGATAGGAGAGCCGCACGCGACCGGCCTGTTGCGCCTGCTGCATGAGATCGCTCAGGGGGATGCCGAGCTGCAGCCGGGCATCGAAGTCGTGGCGACTCTTGAGCGCGTTGCCGATGTCGGCGAAACGGACCGGCTGGCCCTGACCGTGCTGGCGCAGGAAGTCCTCGATCCACCCGATCACCAGGTGCGTCGGGGGGGCGGTGATGGGCGGCGCGGCAGTGTTGCCAGCCGTGAGGGTTATGCGTTCAACGTTCGGGGGCGAGGGCGGCGGCGCGGCGCGGCGCGGCTCCTCCGCCACACGCCGCACGGGGGCATAACCCGATGGCGTCCAGTCGGGCATCGCCGACGGATACAACGCCGCCGCAGCAAGCCCGCTTGGCGGCCCCGGATTCGCGAGCGGGCCGCCGGTGGTGTGCAGGGCCGCTTCCAGACGCCGGACGCGTTCTTCCAGCCGCTGCACGCGCCCGACCAGATCGCCCTCTTCCTGGCGCTCGGCGGGAGGCCAGATCTGCTCCAGGCCCAGGGCCTCGGCCAGGCGCAGCATCTCGGCGGGGACGAGCGGCGCCAGCGCGAGCTGACGGGACTTCCAGGTGGCGATGTGGCGCAGGCATTCTTCCAGGCTGTAAAGAAACTTGCCGAAGTTATTCGGCGGCTGCAATGGCAATTGGTGGTTGGTGCCCGGTGGGCTCAGGATGAGCAGATCCGGCCAGATCTTGAACGCATCCTGCGGCAGCAAATCCTGGCTGGTCCGGTAGCGCCGCTGATTATTCCAGAGCCATTCCTTGAGCTTATTGGCCGCTTCGACCGCTTGCCAGTAATAGTTGCGATATGGCCCGCTGAGCAAGAGTTCGCGCCAGCCCTCGGGGGTCCACTGCTTCCAGACACTATTGATGTCGCCCGCGAAGGGCTGCCCGGTCCGCTTCAATTCGATCACGATCAGCGCCAGCGTGCCATTCGCGTCGGGATGCACGATAAACCAATCGATGTTGCGACTGAGCGTGAACTCGGCGAAAACCCAGAATTCGTCGGGAAGTGTTTTGAAGGCTTCGAGTACTTCGGGATCGATCTGTCGCCGGTCAGCGCCGACGAAAATCTGTGCCATCGTTCAATTCAGCTCCTTTCTGAGAGCGTCCATACAAGCGTATCCCTATAAAGGCGGCACAAGCGCCGCGCGGCGGCGGTAACGGCGCGTGTCCGCCCCACACACCGGTCAGGCGACGATAGCGAAAATGTGCGGCGGCGACCTCCGGTCGACGTCCGCAAACGCCTCCGCACGGGAATACTCGGGGGAGGCAGGGCGGAGATAGGCGACACCGCACCCGACACGAGCCGTCATTGCCGGGGGGCGCTCGCCCATCGCCACAAACTTTCAGCGCGCGAGATGACCGCATCCGGAGGAAATCGGAGGAAAAGGGCGTTCAGCGCGGCGTGCCACTGGTCCAATTCTTAACGTGCGCCGAAGCCCATGTGGGCAGGCTAGGTGATCATCGTAGCGTTGGTTGGCGGTATCGTCAATAGTACCAACGAAAATGGCCCACCAAAACGATCAGGGCAACCAAAGCAGGTGCAAGGGGCGACACATAGCGCCCGCGCCATCCTTCCTCATGAGCGTCCGGGCGGGCGCGGGCGGTGCTCAGGTGGAGCGCTCCAGTTGGTGCGTCAGCAAGATCGCCTCGGCGATCTCGCGCATCGATTTCCGCGTATCCATACTCGCCTTCCGGATGCGATGGAACGCCTCCGATTCCTTCAACCCCTGGCTCTCCATCAGTAAACCCTTCGCCTGCTCGACCACCTTGCGCGTCTCGAGCGCCTCTTTCAGTGACCCGATCTCCTGCTCGACCACCCGAAACTCGGCGAAGCGTGCAAGCGCGATCTCGATCGAGGGCAGCAATTCCGCCTCGCGGAACGGCTTGACCAGATAGGCGATCACCCCGGCCTCGCGCGCCCGCTCGACCAGGTGCTGCTCGCTGTATGCCGTCAACAACAGCACCGGCGCGATCCGCGCGCGCGTCAACTCGCGCGCCGCCGTGATGCCGTCCATACCGGGCATCTTGATGTCCATGATCACCAGATCAGGTCGCAGCTTCCGCGCCAACTCGACCGCGATCGCCCCGTCGCCGCCCTCGCCAACGACCTCATACCCGAGGGTGGTCAGCATCTCGCCGAGATCGAGGCGGATGATCGACTCGTCGTCGGCGATCACCACACGTCGTTTGCGGGCCTGCTCATCGGTGTGCCCCAGCGCCATACCTCTCCCCTCATCATCAGCGTGACGGTCGCGGCCTTCCACATCGGGTTGTCTAGCCAGGGACATTTGCGGAAGTATATCACCGCCACTCGACAGATGCGGCGGCACGCTCGCACCGGGATGCGGTTCAGAGTTTTGCGTCGCCCGGTGTGGGCGGTTGCGGCGCTGTGATAGGCGGTTGAGGCCCCGCTGCGCTCTGCCGCCACCGTCTGCGCAAGATTTTGAACCGCACCCGTTCGCCCCCATGCTCTTGACAGCGCTGGCGCGATGGCGGAAACTGAGGCTGTTCTCAGGACAACCATATGCGTGCGCGAGCGTGGAGAGCGCCATGGCGACGCGAACGACGAATCCGGCCGCGACGGTCGGTGCCAATATCCACTGCGCCCTGCTCGGCGGATTCCGGGTCAGGGTGGGGCCGCGCGCGGTGGCCGACGAGGATTGGCGGCTGCTGAAAGCGCGCACCCTCGTCAAGCTCCTCGCCCTCGCTCCCGGCCACCGCCTCCCGCGCGAGCAGTTGATGGACACCCTCTGGCCCGAGGCCGATGGCGATGCGGCGCGGCGCAGTTTCAACTACGCCCTCCACATCGCGCGCCATGCGCTCGACCGCGCGGCGAGCCCTGCTCGCGCGGCACGCGATCGGCAGGCCCCGCAAGGCGTGCTCCGCTTACATGACGGCGTCCTCGCGCTGGCCACGCCGGACACGCTCACGGTCGATGTCGACCTCTTCACCGCCGCCATCGCGCGCGCCCGCCGCACCCGCGACCCCGACCACTACTGCAGCGCCCTCGCGCAGTACGCCGGGGAACTCCTCCCCGATGACCGCTACGAGGAGTGGGCCACCGGCCCCAGGGAACTTCTGCGCGAGTCCTTCCTCCAGGCGCTCGTCGCGCTGGCACAACTCCAGGGGGCGGGTGGCGATCACGCCACCGCGATCGAGACGCTACGCCGAGTCCTGGCCGTGGCACCGGCACATGAGGAAGCGCACACCCTCCTGATGCGCCTCTACGACAGCGCCGGCCACCGCGCCCTGGCCCTGCGCCAGTATGCCCAGTTGCGCGAGGCGTTGCGGCGCGAGTTGTCGGTCGAGCCCGATCCGGAGACGCAGCGCCTGCATGGGGCCATCCTCGCCGGGCACACGCGCAAGGCGGCGCAGGACGATCCCCGGCGCGAGGCGTCGCCCCACGTCGTCCTGCCGACGCCACTGACCATCTTCATCGGTCGAGAGCGTGAGCTGGCCGAGTTGGATCGGCTCTTGCGCGAGGACACGGCCCGCGCACGCCTGGTGACGCTGACCGGCGCGGGCGGCTGCGGCAAGACCCGCCTGGCGCTCGAAGCCGCACGCCGCGTGCTGCCGCACTATCCCGACACCCTCTGGTTGGTCGAGCTGGCCACCCTGGACGATCCAGAGCGCGTGCCCGCGCTGGTCGCGCGGGCGCTCGGGCTGCGCGAGCAACCGGGCGTCGCGCCGACCGATCTGCTCATCCAAACGCTGCGGCGGCGCTCCGCGCTCCTGATCCTCGACAACTGCGAGCATCTGCCCGACCCCTGCGCCCGGCTGGCGGCGGCGTTGCTCGGTGCGTGTCCCGGCCTGCACATCCTGGCAACCAGCCGAGTCGCCCTGCACGTCGCGGGCGAGTTGGTCTGGCGCGTGCCCGCCCTCGATCTGCCCGACCTGTCGCTCGCCACGACCTTCGGGGCCGCGCAATTGTCGATCTTGGCCCAGGCCGACGCCGTCCGGCTTTTCCTCGATCGGGTCGCCCTGCGCGCGCCCGGGTTCCGGCTCACCACGGAGAACGCGGCGGCGGTGGCGGCGATCTGTCGGCGCTTGGATGGCCTCCCGCTGGCCCTGGAACTCGCCGCCGGGCGTCTCCCCACACTCACGGTGGAGGAACTGGCCGCCCGGCTCGATGATGCCCTCGGCGTGCTGGCGCGGGGCGATTATCCGACCCCCACCCGCCAGCACACCCTGCGCGCGACCCTCGACTGGAGCCACGCGCTCCTCACGCCGCACGAGGCGGCGCTGCTCCGCCACCTCGCCGTCTTCGCGGGCAACTGGAGCCTCGCCGCCGCCGAAGCGATCTGCGGCGCGGCAGGCGACGATGCCTGGCACGCGGGGACCGACCCGGACGGCGCACCCGGCTCCCCCCGCCCCGCCCCGCCCTCCTTCCTGGAGGTCCTGGCCCGCCTGGTGGATCAGTCGCTCATCACGGTGATCACCGTTGGCCGGGCGACGCGATACGCCTTGCTGGAGATCGTGCGGCAATATGCGCGGGAACATCTCGTCGCCAGTGGCGAGGCCACCCCCCTTCTACAGCGCCACGCGGCATGGTATCTGGCGCTGGCGGAGGAGGCCGGGTCGGGCCTCGAAGGTGCCGAGCAGGCGCGCTGGTTGCGCCAGTTGGCGGTCGAGCACGATAACCTGCGTGCGGCGCTGCGCTGGGCGATCGGTGGCGTCGGTGGCGTCGGTGGCGTCGGTGGTGCTGCGCCATCCTCATCACTCGCGCTGCGCTTGTGCACCGCGCTCTGGCGCTTCTGGGAGAGCCACGGGTATCTCACCGAGGGCTACGACTGGTGCCTGCGCGCGCTCGCCTTGCCAGACGTCGCACCTGCAACGCGCGCCGGTGCCCTGCTCGGCGCGGAGCGACTCGCCTACTGGCGCGACAACGTCGCCGCCGCCACCGCCCATCTCGAAGAAGTCGTCGCGCTGGCGCGGTCGCACGACGACCAGCCACTCCTGGCCACGGCGCTCACCCACCTGGGGCACGTCGCCCTCATCACGGATCGCGCGGCGGCGCGACGCCTCTACGCCGAGAGCCTGGCGCTCGGCCAGGCACTCGGCGATCGGCGCATCGAGGCTGGCAACCTCAGCGGCCTCGGCAACGTGGCGATCCGGCTCCAGGATTATGTCGCCGCCCGCCCATTACTCGAAGCGGCGCTCGAGCGCGCCAATGGAACCGGGCTGCACAGCGAAGCCGCGTTCATCCTCCGCTGCCTCGGCAGGATCGCCTTCGCCGGGGGCGAACTGGCGACGGCACAAGGGTATTACGAGCGGTGCATCGCGCGCTGGCGCGAGCTTGGCAATCGGAGCGAGGTGGCGGTCTTCCAGGGGGAACTGGCGCACCTGCTGCTCGCGCAGGGCCGCCATGGCGACGCCACCCAACTCCTGCTGCAGAGCCTCGCCGTGCAGCGCGAGTTGGCGACCCCCCAGCGCTTCCCGTACTGCCTGGAAGGTCTTGCCGCCCTCGCGGCGACATACGGCCAGCCGATCCGGGCGCTACGCCTGGCCGCCGCCGCCGCCGCGCTCCGCTCCCGCTACGGCTCGACAATCCCCGAGATCGAAGGCGACCGCATCGCGCGGGCGCTCGCCGACGCCCGCACCGCGCTCGGCGCGGCGGCCAGCGCGACCGCCTGGGATACCGGCCTGGCCCTGACGACCGACGACGCTGTCACCGAGGCGCTAACCCCGCCATAGACCGCGCCGATGCTCCTCCCAGGCCCCAGGCCCGACCGCTCGCCGCCCCCGTAACCTCGCCCTCTCCCGCACTTTCACCCAACTATGCGCCAGCTATGCACCCGCCCGCTATCCTGCGTGGGTCGCGGGTCGCGTTCCCCTGCCGCCCGGAATACCGCCGCCGCAATGCCGAGAGTGTGCGATGACCAAACGCTTCAATTCTTACCTCCTCCGCTTTTGGGATCGGGCCGATGGGGAAAGGAGGATCGAGATCGAACACATCCAAGGTGGCACGCGCGCGGTCGTCGCCTCGACAACGGCGGCCCTGCGCTGGCTCGACGCCCACGCGGCGACCGCGCCGATCGGCGATGTGCTGGCAGGGGCATCCGGCCCACCTCAGGGTGGGCCGACCGATGAAGGCGAGACGCCGCCGTAGGGGGGAGGACGGCGACCGACGATCGCGAACACGTCCGGCAGGTTCGGCGTAGAGCTGGCGTAGCTCTGACAAGGAGGGCAACATGTCTCGACGTTTCACGACCGCGATACGCGCCGGGTGTATCATCGCGCTGCTGCTCGGTATGGTGGGGTTTCTGACGCCGCAGGCGGCGGCGGCCACGCCGGGTGGCATGTTCGGCTGGGGTTCCGACGAGAATGGTACCCTCTGCCTCGGCACCCTCACGACCCGCAAGACAACCCCGGCGGCGGCGATCGGCGCGGCAAGCAGCGATGTCATCGCCGTCGCGGCGGGGGGCTACTACACCCTCCTATTGAAGGCGAACGGCACGATCTTCGGCTGTGGCAGCAATCGCTTCTACGGCACGCTCGGCATCGGCACCGAGGATAGCAACAACCATCCGACGCCCGAACAGGTCGTGGGCGTGACCGGCGCGACCGCCATCGCCGCCGGGCGAAACCACAGCCTCGCGGTCGCCGGGGGCAACGTCTACGCCTGGGGGCAGAACGCGTCCGGCGAACTCGGCCAGGGGACCAACGACAGCCTTGCCCATCCCACGCCCACGGTGATCACCGGGCTCAGCAACGTCAAAGCGGTCGCGGGCGGCTTCGGGTTCAGCTTCGCGATCAAGACCGACAGCACGCTCTGGTCCTGGGGGGCCAACAACGCGGGTCAACTCGGTCGCACCGCCTCAGGCACCCCCTCAGCCCCGCTTCAAGTCTTCCTCTCGCCCGGTGTTCCCTTGCTGGCACAGTCGGTCGCGGGCGGCGAGCGTCACACCGCCGTGGTCGCCACCGACGGCAAGGTCTACACCTTCGGGGGCAACGGCGAGGGCGAGGGTGGCCTCGGCGTGGCCTCCGATTCGTTGCCACACCCCACCCCAACCCAGGTCGCCACACTGGGTGCCAACAACGCCGCCGTGGTCGCCGGGTATCGCCACTTCCTCGTCCTGAAAAGCGACGGCACGGCCTGGGGCTGGGGGGACGACAACATCGGGCAGTTGGGGCGCGGTGCCGCCACGACCGTCGGCTGCGCCTGCCAACCGTCCCCGGCGGCGGTGGCCGGGCTCACCGGGGCGGTGATGCTGGGCTCCAGCCAGCAGACAGGTTCCGCGCTCCTGGGCGACGGCACCGTGCGCACCTGGGGGAGAGGCCCCGGCGGCGAGTTGGGCAACGGCGGCTCAAGCAACAGCGCCAGCCCGGTGCAAGTGACCGGGCTGACCAACGTGGTCGCCATCTCCAACGGCGTCTATGCCCAGCACAACCTCGCCATCAAGACCACGCCGGGCACGGCGATCGTCAGCGTGAGCCCGCTGGCGGTGCAATTCCCCAATCAGCTCGTGAACACGGCCAGCACGTCACAACTCGTGCGTCTCTCTAACAGCGGCACGCAGGCACTCGTCGTCAGCGCGATCACGGTCGTCGGTGCCAATCCCGGCGACTTCGCCCAGACGAATGATTGCAGCGCGCCCGTCGCCCCGACCGCTTTCTGCACCATCACCGTCACCTTCACCCCCACGGCGATCGGCGCGCGCGCCGCGACCCTGCGCATCGCCGACAATGCCGGGGACAGCCCGCAACAGGTCGCCCTCGGCGGCACGGGGGTCGTGTCGCAACCGCCCTTCAACCTGGTGGTCACCTTCGTCGGGGCGGGCAGCGGCACCGTCGGCGTCGCTGCCACCAACCTCACCCAGCCGACGCCGAACCACTACGTGATCCCGCAGGTCGCCGTCGCCACCCTCACCGCAGGGGCGAGCGACAGCGTCTTCACCGGCTGGAAGCTCGACGGCGTCTTCGTCGGCTGGGCCAACCCGCTCACCCTGACGATGAACACCGACCACACAATGGAAGCGACTTTCGTCCCGGTCCCGATCTTCGGCGACGTGCCGGGCGGGAAAGCCTACACCGACCCGGTCCTGCACCTGGCCGCGCGCGACATCATCCGGGGCTGCGACCAACTCGCTACCCCCCGGCTCTACTGCCCGGCCGACTTGACCGCGCGCGCGCAGATGGCGGCGCTGATCGCCCGCGCGAGCGGCTGGGACGCCGAGGACCACGCGACCGCCTTCCCCGACCGCTGCGACGCGGGCGGCGGCTGCATCGACGACGCGCTGTGGCGCAACGTCGGCACGGTCGCCTTCTACAACGTGGCGCGCGGCTACCTCGGCGGCACCTACGACCCCTTCGGCGACGTGCTGCACGCGCAGACGATCTCCTTCATCACCCGCGCGATGATCACCAAGGGCTACTGGAATCTCCAGCCGGTTGACGGGAGCTACACGAATGTCCCCGGCACCTCCGGCCACCGCCAGGACATCGCCACCTTCGTCCATTACGCGGGCGCGCTCCCCGACTACCCGAACCTGAGCGGCAACTTCGCGAACTGGGACCAGGCGAGCACCCGAGCCTGGTTTGCCCGCACCCTCTGGCAGGCGCTGAACAGCTATTGGAGCGTCGATCGCGTGCCGTAACCGCCGCGCGCACGACATCTCCCGCATCAGTCACCGTCACGTTGTGGCCGGGGCCGCTCCCAAGCGGGGGGCGGCCCCGGCCACCGCGTTCAGCCACAACGGGGGCAACGCCCTACGGCCAGTGGAGCAAGGGGCGCTGCGGTCGCTCGCCGCATACCGAGTGGGCGCGCGAGATGCGGCGGTCGCGCCCCCGGCGATACCACCCATCGCCCACGTTGAACCGCTCCGGGCCGGCCCTACCGGATCCGCCCCACCGGCATATTGACCCAACTGCTCATCTCGTGCGGCGGCGTGACCGACTCCGCCGGGCAGACATAGGCGGGCGAGAGCTGGCCGATGCTCGTGACGCCGAGCAGCCCCATCTCGCAGATCAGCTCGTCCTCCAGGATCTCGAGCATCCGCACCACGCCATCCCGGCCCCCGGCAGCCAGTCCCCAGCCCTGCAAGCGACCGAGCGCGACCGCGTCGGCTCCAAGCGCGACCGCTTTGAGAATGTCGCTGCCGCGTTGCACCCCGCCGTCCACGATGACCCGCGCCCGACCGTTCACCGCCTGCACGATCTCCGGCAACGTCTCCAGGCTGCCCAGCCCGTGATCGATCTGCCGACCGCCGTGGTTCGAGGCCCAGACGACATCGACGCCATGCTCCACGGCCAGCGCCGCGTCCTCGGCGGTCTGGACCCCCTTCAGCATGAAGGGCAGCCCCGCCACCTCCTTGATCATATCCATCGTCTCCCAGGTGAGCGCGGCCAGGTGTTCCTGGTGCGAAACGCCGCGCCGGGATGGCGGCTGGTAGCGCGACATCATCGGGCGCTCGCGGCGACTGTAGTGCGCGACATCGACCGTCAGCGCCAACGCGGCGTAGCCCGCCGCCTTCACCCGCCCGACGATTTCCTCCGTCCACTTCATGTCCCCATGGACGTAGAGTTGGAAGATTTTCGGCGTTGGCGTCGCGGCGGCCGTCTCCTCCAGCGTCGGCAGGGTGACCGAGCTGACGGCGTGGAGGATGCCGAACTCCGTCGCGGCCTCGGTCACCGGCACCGCGCCCCCCGGATTGAAGGTCTGCAAGGAGCCGATCGGCGCGAGGATCGCGGGGATACGCAGCTTGTGCCCCATGAAGGTCGTGGAGGGATCGATCCGCGACACATCGACCAGGATACGGGGGCGGAAGGCAACGCGGTCGAAAGCGTGCCGGTTGCGCCGCAGGGTCGTCTCCGACGCCGACCCGCCGACCAGATAATCCCAGGCCCCCTGATAGAGGCGGCGGCGCGCTTCCTGGATCAGTTCCTCGTTGCTGACGTAGTCCAGCCCCATCAGTCCCCCCTATTACCCTCGTTCGCCCGCAGACGGCGGCATCCCGCAGGTCCAGGCGCGGCCAAATGCTCGCGGGGTACCGCGTTACGACCCGCCCGGCCCAAATCGCCGAACCGGCGCATTCTAGCACCGCCGCCATGCGGGGTCAGCATGAGGCAGCCTTAACGCTCCCCGATCACTACGCCAGCCGGATCACCAGGGCAAAGCGCCGCAACCGCCCACGAACAAATGCGCTATTCTTTCCTCCGAACTCTTGGTGCGAATTCCTGGTGCTGACGGATCGAGTTGGTCACAAGGGAAGGCCACAAACCTCCCCGCTCAACCCCCCATGATCCGGGCGTGAGGATGCGCCTATCGTTGCCGTAGGCAGGAGCGTGACAGGCCATGCCAGAGAACAAGACACGACCGGAAATAACCGCTGTCGCGGCGTTCTTGGCTGCGGTGGACCCGCGACGCCGCGACGATGCTCATGCCCTCTGCGCCCTGCTGGCCGAGGTCACTGGCGAGTCGCCCGTGATCTGGGGGACCAGCATCGTCGGCTTCGGCTCCTACCATTATCGCTACGCGTCCGGGCGCGAGGGCGACACGTTCATCGTCGGCTTCTCGCCCCGCAAGGCGAACCTCACCCTCTATAGCCGCGCTGGCTTCGAGCGCCACGCCGACCAACTCGCCGCGCTCGGCCCACATTCGCTGGGCAAAGCCTGCCTCTACATCAAGTCGCTGCACGCCATCGACCAAGCGGTCTTGCGGCGCATCGTCGCCGCCGGGATCGCCGCCGAATAATCTCGCTCAAGCGCCTCTCGTTCAAGCGCGTGGCCGGTTGCCGGCCAGTAACCCCGCCACCGACAGGTCTTCGTCTATGTCGGGCCAGTGGATGCCGATCCCCCCGCCGATGCGCTCCCATCGTTGGCGTTGCTGCGGTGTGGCGTTGGCGAGACGCGGGAACCAATCGAGCGGCACGCTGATCCGACGCCCATCCGACAGCGCGACGTGCAGTCGCTCCACGTCAAACGTCACAGCCATTGCCAGAACAGTCCCGGTATCAGCGGTTGAAGAACCCATGCCACCCCCCCACTCACCCCCAGTCCCTGTAGAGGGACTTCGTGGCCGCAGCCCCCAGCCGGGACGATGGCAGAGCCCGGCGGGGCCTCAGTCCAACGGCTCTCCGCCTCACCAGTTCGAGAACGCATCCCAGGCCCCACTGCGTTCCGCCGTAAACTTCGTGGCCGCAGCCCCTAACCCGGATGGTGGCACGGAAGGCCCGTTGTGACGGGCGAGTCCTGCGGGGCCTCAATCGGGGGATTCCTGCTTCACAGGCGTCCTCCGGGCGATTCACTCGCCCGCCCCACCTCGCACCAGAATATAGCCAGTGCGAGGCCGCCCCCGCATGGGAGCGGCCTCGCCGTGGTCTTGCCGCGTTCCAACCCCTGCGCCGTTACGCCGCCAGCGTCACCGTCGCCTTACGGATAGCGAGTTGCCCGCCCTCCACATCGGCGAGGAGTTGATCGCCGTCGCGCACCTCGCCGTTGAGCAGCTTCAGGGAGAGCGGGTCCAGCAGCCACTTCTGGATCACCCGCTTCAGCGGGCGTGCCCCATAGATCGGGTCGTAGCCCTCGGCCGCGAGGAACTGCTTGGCTGCGGTCGTCAGGGTCAGCTCGATCTTCCGCTGCGCCAGGCGCTTCCGCAGACCACGGAGCTGGATCTCGACGATCTGGCCGAGCTGTTCCCGGCTCAACCCGTGGAAGATGATCGTCTCATCGACCCGGTTCAGGAACTCCGGTCGGAACTGCTGCGCCAGCGCGTCCAACACCCGTGCCCGGATCTCGTCATGCGACAGCCCCGGTTGGATGATGAACTGGCTGCCGATATTCGAGGTCATGATCACGACCGTGTTCTTGAAGTCGATCGTGCGCCCCTGGCCGTCGGTCAGCCGCCCGTCGTCCAGCACTTGCAGCAGGACGTTGAAGACATCCGGGTGCGCCTTCTCGATCTCGTCGAACAGCAGGACGCTGTAGGGTCGCCGCCGCACCGCCTCGGTGAGCTGCCCGCCCTCGTCGTAGCCGATGTAGCCCGGAGGTGCCCCGAGCAGCCGCGCGACCGTGTGCTTCTCCATGTACTCCGACATGTCGAGGCGGATCATGGCGCGCTCGTCGTCGAAGAGGAACCCGGCCAGCGCGCGCGCCAGTTCGGTCTTGCCGACGCCGGTCGGCCCGAGGAAGATGAACGAGCCGAGCGGCCGCGCGGGGTCTTGCAGGCCCGCCCGCGCCCGCCGGATGGCGTTCGACACCGCGATCACCGCCTCATCCTGGCCCACCACCTGCTCGTGCAGCCGCCCCTCCATCTGCAGCAGCTTCTCGATCTCCCCTTCAAGGAGGTTGCTGACCGGCACCCCGGTCCACTTCGCCACCACCTCGGCGATGTCGTCGGCGGTGACCTCCTCTTGCAGCAGTCGCCCGCCCTGCCCCAACCGGGCCAACTGCTCCTCGGCGGCCTGCGCCTGGGCCTCGAGGTCGCGCAGCGCCCCGTAGCGCAGCTCGGCGGCCTTGCCGTATTCAGCTGCGCGCTCGGCCTGCTCGGCCGCGACGCGCACCCCCTCCATCTTCTCGCGCAGGCCGCTGATCGCCTGAATGGCGTCGCGCTCCTGCGCCCACTTCGCCTGCAAGGCGTCGCGCTCCTCCTGCAAATCGGCCAGCTCGCGTTCCAGCGCGAAGAGGCGGTCGCGGGAGGGCTCGTCCTGCTCCCGACGTAGCGCCTCGCGCTCGATCTCCAGGCGGGCGACGCGGCGCGAGACCTCATCCAGCTCGACCGGCATCGAGGTGATCTCCATCCGCAGCCGCGCCGCCGCCTCGTCCACCAGATCGATCGCCTTGTCGGGCAGGAAGCGATCGGCGATGTAGCGGTTGGAAAGAACCGCCGCCGCGACGATCGCGCTATCGAGGATGCGCACCTGATGATGGACCTCGTAGCGCTCGCGCAGGCCCCGGAGGATGCTGATCGTGTCCTCCACGTTCGGCTCCTGCACCAGCACCGGCTGGAAGCGCCGTTCCAGCGCCGCGTCCTTCTCGATGTACTTGCGGTACTCGTTCAGCGTCGTCGCCCCGATGCAGCGCAACTCCCCGCGCGCCAGGAGCGGCTTCAGCATGTTCGAGGCGTCCATCGACCCCTCCGCCGCGCCCGCGCCGACCACCGTGTGCAGCTCATCGATGAAGAGGATCACCTGCCCGGCGCTCTCGGTGACCTCCTTGAGGACCGCCTTCAAGCGCTCCTCGAACTCGCCCCGGAACTTCGCACCCGCGATCAACGCGCCGAGATCGAGCGCGATGATCAGCTTCTCCTTCAACCCTTCCGGCACGTCACCGCGCACGATCCGCCCCGCCAATCCCTCGGCGATCGCGGTCTTGCCGACGCCCGGCTCGCCGATCAGTACCGGGTTGTTCTTGGTCCGGCGACTGAGTACCTGGATCACGCGGCGGATCTCTTCGTCACGCCCGATCACCGGGTCCAACTTCCCCTGCTGGGCCGCCTGCGTCAGATCACGCCCATACTTCTCCAAGGCCTGATACTTGCCCTCGGGCGTCTGATCGGTCACGCGCTGGTTCCCCCTGATCTGTGTCAGCGCGCCGAGCACCCGCTCGCGCGTCAGGCCGTTATCGCGCAGGATACGCCCCACCGCGCCCCCCTGCGGGGCGGCGGCGATCAGGCCGAGCAGCAGATGCTCGGTGCTGACATACTCATCCTTGAATGTCGTCGCCTCGTCCTCGGCCTGTTGCAGCGCCGCGCGCAACGCCGTGCCGAGGCTCGCCTGCGCCACGTACTGCAACTTCGGCGCGGCGTCGAGCGCGCCGCCGACCTCGCGCAGGATCGCCTGCGGATCGCGACCGAGCTTGAGCACCACCTGCGGGACGATACCATCCGCCTGCGCGACCAGCACCCAGAGCAGATGCTCCAGATCGAGCTGCGCGTTATTGCGCCGCGTCGTCTCGTTCTGCGCCGCGACGATCGCCTCCTGCGCCTTCTCCGTGAAACGATTCGGGTTCATCTCTCCCCCTTGCCCACCTCATCGTGGGCACTCACCCACCGACGAATGCCGCCCTCTCGTGCGTCGCGTCTCGCGATCACCTATCGGCTTGGCCGACGGACGCCCCCACCCTCCCTTTCAGGGGAGGGTCGCTGCCACAGCAGCGGGGAGGGGTCACCTCCAGCGTCGTGAGCCGACACCTTCAGGCATGAATCGCTACCACTCCGTACGTCGGACAGCCCCACGCGCCCGACTCCCCTCCTGCTCGACCTCATGCTTCGCCCCCCGTCCTTCGACCGGGCGTTGCTCGGCACGATGTTCCGCCGGTGCCCCCGGCTGCGACTCTGGCACACCAAGCGCCTGCAAGAGCTTCTGGACCTCATGCTCGACCAGCTCGACCGCCGCCTCGTGCGACGCCGCACCGCGCACCCCTGCGCGCAGCTCGTCGAGCCGTTGCGACATCCCCAGCGCCAGTTGCACGCCGGCCAGGTTCAGCCCGACATACTCCACCAGATGCTTGATCTGTCGCAGGCGTTCGATGTCCTCCGCCGAGTACAGGCGCAGTCGCCCCTGCGTACGCGACGGCTTGATGAACCGCTCCCGTTCATACTTGCGCAACGTCTGCGCGTGCATGTCCAGCAGCCGCGCCGCGACGCTGATGACATACAATGGTTCACGATCGTACATGCCTCGTCTCCTCTCACTTTTCCTGCGGAGAGTATACTAGTTGATATATATCGTGTCAAGGTTTATAATTACTACAGTGTAGGATCCATCAAGCTGATACCCTCGACCAGCCTCCCACACCACTCCACACTCGCCGACTCACCCCCTACCCATCCCCCCAGTCCGCGTAGGCGGACTTCGTGGTGGCCGCAGCCACCTTCAGCCGGGACGGTGGCAGAGCCCGGCGGGGCCTCAGTCCAACGGCATCCCCATCACCACCGATCCTTGACACCGATCCTTGACGCGCTGGCACGCACGCGCTATAATAGAACATGCGTTCTATCAGAGTGGGCGCACCGCCCAGGAACAGAGGGATACGCCGATGACGAACCGCGAGATCGCCCACGTCCTCTTCAATATCGCCACCCTGCTCGAACTGGCCTCGGGCAACCCCTATCGCATCCAGGCCTATCGGCGCGGCGCGCGCGGGATGCTGCAGCTCAAGGTCGAGGCCAACACCCTGATCGAGGCCGGGCAGGAACTCCCGCTCCCCGGCCTCGGGAAGCGGCTCCGCGCCAAGATCGGGCAACTGATCGCGGGCGGGCGGATGGCCTTCTACGAGGAGCTGATCGCCGAGCAGCACCCCGCCATCCAGTCGCTGATGCAGGTGCCGACCGTCGGGCCGAAGACGGCGCTTCGCCTCTTCACCGAGCTGCACCTGACCTCGCCTGAGGCCCTCCTCTTCGCCGCGCGTCGTGGTCGCGTCCGCGAGTTGTGGGGCTTCGGGGAGAAGCGCGAGCGCGCCCTCGCCGCCGCCGCCGCCCTGGTCATCGGCGGCTCCCGCCCCCCATCCGGCCCGACACCGGGCGGGAATCAATTGCCGCTACCGACCATGGCGGCGTGAGAAAGGTTGGCAGGTTGGCAGGTTGCAGGTTGCAGATTTCGCCCGCAGCAGGCCCCAATCACCTGCCAACCTGCAACCTGTCAACCTGTGACCTCGTAGGAGATTCGGATGGCCTCGCCCGTCGCCGCGCTTGACGACACCGCCGATGTCGTCGAGCAAGAGGACCTGTTCGCCGCCCTCGAAGCCGCCGCCATCGATGAAGATGACGGCGACCATCCGGTGCCCCCGCACGCCGCCGCCCTGCCCGCCGACCTGCGCCCTACGCTGACGATCAAGCCCCGCGTCTATCAGAGCGAGGCGATCGTCTCCTGGCTCCGGCAGGACGGGCGCGGCGTGATCGTGCTGCCGACCGGCGCGGGGAAGACGGTCGTGGCGCTGATGGCGATCGAGCGCCTGGCGGTCCGCACCCTCGTCATCGTGCCGACGATCGAACTGCTGACCCAGTGGCGCGCGACGATCATCGAGCGGCTGGGGTTGCCGGAGGAGCGGGTCGGGATCATCGGCGGCGGGCAGCGCCTGCTGCGCGACATCACCGTGATCACCTATGACTCCGCTGCGATGCCGACCCGCCGCCTGGATGGCTTCGGCCTCCTGATCGTGGACGAAGCGCACCACCTCCCGGCGGACCATTATCGCCAGATCGTCAAGAAAGTGGGCGCGCCCTATCGCCTCGGCCTCTCGGCGACGCCCGAACGGCTCGACGGTCGGCACCGCGATCTCGACACCCTGATCGGGCCGGTCGCCTTCCACAAACTCCCCGCCGAACTCGCGCGCGATCGCCACATCGCCGAGTACGTCGAGCGGCGCCTCTTCGTGAATCTGTCTCCGGAGGAGCAGGGTCGCTACGATCTGTTGATGGCGCAGTTCCGCTGGTACCTGGCGAAGAACCGGATCGCGCCCGGTCCCGACTTTTACGGCGAACTGGTGCGCCGCGCTGGCTCCGATCCGGCCGCGCGCCAGGCGATGCAGTCGCACCACCAAGCGCGCATGATCGCCCTCAACGCCGACGCCAAGATCGCGACGATCGCGGACCTCCTCGGCCAGCATCGCACCGACAAGGTGATCATCTTCTCCGAGTACAACGCCTTGGTCGACGTCGCCAGTCGTCGCCTGCTCCTCCCCTCGATCACCTACCGCACCGAAGCAGCCGAGCGGCGCGCGATCCTCGACGGCTTCCGCGAGGGCCGCTACTCGAAGATCGTCACCGGGCGAGTCCTCAATGAGGGCGTGGACGTGCCGGACGCCAACGTGGCGATCGTCGCCAGCGGCTCGTCGGCCACGCGCGAATACATCCAGCGCCTCGGTCGTATCCTCCGCCCCAAGCCGACCCAGGCGACCCTCTACGAATTGATCACCCGCAAGACGAGCGAAGGCCAGGCCGCCAAGCGCCGCCGCCCGAAAGACACCGCCCCCCCGCGCGCAGCATGAGAGGGGTTGGCAGGTTGCTATACCTCCCACCACCTGCCAACCTGCCAACCTGCAACCCCCAACCTCGGAGGACCTATGGCCTTTCGCACCCAGGATTTGCCGAAGACCATCCGACGCGACAAGCGGAATGGGACGAGCCGCCTCTACCCGCGCTTCCTGCGCGACGACGGCATCAAGCCGCAACTCGGCATCGCGATCCGCTTCTTCGAGACCAAGCTGGGGATGCTGCGCCGCGAACTCGATCCCGACGTCCTCATCCAACTCTTCGGCGATCCTCGATTGGCGCGCTGTCTCGTCAGTTGCCTCGCGCGGGCCTATCGCTACCGGACGCGCCGCTTCGCCGACATCCTGGGCGAGGAACGCGCCGCCGCCCTCGCCGAACGCGGCCTGCACACGCCGCGCGATCTGCGCGCCTTCGCCTACGCGCGCGCGAATGAGGCGGGCGGCTTCGTGGCCCCGAGCGACCGCGCCCGTTTCCTGAACGAGCTGTTGCCGGAACTCGACCTGATCGAGGTGGAACAGGCCCTCTGGCTCGACGCGCCCGATCAGGCGATCCTCATCCGCGTCGGCCCGGTGCCGACGGTCGAGGAGGTCATGGCGCTGTACCATCTGCGCCTGATCGAGTCGCTCCTGCGGATCGCGCCGACCGCCCACTTCGCCCTGCGCGGCGACCGCGCGACCGTCGAGGCCGTCTGCGCGCGTCACGACGTGACGGCGACGATCGAGGGCAAGACGGTGATCCTGCGCGGCAAGCAAGACGGGGTCGGCTCCTGGTCGCGACACGGCAGGCGCGTGGCCCGCGCGGCGCTGACCCTGCTCGGCGCTGGACTGCTCGGTCCCGGCGCGGCGACGGTCGCGCTCAACGACGAGATGTTCGATGTGAACCTCGACGCGGCGACGCTGCGCGAGGCGCTGCCCACACGCGCCCTGTCCGCGCCCGCCACCACCTGGGCGGGGACGGAGCAGATTATGGCCGGGATCGCGACGGAACGTCGCGCCGGGCGCTTGGCGGGCTGGCGACTGCGCCGCTGGCCGGAGCCCCAGGTGACAGAGGCGGGGGTGATCTGGCCGGAGTTCTCGATCACGCGCGGCACGATCGCGATCGGGCTGCTCCCGTTGACGGCGACGCAGATACGCGCCGAGACGGACGAGTTGCTGGCGCTGGCCGACCGGCTGCCCTTCATCGCCCTGGTGCAGGGCGCCTTGCGCGCCATCCCGGTCGGGCTGACGGTGCTGCGCCTCGATAACGAGGGCGCGGCAGGCGCATTGGCCGACTACCTGGAGCGCACCTTCCCGCTCAGCGCGGCGGATGCCACGCCCGAGTGGCTGGTCGCCCTCGGCGACGCCACCCGCGCCGCCGGATCGTTGGCGGAATCGGAACTCGCGCGCCGCATCGACTGCGCCGAGGAGTTGGTCGCCGCGCGCCTGGTCGCCCTGGACGACCGGGACCTCATCTACATCGACGGCTTCGGCCTCTGCGCGACCACCTTCCTCGATCGCGCCCGCGCCCTGCTCGACGAGGAGACCGCCCGCAATGCCGGTCGCCTCGACCTCGGCACCCTCGGACGCAAGCTCCGCACGCTGACCGGCCGAAACGAGGGCCTGCACGCCCTGATCGCGCATCTCAGCGGCGAGCTACAAGCGGTGGCGTAACGGCCCCGCACCTTTCCGGCAGCCGGGGGCGTAGGGACGATGGCACCATCGTCCCCGCGCCCCTAAACGCTGAATCGCCCCCCTGGTGGCGGCAGTTGCCCCAGCCGCCCCATTCAACGACAATCGCTCCCCACGCCAGCCCGCGCCATACATTCGCGGGCCGCAAGCCGACTGTTCGGAGAAAGGGGAGCGATGAGCAGCGCCCTCCACAAGGAAATCGCCGCCGAGCAGGGCCCGGTCCCGGTCGCGATCGTGACGGTCAGCGACACCCGCACGCCGGAAACCGATGTGAACGCGCACTACCTGCGCGAGCAGTTGACCGCTGCCGGGCAGCGCGTCGTCGCCTACCATCTAATCAAGGATGAGCCGACCCAGGTGGCGGGCATCCTGGATGAACTCGCCGACGGCGAGGCGCGGGTCATCCTCTTCAACGGCGGCACCGGTATCGCCCAGCGCGATACCACCTTCGACGCCCTCAGCCGCAAGCTGGAAAAGACCCTCCCCGGCTTCGGCGAACTCTTCCGTATGCTCAGCTACGAGCAGGTCGGCGCGGCCGCGATGCTCTCGCGCGCGACAGCGGGCGTCTATCGCGGGCGGGTCGTCATCTCCACCCCCGGCTCACCGGCGGCGGTCCGGCTCGCCTGGGAGAAGCTGATCGCCCCCGAATTGCAACACCTCGCCTGGGAGGTAGTGCGGTAGCGGCGGTTCCGGCTCCAGGGTCGGATGTCGGATGGCGGTCAGGAGGCCACGTCGTCGCGGATGAGCCGATAGCCGACGCGCGGGATCGCGCGTATCTCGCCGACATCCCCCTGGGGCAAGTCGAGCTTCCGCCGAATATGGCTGACATGGGTCTTGAGGAGGGAGACGTCGCCGCCCTGATAGTTCCAGGCGTAGTCGACCAGGCGCGATGTGCTGACCACCCGCCCGTTATTCGCGACCAGGATATAGAGGAGCCGGAACTCGATCGGGGTCAACTGGATCGGCCGATCGTTATGCCGCACGTCGTGCGACTCGGCGTCGAGAACGAGCGAGCCGAGCCGCAATTCCCGCGCCGGCTCCGGCTCACCGTGTCGCATACTCCGCCGCCAGATCGCGCGGATCCGCATCGCCAATTGTCGCGGGCTGAATGGTTTCGTGACATAGTCGTCGGCCCCGGCCTCGAAGCCCTGGATAATCTGTTCTTCCCGATTATTCGCCGTCAGCATGATCACCGGCGTGGTATCGGCCTGACGGATCTGCTGACAGACCTCGAACCCATTCCGCTGCGGCATATTCACGTCGAGCACGATCAGGTCGGGCTTGTCCTGCTGCCAGCGGAGGATCGCCTGCGCCCCATCGGTCGCCACGATCACCGTGAAACCCTCGCGTCGGAGCGCGTAGGCCGTGACATCCAGCAGATCGGTGTCGTCATCGACGAGCAGGACTTTCAACGCCCTCTCCCTTCTCCATGTCGCAGGCCCGCGCCGCACGTAGGGCTGTCTCCGTCCCGCACCGTCGCGCCACGGGTCGCCGGGACGCGCGCGCGCGTCACCACGAATACGGCGTATCGTCGCTCGCGGTCGCCGTCACGCGCGGCAGCGTGAACCAGAACGTCGCCCCCTGCCCATGATCGCTGTCCACCCCGACCGTCCCGCCATGCGCCTCGACGATCCCCTTGACGACGTGCAGGCCGAGTCCATGCCCGCGCTCGCCCGAACTGAGCGCGGCGAGCCCGCGGGTGCGGTGCCGGAAGATGCGCGCCCGCTCCTCCGGCAACACCCCATCGCCGTGATCGATCACGCTCACGCGCACCCAGTCCCGTTCGTCGGTGATGGTCACGAGCAATCTGTCACCCCAGACGCTGTACTTCCCGGCATTGACGAGGAGGTTGATCAGCGCCTGGCCGAGCCGCGTCACATCGCCATCGACCAGCGGCGCGACAGCCGGACAGATCAGCTCGACCCGCTGGTCGCGACGGTCGAGCAGCGGTTGGACCAGCGCCAGGGCCGACTCCACCCACTCGCGCATCGGGACGCGGGTGCGCCGCAGGATCAGGCCCTCGGTCTCGACGTCCGACCAGGTGACCAGGTTCTCCACCAGGCAATCGAGCCAGGTGACACTGCGCTGCAAGCGCCCGACCAGCTCCGCGACCTCGCCGGGGTGCAGGGTCGGGAATTCAGTCAGAAGTTCCAGACTCACCTGCAACGTCGCCAGCGGCGTGCGCAATTCGTGCGCGATCGTGCTCAACGCCTCGGCCACCGGTTCGGGCGTCGCGCGCCGACGTGGGCGGCGCTCGGCACGGCGCTCGATAGGCATGGCGGCGGGCGCGAGATGGTCGAGCGCGAGGGACAGGCTCGGCGTGTGGCGTGGAGCGCCGGATAGCGCCCGGTCGCCCATCACATCGGGATGTTCCCACCGTTCCTGTTTCACCGCCGCCATCGCCGGGGATCCTTTCGTCGGGTGAGAGCGAACCTATCCGCGACGCCACGGATGGCCCGCGTTCCCGGAAGGCTCACGTACTCACGCTCAAGCTCGGGATGTGCGAATATGCCCCTGAGACTATCCTATAAGAAAATATGCCCAGGCGCATCGGCCCAGAGATGGAAGTTGCCAGGGGGCAAAAGGCGGGCGTTCTTGGCGGTCGCACCTTGGCGGAATGATGGGGGCCGTGCGGGCCGATCGTCCCGATCGCGCTCAACCGCATCTCCACGCACCGCAGACACGATCGCCACGCGGCGTCCACCGTCCCTCGACAGGCACCGCTGCCGTGCGCACGCCGACGTGCAGCCGATGGTCGTCGTCGGCCAAGAGCGGCGGTGCGCCACGCGACGTAGCACCGCCCGAAACGCGCGGGGCGGGCGCATCCCCTCACGCCCGCCCCGCCGCACAGATGTTCCCGCCCTGCGCCCTTACCGCGCCCGCAACACTTCGCGCAACCGATCGAGCGCTTCGAGCAGGATCGGGGTCGGCTGGAGAAGGGTGAAGCGGATATAGTCCTTCCAGTTCTCGCCGAAGCCGGTGCCGGGGAAGACGAGCAACTTCCCTTCGAGGAGCAGGCGGCGGGACAGTTCGAAGGCGGGCAGACCGGTCGAGGCGGTGTTGGCGAAGATGTAGAACGCGCCGTAGGGGTGACCGTAGGTGAACCCGCACTCGGTCAGCGCGAGCATCATCGCGCGGCGACGCTCATCGTAGGTGCGGCGAAAGCCCGCGACACAGTCCTGCGGTCCTTCGAGCGCGGCGACCCCGGCCCACTGCGACGGCGTGGGGGCGCACACGCTGACGATCCCTTTCAGCGCGCGGATGGCCGTCGTCAGCACGGGCGGCGCGACAACGTAGCCGAGCCGCCACCCGGTCATCGCATAGGTCTTCGAGAAGCCATTGAGGGTGATCGTGCGCCCGCGCATCCCCGGCAACGCGGCGATGCTGAGGTGTTGCGCGCCGTCATAGACGAATTTCTCGTAGATCTCGTCGGCGATCACCAACAGATCGTGGCGGATCGCGAGGTCGGCGATGGCGCGCAGTCGCTCCGGCGCGATCACCCCGCCGGTCGGGTTGCCCGGCGTGATCAGCAGGATCGCCTTGGTGCGCGGCGTGATCCGCGCCGCCACGACCGCCGGGTCGAGCGCGAAGTCCTCCTCCTGGCAAGTCGGCAACTCCACCGCCACCGCCCCCGCACGGCGGATCGCCAGGTCGTAGGAACTGTAGCGCGGGTCCTGCACCAGGATCTCGTCGCCCGGATCGAGCAGGCATTGGATAAGCAGATACAGCCCCTCCTGGCCCCCGGTGGTGACGGTGATCTCCGTCTCCGGGTCGGCCGCGAAGCCGTTGTCGCGCCGCAACTTGGCGGCGATGGCGCGGCGCAACTCCGGCAAGCCGGCCGGATCGGTGTAGCGATCACAGCGCCCCGCGCGCAACGCCTCGCGGGCCGCCCCCACGATGTGCGGCGGCGTCGCGTGGTCGGGGTCGCCGAGGCCGAGGGAGATCACGCCCTCCATCCCGGCGGCGAGGGACATCAGGTGATCGCGCTCGTCGAGGAACGCCGGTGTCGCGACAATCATCAGTCAGTGCCCCCCCGTTCGTCCCGCTTCGTCGCGCAACCGCCCCACCAGCGGCGCGAGGCGTTCGATCGCCAGCGCCAATATCGCCGTCGGCACCCCAAGCGTCAGCCGCACGAAACCCGTGCCCGCCGCCCCGAACACGTCGCCCGACAACACGCGCACGCCCGCCTCGCGCAACGCCGCGTCGGCGAACTCGCCCCCCGTCACCCCGAGTCCGCGTACACCCACGAACAGATAGGGCGTCCCCGCACCGCCACAGGCCAGGCCCAGCGCGTCCAGCGCGCGGAGCGCCGTCGCGCGCCGCGTCGCGACCTCCCGTACCGCCGCTTCGGCCTCGTCCTGTGGGCCGGTCAGCGCTGCCAGCGCCGCCCACTGCGAGGGCGCGGGCGAGCAGATCGTCAGCGATTGTTTCAGCATCGCGATCGTCCGCAGCAGCGGTGCCGGGCCGAGGATATAGCCCGCGCGCCAGCCCGCCATCGCGTAGCGCGTCGAGAAGGAGCCGACGACGATCGTGCGCTCCCACATCCCCGGCAACGTGGCCGGGTGCCGCCGCTCGACACCGAAGGCATAGTCGCGGTACGTCTCGTCCCAGATCAGATACAACCCGTGGCGGCAGATCAGTTCGGCCAGCGCCGCGAGGTCCGCGCCGGTCGTCACGCCCCCGCTCGGCGCGGCGGGCGAGGCGAGCAGGAGGAGACGGGTGCGCGGCGTGATGCGCGCGGCGACCGCCTCCGCCCGCAGCGCGAAGCCCTCCGCCGCGCGGGTCGGCACCAGGACCGGCACCCCGCCCGCCAGCCGCACCCCTTCAACAAAGGCGGCGGGCGCGAGGTCCGGCATGAGCACCTCATCGCCGGACTCGACGAGCATCTGGATCGCGACGAACAGCGCCTCGCGCCCGCCGCCGCAAATCAACACCTCCCCCTGCGGCACGTAGGTCACGCCGTCCTCGGCGGCAACGCGCGCCGCGACCGCCGCGCGCAGCGGGGGGATACCGGCGCGATCGGTGTAGTGCGTCTCGCCGCGTTCGAGGGCGGCGACCGTCGCCTCGACGATGTGCGGCGCGGCGGCGCGGTCGAGTTCATCGTCGGCCAGATCGACGAGCGGCGTGGTCCCGGCGGCGTCGGTCGCGGCGGCTGCGGCGACCCAGGCATAGGCCCGCCGCGCCATGAAACGCGCGCCACTGCTGCCATAGACCCGCGTCGGTTCGATCGCCGTCACTATCGCCTCGCTCCTTACCCTGCTCGCGCTCGTCCCACCCGCCATGCATGCAAGCACGCCATCGCGCACAACAAAAAACCCTTCGTCCACATACGGGACGAAAGGTTAGCCTTCCGTGGTACCACCCGAATTCGGCAGCGGGCGACTCGCGCGCGCTCCCCTCATTCAGCGCCGTTAACGGTGGCCACCGGGGTTCCCTACTGGCGAGGTCGGCACATTGCAGACCGCGCGTTGGGGAACTGGCTCACAGGGGGCATTCGGTCGGTCGCTCGCGCGGGGGACTCTCAGCCGGTGGCCCCCACGTTGCTGTCTGCCGCGCTCCAACGTACTCGTCCTGCATCAATGCCTTGCTTCCAAAACCGAGTATAGCAGGGCCTGTCAAGGGCGCTGGAAACTCGACCGCTTACGCGAACAGCGCGCCGACCGGCAGCCGCCACCCCGGCACCACATCCGCGCCGTCGAGGGTGTCCCGCTCGGTGAGGGTGGCACTCTCCGTCAGCGAGCGGTGGACCGTCGCCGTGCGCCGACGCGGGTTGACGACAATCACCATCCGCGTGCCCGCCTCCAGCCAGGCGGCGACCTTATCCTCGACCTCGGTGTAGAGGTCGTGCCGCGAGACGACCTCGACGGCCAGATCGGGCGCGCCCGGCCAGTATCCACCCGTGTCGCCGGCCGCCTCGACCCGCTCGCGGCTGATGAAGGCGGCGTCGGGCGCGCGGACGGTATCGGGATCGCGCGAAAGCCAGAAGCCGGTTTCCGCGCCGCAAACGACGCCGAGATTGTTCGCCCGCACATGCCCATCGAGCGGGGTACTGATGTTGACGCTCATCCGCCCATGCTCGAAACTGGCTGGCGACATGCGGCGCAACTCCCCTCGCACCAGCTCGTGGCGCGTGCCGTCACCCGGCAGCCGCAACAACTCCTCCGCAGTCACCGCCTGCTGCGTAGTCGTCATGGTCGGCCCCCATGCGAATGGCATCAATTACGTCTTCGCTCGGAATTGTACCCCATCATCGGGGCGGCCACGCCCTCTCCCCAGCGGTGCTACCATACCGCCAGCATCGACTGGGGCGTGGTCCGGGCCTGGCAGGGGGGATAGATGGCGGGCGAACGAGACGCGGGGCAGCAGCTATCGGACACCGCGCGGCGCGTGGCCGAGGCGGTCGATCTCGGGCGCGTGCTGGCGCGGCTCGAAGCGTTGGCGCAGTTCGGCCTGGGCGCGAATGGCGGGATCAATTGCCCTGGTTTCTCCGACCCCGAGGCCGAGGCGAACGCCCTCGTCGGCGACTGGATGCGCCAGGCGGGGCTGACGGTGGCGCGCGACGCGATCGGCAATATCTTCGGCTCGACCGACGGCAATCAGCCGGGCGTCTCGCCGTTGGCGGCGGGTTCGCATCTCGACACCGTGCCCGATGGCGGCAGGTACGATGGTCGCCTGGGGGTGATCGGCGCGATCGAGGCGATCGAGGCGCTGCGCGCAGCGGGCGTGACGCCGACCAGCCCGCTCGAAGTGATCGTCTGGCGTTGCGAGGAGCCGAGTCGGTTCCCGTCCGGGCGGATCGGTAGCCGCTTCTTCGGCGGCGAGGTAACGATCGACGAACTCCTGCCGCATGGCACGCGCTTCGGGCTGGCCGAGCGACTGGCCGCCGAGGCGCGGCAGGGCCTCCCCCAACGCGCGACCGGACGCGCGCTCGCGGGCTACCTCGAACTGCACATCGAGCAGGGCAAGCGCCTGGAAGAAGCCGACACCCAGATCGGCATCGTCACGGCGATCGCGGCGGCGACCCGCGTCCGCATCGAGATCATCGGCGTGGCCGATCATTCGGGCGCGACGCCGATGGGCCTCCGCCACGACGCATTGTGCGCCGCCGCCGAGCTGATCCTCGCCACCGAGCGGGTCGGCTTCGCCCGCGCCGACGAGCAGATCGTGGCGACCGCCGTGCGCATCGCCGCCGAGCCGGGCGCGCTGAACGTCGTGCCGGGCCGGGTGGAACTCTGGCTCGATGTGCGCGGAATCGCGGCCCCGCCGATCGCCGCCACGCTCGCACAGCTCCGCCGCGAAGCCGCCGCGATCGCCGCCGCCCGCGCGGTGACGATCGCGTTCGAGGAAACCGCCGCTGGGACGCCGATCGCCTTCGCCCCCGCCACGGTCGCTGCCCTCGACGCCACCGCCCGCGCCCTCGGCTACACCACCATGCGCCTGCCGAGCGGCGCGGGCCACGACGCCCAAACGATCGCCCCGCTCGCCCCCGCCGGCATGATCTTCGTCCCCAGCGTCGCAGGCATCAGCCACGCCCCCGCCGAGTTCACCCCGCCCGACGCGATCGGGCGCGGGGTGCGGGTGTTGGCGGCGTGGCTGGCGGGAGGTCGTAAGGCGTAAGGCGTAAGGCGTAAGAGGGGTTCGCCGCTGGCCGCATCGCCCGCTTACCACCGTGCACCCCTTACGACTTACGCCTTACGCCTTACGACTCGTCATCTCGAACGTCGCCCCCGGCTCCTCCGCCGACCGCAACCCCGCATAGAGCATGGTGTACCGGAACAACAGGCCGCCCCCGAGGGTCAGCAGGCCGGAGAGGACCGTCGCTTGCCGCGCGGGGAGCGGTAGGCCGAGGCGGCGCAAGAGTCGCAGGCCGAGCGGGACGGCCAGGCCCGCACCGATCACGCCGAAGCGATGGATCGCGCCGAGCCTGCCCTCGGTCAAGGGCCGACCGATTGTCGGGCCGAGCCGCGCCCGTGTCACCAGAAGCAGCCCGAGTTCGGCGACCTGCGCGATCGTCTCGACTTCTTCCAGGCGCGCGAACGTCTCGCGCTTCGTCCCCGGTTGGAGCAGGAGGAGGAGCGCGAGCGCGGCGCTGGCATTCGAGACGGCCGACGCCAGGAAGAGCGGCCCGAGCAACAGGACATTGCGCGCCCAGAGCGGCACGGCGGTCACGCCGAGCAGCGTCCCGGTGTACCCCCCGAAGAAGAACGCCGGGGCGAGTCCCGCCGCGCCGAGGACCTTCACGGGCAGCGCCCTCCCGATGCGCGCGGGGATGGTATCGCCCCCGAGCAGCCCATCTTGCGCCGCCTGGGCCACCACCGACAGGCCACTGAAGAGGCTGTGCGTCAGCAATGTCCAGGTGCCGACCGACATCGGCGACTGGATCTTCACGACGCGCAGCATGTGCAGGAAACGGTCCGGTCGCCCCAGATCGAGAATCAGCAGCGGCGGACAGGGCAACGTCGCCGCCAGCGCGAGGTAGCGCCCGGTGCGGGCGATCCGCCGATTCTCCGGCCCGCCGAGGAGTTCCGCGATACTCGCCAGCGCGTAGCTCGCCCCGGCGATCCCGCCGAGATAGAGATAGCCGACGATCAGCCAATTCCATTCCGGCGCGTGGATGACCGGCAGGCCGTAATAATCCACCGCGTCCCGCGCGCCCGCTGCGGCCTCGCGCCGTTGTTCCGCGTCGCGCTTACGCTCGCGCCTCGGCTCCCAGTGCCGCGTGTAGTCGGTCGCCATCCCGGTCGCGCCCCCCTCTCGCCGTACTGCGGACCCGCCGCGAACGCTAACGCCCGCGTTCGCGCAGCGAGAAGGCCGCCGCCACCCCGAACGCGACCGCCGCGCCGAGCGTGGTCAGGTAACTCGGCACCGCCCAGCGATTCGGCAACGAGGGGTGCGCAGGGAGATTGAAGACCTCCGGCGGCGCGTTGATGATGAAGAACGCGTTGAGGCCGCCGATGCCGCCGCCACCGCCCAGGGCCTCGTCGCCGTAGATCGCGGCCTGTGCGACGCCGCGCTCGCGCAACTGCCGCACCCGCTCGACCGCGCGCGGGCGCAACTCCGCGAGCGGCCCGAACTGGATCGACGCGGTCGGGCAGGCCTTGGCACAAGCCGGTTCGAGATTGTCCTTGAGCCGATCGTAGCAGAGCGTGCATTTATGCGCCTGATGATCGCGGGCGCTGAGGGCCGGAACCCCATACGGGCAGGCGGGCAGACAATAGCCGCAGCCGTTGCAGACATCATCCTGGATGTAGACGCTACCGAACTCGGTGCGGATGATCGCGCCGGTCGGGCACGCCTCCAGGCACCCGGCCCGGACGCAGTGCTTGCAGACATCGCTCAACATCAGCCAATTACTTTGGAACGGGGCCATCGTCGTCGGGCGTCGCCCGCCCCCCTCGTCGAGCTGCTCGATGAACGCGACGTGGCGCCAAGTGGTCGCGCCGAGGTCACCGGTGTTGTCGTAGCTGTTGCCCGAGAAGGTGTAGCCGCCATCGGCGGGGAGTTCGTTCCACTGCTTGCAGGCCACCTCGCAGGCTTTGCAGCCGATGCAGAGGGTCACGTCGGTCAGGAAACCGACGACCGGCTGCGGTGCGAGCGGCCCGTCGTGCCTCGCGGGAGAGAGTGCCATCCGCCGCCCCTTCGATACCTGTGCCCCACTGTGTGCCCGATGTGTATCCGGCCCGCCGCTGCGACCTACTCGCGACTCGCGACTTTCCTGACGTTGCACGTCAGCGCCTTCCCCTGATGGATCCGCGAATTGGGGTCCTCGATCAGCGGGACGAGATCGTTGGCGCTCGCGCCGCGCGCCAGGCCACCCGTCCCGAAATGCCACGGCATCCCCACCTGATGGAGGATCCGCCCGTCGATCCGCAGCGGTTGGAGGCGCGCGGTGACCAGCGCCCGCGTCGCCACCTCGCCGCGCAGGGTGCCGATGGCCACCATGTCGCCCGTGGCGATCCCAAGTTCCCCGGCGAGTTCGGGGCTCAACTCGACGAACCCCTCCGGTTGCAACTCGGCCAGCCAGGGGAGCCAACGGCTCATGCCCCCCGCCGTATGATGCTCGGTCAGGCGATAGGTCGTGAGGATATGCGGGAAGCGCGGATCGCCGATCGCGTGGTAGGGGTTGTCGGCACGCGTGAAGGGGATCGCGATCGGGCTGCGATCGTGGTCGGGATAGAGATAGTTCGGCACCGGGCTTTCCCACGGCTCGTAGTGGGTCGGCAGCGGGCCATCGCGCAGATCGGTCGCGGCGAACAACGCCCCGAGACCGTCGGCAAGGCGCACGAAAGGCGCGTCGCCGGGATGGGCGTCGAGCCCCTGCGCCCCTCGTGAGGGCCGGTAGTCGGGCCGCTTCGTCTCCGGGAAGTCCGGCACATCGTGACCGTCCCAACGCCCCTGCGCAGCGTCCCACCAGATCCAGCGCTTGCGCTCGCTCCAGGGCTGTCCCTGCGGGTCGGCGGCGGCGCGATTGTAGAGCAGGCGAACGTTGTTCGGCCAGGCGAAGCCCCAACCGCTGCCCTCGCCCGCGCCGCCCTGCCGGTCGCGCGCCCGATTGCGCCCATCCGTCCCTACGAGGCCCGAGTAGATCCAGCAGCCGCAGGCGGTGGAGCCGTCGTCGCGCAGCGCCGCGTACCCCGGCACCGGGCGACCATCGGCGACCGTGTAGCCGTTGATCTCCTCGACGATCGCGCGCATCTCCGGCTCGGGCGAGACGAGCGACACGGCTCCCCCGGTCGCGGACGGGTAGTCCCAGGTGAGCGCAGCGATCGAGCGCCCGCGCGGGCTGTCGTCGTCGGCGTACAGCGCCTTCAGCCGCCGCCCGAGGTCGACCATGAACGCCGCGTCGGAGCGCGCGTCGTCGGGCGGCTCGATCCCCTTGTCGTGCCACTGGATGAGCCGTTGCGTGTTCGTGTACGACCCCTCCTTCTCGGGGCCGATCGCGGCGGGGAGGAAGAAGACCTCGGTGCCGATCTGGTCGGTGCGCAGCTCGCCGCCGCGCACCTCCGGCGCGTCGTACCAGAAGGCCGCCGTCTCGATCTCGTGGACGTCGCGCACGATCAGCCAATCGAGCGCGGCCAGCGCCCGCCGCGCGAGGATCGTGTTCTGCCCGCCGACCGCCGGGTTCTGCCCGAGGCAGAGCAGGCCGCGCATGGTGCCGTCGCGCATCGCCGTCAGCATCCATTGGAACGAGTGATCGCCGCCGATTTTCGGCAGGAGATCATACGCGAAGTCGTTCTCCGGCGTGGCGGCGTCGCCGTACCAGGCTTTGAGCAGGCTGATCAGGTAGCTGGGCAACTCGTGCCACATCCCCGTCTCCAGTCGCTCGGCGGCGATGAAGGCGTCCAGCGAACCGTGGTTGCCGGACGCCGAGGGGGCGGGGATGTAGCCGGGCAGCAGGTTGTAGAGGGTGGGAATGTCGGTGCTGCCCTGGATGCTGGCGTGGCCGCGCAACGCGAGGATGCCCCCGCCCGGCCTGCCGATATTGCCGAGCAGCAGTTGTAGGAGCGCGGACGCGCTGATCATCTGCGAGCCGGTCGTGTGTTGCGTCCAGGCGACGGCGTAGGCGAAGCTGGTGGTCCGCTCGCGCCCGGAGTTCGCCAGGATCGTCTCGGCAACGCGCAGGAAAAGCTCCGGCGGCACCCCGCACGAGCGCTCGACCATGGCCGACGTATAGCGCGCGAAGTGTCGCCGCACGACCTGGAACGCGCAGCGCGGATCATCGAGGGTCGCGGCCCGTTCGACCCGGCGCGGGTCGGCACCGCCGCCGCCGCCCTCATGCGTCTGCTCGTCCTGCGCGTCGTGCTTGGCGCTATCCGCGCCGTCACCGGCACCGGCGAAACCCCAGGTTGCCGTGTCGTAGCGATGGCGTTGCGGGTCGTAGCCCGAGAACACCCCGCCGAGTTCCTCGGTGTCCCGAAACTCGGGATCGACGATATACAGGCCGTTGGTGTAATGCTCGACATACTCGCGGAAGAAGGGATCGGCCCGCCAGCGCTCGCTTTCGATCACGTAGCGGATCAGCGCGCCAAGAAAGACGAGGTCGCTGCCCGCGCGCAACGGGACGTGGACGTCGGCCATCGCCGAGGTGCGCGAGAAGCGCGGATCGAGGTGGATCACGGTGGCCCCGCGCTCCTGCGCCTGCATCACGAAGCGGAAGCCGACCGGGTGATTCTCGGCCATGTTCGCGCCCATGATGACGATGCAGTCGCTTTCGGCGAGGCTCTGCATGGAGGTCGTCGCGCCGCCGCGACCGAGCCGGGCACCCAGACCGGGCACCGTGCTCGAGTGTCATATCCGCGCCTGGTTCTCCACCGCCACGATGCCGAGCCCGGCGGTGAGGAGCTTCTTGATCAGGTAATTCTCCTCATTGTCGAGCGTCGCGCCGCCCAGGCTGCCGATCGCCAGCGTGCGGTTGATCGGCTGCTCCCGGTCGTCGCGCTCCTCGTAGGCCGCATCGCGCGTCGCCTTGATCCGCGCCGCGATCTGCTCCATCGCCCAGTCGAGCGGGCGATCCTCCCAGTGGTCGCTGAACGGCGCGCGATATTTCACCGTCGTGATCCGGTAGGGGCTGTTGACCAGGCCAGCGGTCGCCGCCCCCTTCGGACAGAGGGTACCGGCATTGATCGGGCTCGCCTCGTTCCCCTCGATGTCGATCACCTTGCCGTCTTTGGCGTAGACGAGTTGCGAGCAGCCGACCGCGCAATAGGGGCAGATGCTGATGCTGGTGGTGACGCCCTCCCCGCGCGTGCGCGGCACGAAGGCGCGCGTCGGCCCACTGACGGGATTCGGGTTGCGGCCGATATAATCGCGCAGGCGGAAGGGTGAACGCATCGCTTGTCTGCTCCTGGCACCGTTGTCACGCACGCTCGTCAAGGGAAAACATGGCAAGTTCCCTGCCGCCGCGATCGTCCTGGCCGCATCGGCGGGCGGGCGGTGGCCCTGGTCGGAGCCGGACGCACGGATCGCCTGCGACTTCCATTATGTCACACACGCTACCTACGCCGTCAGGCCGACGTGCGGCCTAACGCCTTGCGCGGCGGCGTGTAACGTTACCCATGCAGCAGGCGATTGAAATCGCCTGCCACCCCGCCCCCGCCACCCGCGCACGACGTTGCACCGTACCCTGTTGCGGAGCGCGCGGCGAGACGCCTGCCAGCGTCCTGCTATACTGCCGCCACGACGGAGGACCACGTGCGCCGTTCGCCCGACGCCCGGTGTCGGCGACAGGCCCCAGTCAACGGAGTACCTTGCGATGCAACGCGATTACGACGCCATCGTCGTCGGACTCGGCGCGATGGGCAGCGCAGCCACCTACCAACTCGCCAAGCGCGGCGTGCGCGTGCTCGGGCTCGACATGTTCCCGCTCGGCCACCAGCAGGGCTCGTCGCATGGGCATCACCGGATGATTCGCCGCTCGGCCACCCGTCCCGAGATCGACCGGATGATCGCCCAAGCCTTCACGCTCTGGCGCGAACTGGAAGCCGAAACCGATCAGAATATCCTCAACCTGATCGGTGAAGTCGCCCTGGTCGATCGCGGCACAGTCGGCGCGCGGCGGCGTCTGGGTGTGCATGATGATGAGCCGGAGGATCTGTTTGCGACCGCCGATGTCACCCTCGGCGGTCGCCGTGAACTGCTCGACGAGGCGGCGCTCCGCGAGCGGTTTCCCGGCTTTCGGCTGCACGAGGGGCTGGTCGCCAGCTACGAGGCCGAGGCGGGCTTTCTACGTCCCGAGGTCGGGGTGGCGGCCCACCTGACGGTCGCCGCGCGCCACGGCGCGACGATTCACCGCCCCGAGGAGGTGACCGGTTGGCAGGCCGATGGCGCTGGCGTGGTCGTGACGACGACGCACGCCACCTATCGCGCCGCCCGCCTCATCCTCACGACCGGGCCGTGGGCCGCCGAACTCCTGGCCGATCGCGGCTTGCCGCTCCAGGTCGTCCGCATCGTCAACGCCTATTTCGCCCCCACTCGCCCCGACTGGTGGACCAGCGAACGGGGCGCGCCCGACTTCCTCCTCAGCGTCCCCGAAGGATCGTTCTACGGTATGCCCTCGATCGAGGGGACCGGCGTGAAAATCGGGCGGCACGACAACGGCGAGGCGACCACCGCGCGCACCATCCGCCGCGCGATCGACCCCGACGAAATCGCCGCCCTGCGCGGCGTCCTCGACCGCTACATGCCCGGTGCGAGCGGGCCGCTGGCCTACCAACTCACCTGCATGTACACCATGACGCCCGACGAGCAGTACATCATCGAGGCGCACCCGACACAGGCGCAGGTCGTCTACGGCTGCGGCTGCTCCGGCACGAGCTACAAGTTCTCCGGGGTCATCGGCGGTATCCTCGCCGACCTGGCGCTGACCGGACGAAGCGACCATGACCTGGCGTTCCTCTCGTCGCGGCGCTTCGCGACGGTCGGCACGGTGGCAGCCGACTGAACGGGCAGAGCCGGAAAAGGGTGCTGGGCCACCGCAGATGCTTCGCGGCGGCCCAGCATGACCGATCCTTACGGTGATCGCTCGTTGTCGGCCATGTGGCTATAAGGCGGCGCAGTCTTGCCCAGCTACCCGATTTCCTTGCGGATGGACAGGCATAGGTTTACCCTCTCGTAGAATCAGTGCTGTCGATAATTCCAATACTCACGAAATATCAGGGAAACAAGACATACTCGGCACAATGCTTATCTTGTGAGGTCGTTCATACAAGCTCATCCTCGGTCGGCGGTTGGAAAATAATGATATATTTATCCATTTCTGTTTTGGGAATGACAAACACACCTTCAGCGGGGGCACGATTTCGTATCGCCAAACGGCGATAGAGTTCCGAATACGGAACATCCATGTAATGCAACGTGAAACTTGCACCTAACTCCTTCGCCCTGTTCCTATAATCATCGCGTTCAATACGCGCCCAGCAACCATAATCAAGTATGACGTCGCCGCCCATTGCTAGAACATGTTTCGCAACATCCCACATAATTTTCTCAATGCTTTGATGCCTTTCATCATGATCTGCATGTCCGACATCATCGCCGAACAATGTTAAGTGCCAAACATCGAGCGTCAGCAGAAGCGCATTTGCCTCCCTTGCAAGCCGACGGGCATGTGTTGTTTTCCCGCTGCAAGGCAGTCCAACCATCAGATGTAACGTTGCCATGCTCGCCCCTGGAAATACGAATACACGGTTATTGCTCGTTGCCGCCCATGCGGCCCCGCCAGAGAATGGTGTCGTTGAGGCACCGGATTCTTGAACGGAGGGGCGCATGGACGACGACTTCATTGCGGCGGCGTTCATGATGCTTGATAAGACGATGTCGGCTTTGGGGCATCGGGACGACGTGCGTGCGCCGCCTACCGCAAGCGCATCGCGGCTCTCTACAGCCAACTGGAGGCAATGGGCGTCCAGCGACTGCGCGCCCGCACCCACTCTGGCCTCGAACTCAAGCTCCACGCCGCCCTGCTCGCCGCCACCATCGCCAACGCCGACCAGCAATCACCGTATCCTTGGTGGGTGGCCCACAACGTACGGGATTGTCATGCTGAGCCGCCGCGAAGCATCCGCGCCTTCCTGCGCCACCAGCAGCATCCCACGCGCTGGAAGGCTCCGCCCCAACGCGAACGCTGTCCAAACTTTGGACACTCGCGCGCGCCGCATCGCACCCCCGGCCTCCGTCTTCCCCGCCGACATCGGGGGCCGGCGGGCGTCCTTGTCACCCCGCCTTGCCGACACCCCGCGCGCGGTAGCGGCGGATGAGCGCGTTGGTCGAGCTGTCGTGCGTCAGGGCGGGGTCGGCGGCGTCTTGCAACTCGGGGATGATCCGGCCCGCCAGCACCTTGCCGAGTTCCACCCCCCATTGGTCGAACGAATCGAGTCCCCAGACAATCCCCTGCACGAAGACGCTGTGCTCATAGAGGGCAACCAGTGTGCCGAGCAGGCGCGGCGTCAGGCGGTCGGCCAGCAGGATATTCGAGGGTCGATTGCCGACGAAGGTGCGGTGCGGCACCAGCCATTCCGCCGTCCCCTCCGCGAGCACCTCCTCGGTCGTCTTGCCGAAGGCCAGCGCCTCGGCCTGGGCGAGGACATTGGCGAGGAGCAGCGCGTGATGCGCGCCGAGCGGGTTCAACGTCTCGCAAAACGCGATGAAGTCGCAGGGAATCAGGCGCGTCCCCTGATGGATGAGCTGATAGAACGAGTGCTGGCCGTTCGTCCCCGGCTCCCCCCAGACGATCGGCCCGGTGGCGTAGTCGACCGTGTCGCCCGCCACGGTGACGTGCTTGCCGTTGCTCTCCATCGCGAGTTGCTGGAGGTACGCCGGGAAGCGCTTCAGGTATTGGTCGTAGGGCAGCACGGCGACCGTCTCCGCACCCAGAAAGTTGGTGTTCCAGATCGTCAGCAGGCCCAGCAGCACCGGCAGATTGCGCGCGAACGGGGCGGTGCGGAAGTGCTCGTCCAGCGCGTGGAACCCGTCGAGGAAGTTGCGGAAGCCGTCGGGGCCGATGGCGAGCATCGTCGAGAGGCCGATCGCCGAATCGAGCGAGTAGCGCCCGCCGACCCAGTCCCAGAACCCGAACATGTTGGCGGTATCGATGCCGAACGCGGCCACTTCCTTGGCGTTGGTGGAGACGGCGACGAAATGCCGCGCGACCGCCGCCTCGTCGCCGAGGGCCGCGAGGAGCCAGGCGCGGGCCGTGCGCGCGTTGGTCATCGTTTCCAGGGTGGTGAAGGTCTTGGAGGCGATGATGAAGAGGGTTTCCGCCGGGTCGAGATCGCGCGTCGCCTCGGCGAAGTCGGTCCCGTCCACGTTGGAGACGAAGCGGAAGGTCAACTCACGGTCGCTGTAGTGGCGCAACGCCTCGTAGGCCATCACCGGGCCGAGATCGGAGCCGCCGATGCCGACGTTGACGACGTTGCGGATCGGTCGCCCGGTGTGCCCAGTCCAGGCTCCGCTGCGGACGCGCTCGGCGAACGCCGCCATCCGGTCGAGTACGGCGTGGATTGCGGGGACCACGTTCTCCCCCTCGGCCACGATCACGGCGTCGCGCGGGGCGCGCAAGGCGACGTGCAAGACGGCTCGCCCCTCGGTGCGGTTGATCCGTTCGCCGCCGAACATCGCGTCGATCGCGCCGCGCAGCCCCGCCTCGTCGGCCAGGCGCACCAGCAGGTCAAGCGTCTCATCCGTCACGCGCTGCTTCGAGTAGTCGAGGTACAGCCCGACCGCGTCGAGGGCCAGGCGCTCGCCGCGCGTCGGGTCGGCGGCGAAAAGCTCGCGCAGGTGCTTCGCCTTGGTTTGCTCGTGGTGCGTCACCAACGCCCGCCAGGCGGGCCGCTGCGTCAGCGGAATCTGTTCGGCGGTCGTAGTCATGCGCTCCCTCCATCCTGATCGCCGTATCGTCGTATCGTCGTATCGAGTGGGGAACGGCCTGGACCTGGGCGGCGGCGCGCTCGCGCCGCCACGCAAGGAGTGCCCGCACGTCCGGGGCGCGGGGGAAACCGCGCCCCGGCTCCTCGGGTGGGGTGCGTGCCGTCCCGGTGGCTCAGGCCGACCGCTGCGCGCCCGCCGCCGCGAGGAGCCGGGGCGCATCGTAGCCCAGCAGGTCGCCGATGCGCGCGACGGCGATATCGGCCGCCGGGGTGACGTCGAGGATTCGCCGATCGTGCGCGTAGTGGCCCTGCCGCACAAACACGGTCGTCAGGCGCGCGCCCCAGATCGCCTTCATCTGCGCCAGGATATGCAGCTTATCGTCCACCATCACGTAGTGCCGGGCCGGGAAGCGCGCCTTGACATCGTCGAGCATCTGCTCCTTATGGATGTAGATCAACACGCGCCCGCCCACCGCCTCCCAGAGTCCCGAACGCTCGATCTTACGGGGTTGGAAGACCACATCGCCATCGGAGAGGATCGCGGTCGGCCCCGCCGCCCCCAGGTGCTCGAGTACATCGAGCGATTCGGGGAAGAGGCGATTGGCGAAGGGGTAATTGATCAGGTAGGTGGAGACCGCCAGCAGGCGCGGATCGCGGAGGTTCTCGACGCGATACCGCTGGAGGGTGCCCAGGTAGTCCGCGTAGCCCAACTCGGCCCGCAATTCCTCGAACAGCGCCCAGTACCGCTCCTGCCGCTCCACGCCGAACGCCGCCGTGAGATGCTGGCGCAGATCGCGCGAGACGCGGTCATTATCGAGCAGCGTATTATCGACATCGAAGAGGAACACAACGTCGGTGGGCGCATCCACAGCGTCACTCCAGCGGCTTCGCCCCAGCGCGGCGACCACAGGCGCGGCCCGCACGGAAGGCCGAGGCCGGGTAAGCGTACCACGCCGCGCCACGCCTCGGCGCCGCAGCCCCCCCACCGCGCCAATCGGTGCAGCCGGACGGCCCGCCCGGTCGCTTGCCCCGCCCCTCCGGCGCGAGACGTAGCCAGATGATACCCCCGCCCCCGCTTGAAGCGCCGCTTCCCGGTCTGTTACCATCCGGTGTAGACACTGGTAGCGCGCCCTCGTAGCTCAGTGGACAGAGCATCCGCCTTCTAAGCGGACGGCCGCAGGTTCGAGCCCTGCCGGGGGTACCATACTACAGCGCCACGGTCCTTACCCCGTCACAACGCCACAATCGACCACCCATCGGCTAACCGCGTGGAGGCGTTCCAGGCGGTTGGTTTACGTCGGGAACAGGCGGTTGCTCGCCCGTTTCCTGCCGGTACAGACACGGGAGGTTGCGCACATGGCAGAATCTAGGTATCAACTGAAACGTTCGGCCAGGAGGGGCGAGGTGCGCGCGAGATTGCTGCCGCTCGATCAGGCCCGTGAGATGTTCTTAACGGAGCACCGGGCGCAGAATCACTCCGTGAAACAGATCAGCCATTACCAGGGGACCTTCAAGGACTTCGACAAGTTCCTGACGGCGACGAACCGACACCGCTCACTCAGGGCGATCAACACCGAGGCGATCCAGCAATTCATGCTCTGGCTGAAGGACACCCCGCGCAAGATGTACCGGGGATCGACCGAGCGCTCGATGGTCGGAATCTACGGCCTCCTGAAAGACGTGAAAGCGTTCTCTCGCTGGCTGATGGAGGAAGAGCACATCAACTGGGCCGTGAAGGTGAGACTGCCCAAGCTCCCTCAGCGCCTCTTCCCGGTCCTCTCGGACGACAACCTGGCCATGATCTTCTCCTGTGCCCTGCTCAACGGGCGGAGTGAGTACGCGGTTCGTAATCGCGCCATCTTCGCCCTGCTGCTCGACACCGGCCTGCGACGCACCGAGATCGCCAATCTTCGTCTTGAGGATATCCTGCAAGAGCAGTTCGTCCGCGTGATCGGGAAGGGCGACAAAGAGCGCCTGGCCCCGTTCCACCATGACACTCGGACCACCTTACGCGCCTGGATTAAGACCCGTGCCCGACTCAATCCACCCCTCCAGGCCCCGCTCTTCCTGCTCAAGCCGACTGGGGTCGGCCAGCTCGTCAAACGTGTGGCTCGGCAGACCGGCTTGACCTCGCTCTACGCGCACATGCTACGGCACACCTGCGCGACCAAGCTCGTGGACAGTAATCTCGACATCGACTCGGTCAAAACAATCCTCGGCCACTCCCAGATCACCACGACGGCCCTCTATCTGCACCAATCCTCGGAATCCATCGCGGCTAAACATGCGGCAGCCAGTCCGTTCTCCTCGATTCAGGCGAGGATGCCCCAGAAGCCAACGGAGGTCGCGCCGAAGCGCTACCGGCTGAAAGGGGATGTGGCCTAATGCAGGTCGGGTGTGTGGGTCAATTCCACACACCCGACCTAAACCAAAGCCCAGGTGAAATCCACATGGCTCGAAGCGTAACGCATGGAGATCCTATCGGCGCTTCGGTTTAGAGCGTTACGTGAAATCCCCAGCGTTTTGTCATATATTTTCCACACCATCGGCATAAAGTTCTGCCTATCTATAGGCAGAAGTCAAGGAGCGCAAGTGGATCGTAAAGTCGCAAATAACCTCGGCGTCCAGCTTGTCCGCTTGAAGGAGGATATTTCTGTTCTGATGGAGGTTATGATTGACTTAACTAATAGTAAGTACCAGCAATTAGAAGAGCTCAATCCAGAGGGTGAGGCAGAACTACCAATCAATGATAGGCGTCTTTTGTCGGAAGTTTCCGGCGAGTTGTTTGAATTTAGTCGTCAACTCTACGAACATTCACTCGAGAGCATCAAGGACATCGAGGGCGAAGAGATGGGCGACACGTCGCCAATCCCTGAGCCACTCGCTTTGTGGATGTGGCGGTTCAACATTGATCTTGAGTTGTTCCATGAGAATTTGAATCTTTTCTTCGACACTTCTCGGCCTCAGCATAGGGTTGAGTCTCTCTATCTCGAACTTGCTCATAAACATATTGAGGATATAGAGGAGGTGCTATTCTATCGTGGCGGTATGCTTCGTGATGAAGTGGATCGAAAAACTCTGGCGATCCATAATGCTATGTTATCGCGGTATGGACCCGAATATTACATGCTGCCGAATTCGCATCAGTTGCGGAGAGAGGTAGATCGGGAACTTTTTGGGTGACATGCCAAATCCAGTTCGTGCCGTCTCCAATAGAATCACGTTAGCATCCTCGTCTCGGGTTCTCGGCATCAGCCCCTCATGACCACGCGCGGGTTCGGTTGATCATAGAGACGCGGGGGTCCACTGTTCGGGAGGAGGATCGGCGGCGGGGTTGGAAGCTGATCGGAGATTACGTCTGGAGGCAGGCCCACTCACGCAGCCTGGTGGAGGGAAGGCCGAGTTGCGACGACTTTAACGCCTTTTGTAACTTCTGACCAGTACATAGAGGCCAGGGTCTTACACTGGCCCCTTCTTCTTGCCTATCCCTCCCGCTCCACCACCTCGATCTCGGTCAGGAACTCTTTGCCACCGGCCCGCTTCTCCGCCATGAGCTTGATGCACCGCTTGTCATCGGCAACAATCCCCGCTGCCATGAGCAAGTCCCCGATCGAGCAACTTAAGTTGTCTAGGTCAGCGTCCAGCTTGCCTTTCAGGTGAAAGGTCAGATGCAGGGTATAGGGGAAGTTGAATGGTACGCGCGGGCGGCTGGGAACGAGTTGGGGTAAGGCCAGCGACAGGAACTTCTCGTGGGCCTTCGACGGTAGGACGATGGTGCGACCGCCAGCCCTGACCACGCGCTTGCTATTTTTTAAACTGATGACGCGGATACCGTTGAGGGTGGCGGTCCAGTGGGTCATAGAGTTAGTTGTTAGGCCAGTGCAAATTGGTTCTTCATCTTTGGCTGATCGGCCGCACGTTTAGTATCCCAACCCAAGACTTTCACACGTTGTTGAAAACTAGCATAAGAAACGACAGGATGTAACGCGAGATAGATTTCGTATAGGCCGTTGCCGCGACGAGTATTCTTCATTTGCTCAGACCTTGTGGCCCAACGGCAATTAGAAGGTTCGTAATTCCCGTAGCAGTCAATCCTATCTAGCTCATGTTTAGGAGTGGGCTTTTCACCCATGTCGGCAATAAAACTTTGTAAACCGCCTTGTCCCAACCACCTATCGCAAATAGATACCCCCTTGTAGTAGCGTTTGTGGAAACCATCTGGTCGTATAACACGGCTGATCATGGCGGCATAACTACTAGAGATGCTGCATAATAGTGCGGGAGGTTGCATGCCCCCTACCCCCACCGGGCGGTTACGCGGCACCCGCCCCCGACAACTGCCGATTGACCAGCCCGACGACAGCCCGGACCCGCGCGG
>JAABUN010001538.1_pt1 | contig 49785 bp, 44 predicted proteins | sample 5559311 | NCBI WGS metagenome assembly JAABUN01 (sample SAMN10711877, study PRJNA513370) | rock metagenome | isolation source: Antarctica rocks | place: Antarctica: Victoria Land, Siegfried Peak sud
GGCGAGAGCAGATCGGCCAAACGCTTGCCTCGCTCGGCATCACCCGTGTTCGTCCTGTTGCCGCCTACGATGCCGGGACACTCTTTTGCCGCGCGTATCTGGTGGATCCTGCACTACCTCGGACACGAGGATAACCACGTGCTCAACAGGGGACTGGCCGCATGGCAACAGACGGCCCTTGACACCACGATTGGGGCCACACCGGCTGATGTGGCGGCGAGTCCGGCAGCCAAGTCTTTCCAAGTGACCCCGCGAGCCGACGCGCTCGCTCAACTCGATGAAGTCCGAGCGAGGCTCGACGATCCGGGCGTGGCGATTGTTGATGCAACGCCGCCTGAGGAGTATGCGGGGGGCCACATTCCCGGTGCCGTGAATATCAATTACCCGCGCAACGCAGTGGCCGAAACGCCGCTGTTCTGGAAGCCATCCGACGAGTTGCGAGCGATGTACGAAGAAGCCGGCATCGCTCGTGACAAGCGGGTCACCACCCCCTATTGCTCGACCGGTGTCCGCTCGGCGGTAACCTTCTTCACATTGCGACTGATGGGGTACCAGGACGTTGGTCTCTACACCGGCTCGTGGCAGGAATGGGGGAATCGCCCCGACGCGCCAAGGACTGAGGGGGATCAACCGTAGGCGTGGAAATCTCTGACCCGTGTTCAACCATCGCTTACACTCGAAGGTGCGCGCCTCGGACCCTTGCACGGCGCCCACGAGTTTGCGATGCATCGGCTCATGACAGGAGCCGGTAGCCGACCGCGATCTGGCGCAAGGCGTCGGCCAAGACAATCGCCGTCCAGATGATGGCGAGGGGCCAGGCATAGGCGGGGAACAGCAGCCAAAGGGTGTGCACCAGAATCGTTTCGGTAGCACCGGCAAAACTTGTCAGGAACGAGAGTGAGCGACCGTCATCATGCGGTCGTTTCGCCTTCTCGGCGATCGAAGAAAATGCGAGCAGCGAGGACCCGTTGACGTAGTACGAAAGCAGTACGAGCAGGTAGGGCCACATCGGCGCACCGAATCTTTGGTTCGCTCCAAATGCCACGCCCAGCACCGTGCTCCCGTACACCACGAAATCGGCGCAGATGTCCAGAAACCCGCCGGCCCCGGAAACCGGGATGCCGGCGGCGGCACGATTGCGGGCCAGCGGGCCATCGAGGCCGTCCGCCAGCCGGGAAAGGAGCCATAGCACCAGGGCGACGCTCCAGAATTGCAGGCCAGCGGCTACGGCGCCAGACACGCCGAGCAGCAATCCCGTGGCGGTGACGTGATTTGGTTCGAGCCGGGCCTGGTCGAGCATCCGGGCGGCTCGGTTGAGGGGTTGGGCGAGGATCCGCCGAGCAGCGCTATCCACCGGGCACCTGCGCATCTCCCTTGGAAGATCGCGTGAGGGCACGGCGGAGAAGCACCAACAGCGGACCGGTCGCAAGCAGAACCAGCACGACGAGGATGGAGATGGACAACACCGGACGGTCGGCATACGTCGAGCCCACTGCCGTGATGGCGATCACGGGCGGCGTCATGCCAATCAGGGTGGCGATCGCGAATCGGGGCAGGGACATGGCGGTGAGGCCGGCCGCGTAGCTGACCCAATCGAAGTTGAACGCGGGAAGCAGGCGCATGACGATGATTGCCTTTACGCCCACCCGCGCCGAGAGGTCGTCGATGTGACCCATGGCCTCGGGTGAGAGCCGCCTGGCGAGTCGCGGCCGGCCCAGGCGTCGCGCGATGAGGAACGCGAGGATTGCGCCAATCTCGGCGCCGATCAGGGTGTAGGTCGTTCCCCAGAGTAGCCCGAAGGTCAGGCCAGCCGCGATATCGAGCGGCGCCGATGGAATGGGCGACACAATGATGGCTACGATCATGGCGCCAATGTAGACCAGTGGCGCCCACGGCCCCGCCTTATCCAGCCAGTGGCCGATGTCGGCGGGTTGGAAGGGGTAAAGCTGGCCGAAGAGGGCATCCATCACGAAGCCGAGCACCAAGCTGGTGCCGATGATCAGGATCAGCCACCGCATTACCCGCCGGCGAGTGAAGGGGACAACGTCTTCCGCGACTGACCCTGTGGCTGGCTCGGCCACATCCTCCGGCGAATCAGATGTCATTCTTCGACCGCGATCGTGCCGCGCATGCCGGACATGACGTGGGGCATGCAGATGTATTTGTATTCCCCCAGCACTCCGAAGATATAGCTGTGGCTACCGCCAGGCTGCACCATATCCGATCTCCACGGGGCGGCGCCGTCTGGCAAAGCAATGTATTCAGGGTGAGACGCAGCGACCGGATTCTGCTCAGGATCGCCCGCCGCGGTATGGGGCATCGATCCATGGTCCATGCCCGCGTGGTTCGCATGCGCGGCAGCAACGGGGGGCATCGGCTCGTGACCGGCGTGATCGGTATGGCCCATGGCCGTGTGTTCGGTAGGGCCGGCGTCCTGATCCATAGCGGCGGTTGCGGATGAAGTGTCGTGCGCAGCGTCTCCATGCTCATGCATCGCCATCGCCGTGTGATCGTGAGTCACGGCCCCACCCGTCGCCTCCGGAGACGCGTGATCCTGGCCCGGTGCGCCCATCTCATGTCCGCTGTCGGCCGCATGCCGGTGATCTCCCTGTGGCATGCCGCCGTGGGACATCCCGGCATGGTTGTCGTGATCGTGGTGCATCTCCCCATGCGCCATACCGCCGTGCTTGCCGTGCTGATCGGTCACGTCCGTCTCGTCGAGCGCCGGAGCCGTGAATATCGCCGCGATCGGTTCCCACGACCGGTGGCTGACGGAGGTTCGTAACCGCCTCACTCCATCGACCAGTCCCGCCTGATCGAGTGACGTGGTGACGTCCGTGGGCGGCAGGGGCGCAGGGTTTTCACCCCCCATCGCGAGGATGAACCGCGGACGTGGCATCTGTGCATACACGACGGTAGCCGCGTCGAGCAGGCGCGGCGGCAGCTCCCCGATCACCACCAGCACCATGGCATGCCGGGGTGTCGCGACGACCTCGAGACCGACGGCCGGCAAATCCAGTCCGATGCAACCGGCAATCCGCACGTCGGGAACGACAAATGCGGTGAGGGTGCTGGCCATCGCGTGGGCGATCAGGCGATTCAATCGCGTGGACATGCCCGGACGTGCACCGATCATTGCCGTCCCAGCGCTCCCTCGCTCCATCCGTAGAGAATCCCGAGAAAGAGAATGGCCAGAAAGACGCCCATATCGAGCAAGGCGGTCAGACCGAGCTCGCGATAGACCACTGCCCACGGATACATGAACGCCATTTCCATGTCAAAGGCGAGGAACAACAAGGCGAGTCCGTAGTAGTGCACGTGGTAGCGCACCCAGGCGGGGTTAGGTTCAAGCGTGCCACCGGCATAGGGGACATCCTTGCCTGGCTCGGGCTGGGAACGGCCGATCCAGCGGGCGATGACGTGGAGGAGGATCACCAGGCCGACGGTGCTGAGCACGAGGGCAAGGAGCAATCCATACTGTTGCAGTGGCGTCATGAGACGGGACTCTCCCTTCTGTGCCAGTCTTTTGAGGTGGAAGCCCCAGTCGCCGCGGATCGGACCCTCACACATTCACGTGCCGGCGCGAGAACGATGGCATGGTGATTGGATAGCCGACCTGTTCGATCGATGCCATGGAGATACCCCAGGGGGTATTGACGCGATCAATACAGCCCGTGGGAATAGCTCCGTCAAACGATCAGCAGGCGTTGTCGGAAATGATCGGCGTGCATCCGAACACGTTGCGGACGTGGGCAGACAAGGGCATCTTGCATGCCGTGAAGCTGCCGAGCGGCAACCGTTGGTTCACCCTAGAGGAAATCGATCAGGTACGCCGGGAATCGGGGCGTCGGAACCAAACGCAAAGACCGCCGGTTGCATGAACACCCGGCGGCTGAAAAGGGACTAATCTGTTCGTAGCAGGGAGGGCATCGGTAGTGTGGCACATCGCAAGCCGGCGAGCGTAGCCGGTTTGGATTGCGGGGAGTGCTCCAATTGAGCCGGTTTCGACCCCACGAAAAACACGCGGTACCCATTTGGTGCCCATTTTCCCGGAACAGCAGAAGGGCCACCCTCGCGAGTGGCCATTTTTCTTGATTCCATGGGCTTTTTCTGGAGCGGGAGACCGGACTCGAACCGGCGACATTCTGCTTGGAAGGCAGACACTCTACCAACTGAGTTACTCCCGCGTGCCGCCTTAAAAGGATTGGACGTTCGGTGCGACCTCGCAGAGTATACGCATCCCGCCGCGAATCTGCAAAGCCGACAGGATCGTCGAGATCCTCTGAAATGCCATCTCAGCAGCAGAATGAAGGGCATTCAGTGTGCGAGAACCTACTTAAACCCGCCACGATACAGTAGAATAACTGGTCGGACGCGAGGCTGCCCGTTGTCCGCTGGCATTTCCGGAGCCCGGTCGTTTTCTGACTTCCGCGCCGGTGGCCGCCGTTATAGTGCCGGCACCACCGATCTCGTTGCTGTTTGCTGCGAGATGCCTTCGATGAATGACCGACCGTTCGCCACCATCACCCTGGATCGCCACATCTCGACTTGCTCGACTTGTCCGATTCAAGCCCGTGTTTGGTGTGCATCACCCATTCGATTGCACGATCGAAGGAGTACCACTACGTGAATTTTACCGGAGCGAAAGTCAAGAAGTCCCGAGCGCTCGGAGTCGCGCTGACCCCGAAGGCTCAGAAGTACATGAAGAATCGTCCGTTCCCGCCGGGACAGCACGGTCAGCGCCGTCGCCGCCGTCCCTCGGATTACGGCGTGCAGTTGCTTGAGAAGCAGCGATTGCGCTTCCAGTACAACATCAGCGAGAAGCAACTCGCACGTGCCTACAAGGACGCGGTGCGCATGGGCGGTGCGACCGGCGACAATCTCGTGCAGTTGCTCGAGACACGCATGGACGCGCTGGTGCTTCGTGCCGGTTTGGCAGCGACGATCTATGCCGCCCGCCAGTACGTGACCCATGGTCACTTCCTGCTCAATGGCAAGAAGGCGACGATCCCGTCCCAGAAGCTCAAGGTCGGCGATGTGATCTCCGTCCGCGAGAAGAGCCGCAAGAGCGTTCTCTTCGCTGAAGTTGGTACGGCCGGCCTCATCCTTCCATATATGACCGTCGATCCAACATCGTATTCCGCGAAATTCGATTACCTGCCTCCGCGTGAAGAGATCCCGGTCATCTGCGCCGAGCATCTCGTGGTCGAGTATTACTCCCGCTGATTCATGGCTTGGCGTTTCCACCCGTACCACCAGGGTTTTCGGGCAACTCGCGAGTCATTCCTGCAAATCTGCTTCGACACCCTCGTCTTCGGATGGGGGTGTTGTCGTATATGAAAATCTCCGAGTTCGTCTTGTTGGCGGGCGAAACGGCTTTGGCCCATATTTCATCTTCGATCCGTACGTTCTCAACCCTGACCCGAACCCACACTTTCTGGCTCCAGCATGCTCGAGATCGAACAAGGGTCTCTCCAAAACGGGTCTCGATCACCGATCCTTGAGCTGTCCCGATTTCCGGCAGCAACCGTGAAGCAATGCTGGCCGAAACAATGTCGGCTCGACCACTTTCGTCCCGTATATCAGCAGCGCGGCGAGCAGCGCGTCGGGCATCTGCATCGGAGCGCATTGGGAAAACCTCTTCCGCTTGGCCCCGGCACTCGATTCGGAGCGGGAATCTGTTAGTGCCGACCCTCGCCAACGGCCAGCTGAGGGTGCCAACCTCCCGCCAGAACGTTTGCCCGATCGATCGAAGGTCGATACCCCATGCGGTTCCCTGTGAACCAGGGTGACGTGCTCGCTCATCCATCGGGGAATGGACGGATGGTCGGAAACCAATAAGAATGAGAAGCGTCGCCAGCTGAGCAATCGCTAACGTCCTCGAGTCACCCAGTCGGCTGGCACAAAGAAGCCGCCGCAGAAAGACATCTGCAACGGCATTTTCACGACGATACACAGGTCGGGGTGAGAGGACTCGAACCTCCGACCTCAGCGTCCCAAACGCCGCGCGCTACCAACTGCGCCACACCCCGCCACTCGCTCGTGGCGATACATTCGAAACGACCACGACGGTCAGTATAGCCAGCGTTGGCCTCTCCCGTCAACGCCGTGGTTGCCTCCTGGATGACATCAAGTCCCGCTGATGACGCGATAGATGGTGGTCGTCCCGGATGTGAACGCGACCTCGAGGTCAGTGCCCACCATCCCCTTGATCGCGGCGATCCCCTCGGCTGATCCTCCCACGACACAGTCGTTGCCCTGGATCGAGGGATATTTCCGCTCGGTCTCTCCGACGAACACGTAGCCGATACCGTATTGCTGGATGATGGCCTGTTTTCGGGCCACGTCAGGAGTTGTGTAGAAGTCCCGCAGGTCGCTCTCTCTGGTCGCGAGATCGTCCTGATAGCGTTGCTGTTCCTCGTGCCGCTTCCAGCCGATCACGTCTGGCAATCCCGTCGCGATCGAAAACCGCGAGCCGTTGCAGCGATACGTCCCAAAGCTCGCTTCCGCGATCGCCGGAGTTCCATGAATGTGGTCGTTCGCCCAGTCGATTGCCGCCCGATCATCCTTGTACCCTACCGAGGAGCCATCGGAATACTTTAGCTCCCCGTAACGCATCCAGTCGTAGGAATCGAGCGTCCACGCAGCTCCGGGTTGTGAAAAATGCTGGTCGAGCCGAAACGCGGTGGCGTTCAACGGGTAGGCGAGCGATGCAACCACCATCAGCAACGAGGCGATCAGTCCCACTCCCGACCATCCGAATGGGACCGCTGGTTTCCGGGTAGGAACCGTCCGGTCGTCGGTCTCGTTCACATCGTGATCGACCACGGTTCCCGCCGCAGACAAGTTCTCTTCCGCGATTGGTACGACCCGCTCGACCGATACAGCTCTCGTTGACACGAATTCTGCGGCCATCTTCCCGACCAGTCCGGCCGAACCTAGCGCGAAGAGGATCCACAACTGGTTGTAGAACTTGAAGACCGTGTTCATTCGATACCACTCGCTACCGCTGAGGTCGTCGACCAGGAAGACGACTTCGAGTGCCGAGCCGAGCAGCATTCCACCGGCGAACATCGCCGCGATGAACCGCTCCGTCGTATCGGGAAGTGAAAGCCAGAGAGCGACCGCCACGAGCCCGAACCCAAGATAAAGCGCAGGTACTGGCCGGTCGATCAGCAGCAGAATGACGACAGCTCCCCTCCCTACTACCGGGAGCATGCGTGGGAGAACGCTTGGCAGGTGCAAGTCCGATCGCACCGGTGCGCCATAGAAGCACGCCACGGCGAGGGAACTCACGATCACCAGTACCGTCAGCGAATCCGCCAGCTGAATGACACCCTCGCTGCGACCAACCGCATACCATCGGAAGAGCAGCACGATTCCAAGGGCAAGCAGCGGAAGAACGGGCGACGCGAGGTATCGTGGCAATCTGGAGTTTCGTGCCAGCAGGGTCATCATCCCCACGAACGCAATCACGAAGAAGACGCCGAAATGCGATTCAACCGAGACAAGCGGCGTATCCGCATCCTTCGTCTTGATGGATGAAAAGAGGGCGACATAATGATGCAGGAATGGCAGGATCAAGAGGTACGACACGATCCCGACTGCTGCCAGCGCCGCACCCGCAACCACCAGCCGGCGCCACAGGGAAGCGATCCCGCGCGTGGCCATCAGCATCCCGATCCCGCTGACCGCCGCGTACACCGGCAGGTCCCATGCGTTCGTTGGCCACAGTGCGCCGAGCACCAGTGCGATGCACGACAACCGCACGGCCAGGTCGAGGATCAGCTTGCGGGACAGTCGCGGGATCGTCACGGCGACCGCCACAGCTCGCCACTCGAGCGCGAGTGCATAGACGAGCCCAATGGCGAGGACCGTGATCGGCAATGCCACCACGTGCGCGTGGAGATCGGCGTAGGTTGCCGAGAAGTAGGGGAACTCGGTGATGGCATGTTGGGTGTTCGGATCGGGCACCGCGCGACTTGGCGCCCAGAACCAGTAGCTGAAGCCGTCCACGAACGGCTGTCCGTGCAGCATGCGGTCGACAAGCCGCGCGAGCTCGACCAGATTCCCGGCGAAACTGACGAGCACGACTCCGGCAAGACCAGTTCCGATCGCAACATTCCGTGAGCGCGTGAACCGCTTTCCGAACGCCGCCGCGACGCTGAACGCACCACTCGCGAGAAACGCCACGATCGTCGGCTGCGCGAGGTTGAACGCTATTTCGGTCGGAATCCCGGTCAGCTTGACAAGAAATGCGACCAGGTACTCTCCATAATAGTAGTAGTTGATGAATCCGCCGGAATACCAGGGATCCACGGGTGGAAAATGAGCGCTCCGGAGGATGGCATTGATATGCGCGAACTCCATCGCTTTTTCTCCGCCCCAGATCGGATGATACGAGTCCGGATTGATCAGTCGAAAGGCGAGGAAGATGCCGAATGTCACCCAGAACACCAGTTCCGATGCAACAACTGCCGGCGACCGCCACGGCCGCAGCAGTTCCTCTCTGGCCGATCCGTGGCGCAAGAGCCACCAGACGCCGATGCTCCCCAACGCGGTGATCGCCACCGCCACGCCGCACCATACGGCCCGGAACGAGATCAGCTCGACACTTGCCAGCAGCCAGACCATGTATCCTGCGATCAGCGTCGTGATGAGCCGTGCGAAACCCCAACCCCGGTCTGGGAAACGGGTAAATACCCGGCGCACGAGCGGCCACGTGACCGCTTGCAAAACGAACAGCAGAACGACCCACACCAGCAGAGCCGCCCACGAATGATGGGTGAACGCCTCGCTCCATCGGGCATCACCGACCACTGGGAGATCGCCCACCGGCGTGTCGAACGTCAATGACTTTCGGTCCGCGGTGGCGTCTGCTTGAAGAAGGAAGCTTACGGGCGGCAAATGCATGCAGGCGCTCCACGGCGAGGAGTATGATCGGGCAGGTGGCAAGTGCGTTGCGTCGGTCAGGACCGGCGCGACAATCGTCACAATCCTACTTCACCAGCACCTGCCACTGTCACGTGCAGGCAGGTACCGACTCGAGGAACCAATGCCATGTCAATGCCTCGCCTCGTCTACATGGGAACTCCGGGGTTCGCCGTTCCTGCGCTCGAAGTCTTGGCCGCGCGTACCGATATTGAGCTCGCGCTCGTCGTCACGCAGCCTGATCGACCAGCCGGGCGGGGTCGTCGTCTCGCGTCGCCACCGGTCAAGGTCGCCGCCCAAAGCTTGAATTTGCCCCTGCTCCAAACTCACACACTCAGGGATTCGGCGGTCCGCGAACGAATCACGGCACTCTGCCCCGACCTGATCGTCGTCGCGGCGTTCGGTCTCATACTCGGACGCTGGATACTCGAACTCCCCGCGGCGGGTTGTGTCAATCTCCATGCCTCGCTGCTGCCGAACTACCGAGGCGCAAATCCGATCGCGACTGCCATCCTCAATGGCGACCCGGTCACTGGCGTCTCACTCATGCGCATGGAGTCCGGCCTTGACACAGGTCCGGTCTTCGCAACCCGTTCCCTCGTCATCCTCGCGGCAGACACCACGGAGACTCTTACACCCCGCCTTGCCGAACTTGCCGCCGATCTGCTCGCCGGCAAGATCGCGTCACTTCTCGACGGGTCGCTGCTTCCCGTTCCCCAACAGGAACCTGCAACCCTTACCCGGCCACTCGTCAAGGCGGATGGACTCCTCGACTGGACCCGGTCCGCCATCGATCTCGATCGCAGGATCCGGGCGATGTGGCCGTGGCCACGCGCCTTCACGTTCCTCCCGGATGAGGCATCCACAGTGCTCCAGATTCACGCGGCCGTCATCCCTGCGTCAGACGATTCGCCTCAATCTGCTGAATCCTCGGAACCAGGACTCATCCTGCCAAACACCACCGGTCACCACGGGGTGCTCGTTGGAACGGGCGCGGGAACCCAGCTCCTGGTGACGACCGTGCAGTTTCCTGGTCGTCGACCTCTCGAAGGCATATCGCTCATCGGCCACCGAGCGCTTCGCCCGGGCACAATCCTCGGCCAGCGCGTACCCGGGTGAAGAAGGCAGGTTAGACTCGATACCCGGCTCGAGCGACCGAAACTAGCTGTGCAAACTCCGCAAGCAATGCCTGCTCAGAACCGGCGGAGGCGCCCTCGCCCGTACGGCCTAGGACTGGTGGAGTGTCTCAAGCGGACTTATGGAGTACCACATACACATATTTTGCAGACATAAAATATGGCATCATTCGTTTGAGGCAAATAAATGCTTGGACGCACATGTTGCTCTCGGTGATTGCCGATGCGAGAAATCAGTTCGTCGAACTCGTTCATATGGTTTCTGAATAGGTAACAAGGTTGGCTCGGGCGATCCCCACCCTTCATCGCAGCGTTTTGGGAGAAACGGTGCGTTTGTTCAGTCACCCGCACTCCATCGTTTCAACGACCGCTCCATCAAAACTTGTTGCCTGCATGCAAGCGCCCGTCCATCCGGATAGGTCTTGTGTACAGCCCTGAACTCGAACTTCGACGTAGGATCTCCGAAAACCGGGAAAGAGGGGCGTGAACGTGATCGCCAAAACAACACTGCCAAAGTCGCAACCTGCGTCGTTGGAGAAGAAGGTGGCCAGGCCTGCTGCAGAAACCAGTGGTTTACGCACCCTTATTGTCGGTGCCGGCAAAGGTGGCCGCCTTCTCGGCGAGGAGATTCGCCGAAACCCTGACTGGGGTTTCGCACCGGTCGGTTTTGTAGACGACAATCCCCAGTTGATTGGAAAGAGTGTCGGTCACATCAAGGTTCTGGGCCCGACGTCCATCATCCCGGACCTCGTGCAGGCCAACAATATCGAGGCCGTCATCCTCGCAATTCCGACTGCAGATCGTGCCACCCAGGCCCGCCTGGGTGACTTGGCACGGCAAACGTCGGCACGCGTGCTGACCATGCCGGACCTCGGCGCGATTCTCCGCGGCGATAACTCTGCTACATCCATCTACGAAGTCAGAGCCGCCGATTTCCTGAATCGTCCCTCTGTCAGCGCCCACGGTCCCCGCTGCATGAGTTTTATCTCCGGCAAACGCGTCTTGATCACCGGTGCCGCGGGTTCCATAGGCAGCGAATTGACGCGGCAAGTGGCTCAACTCGCGCCAAGTGAACTCATTCTGCTCGATACCAATGAAACCGGTCTCTACGACCTTGAACTCGACCTTCAACTCAACGCCAGCACCGTCCTGCTGCGCATGATTGTTGGAACCGTGACGAACATGCAGCGCATGGATCGTGTGATCCGCCAAACCAGGCCGGAGATCATCTTCCACGCCGCTGCCTACAAGCATGTTCCGCTCATGGAACAGAATCCCGACGAAGCAGTTTGGACCAACGTCATCGGCACCCGTTCAGTGGCTGAAGCCGCCGCACGTCACGGCGTCTCCCGGTTCGTCTTGGTCTCGACTGACAAGGCGGTTCGTCCCAGTAGCGTGATGGGCGCCACCAAGCGGCTCGCGGAACTCGAAATCGCAAGTGTCGCCGAAGCCACTGGACTGTCCACATGTTGCGTCCGCTTCGGCAATGTACTCGGTTCGCGCGGAAGTGTGATTCCCACCTTCAATCGCCAGATCGACGCCGGTGGCCCGGTCAAGGTCACTGATCCCGACATGCTGCGCTATTTCATGACCATCCCCGAAGCCGCCAGCCTCATCATCGAAGCCGGTGCACTCGGCGACAAAGGCGCGATCTACATGCTGGACATGGGGGAAGAGGTCTCCATCCTGTCACTGGCTCAAAAAATGATCCGAGCTCGCGGTCTTCGCATCGGCAAGGACATCGAGATCCAGTTCACCGGCATGCGACCCGGCGAAAAGCTCCGCGAGGAGCTCAGCCTTCCGTCGGAAGCCGCCAACATGACCGCCAACGAAAAAATCCGCCGGCTCACGACATCCAGAAAGCTCAGGGACGCCTATCGCGAGGCCCGGCAGCAGATCGAAACCATGATCATCCAGTCCGACAATATGAGAATTCGCCCTGCGCTTCTCGCGATCGTTGCCTCCGTTGACGGCATCCAGAGCCTCGGTCAGGCAGCTCAGCAAGAGCTCGCCCTGTTCGCACGAGAGTCAAAAGCAGAAACGCGAGTGAGCGCCTAAATGAGCACCCAGGTTCGCATGCAGGTCCCGCTTTCCCAGCCGTCCATCAACCAGGATGACATCGACGCCGTCCTTGCCGTGATGAAGACCCCGACGCTCAGCATCGGCCCCCAGGTGCGCGCCTTCGAGGAAGCCGTCGCTGCGTACACAGGTGTCGCCGAGGCCGTCGCCGTCAATAGCGGCACCAGCGGTCTTCACATCTGTCTCGCCGCATCCGGCGTCGAATCCGGCGACGAGGTCATCACCTCTCCATTCAGTTTCGTCGCCTCAGCCAATTGCGCGATCTACCAGGGCGCCACACCCATCTTCGCCGACATTGATCCCGACACCCTCAACATCGATCCGGCTCAGATCGAGACAAAGCTCACCGACCGCACGCGCGCAATTATTCCAGTGGATGTCTTTGGCCAGCCGTGCGACATCGAAACGATCGGCGCCATCGCTCGCCATCACGAACTCACGATCGTCCAGGACGCCTGCGAAGCGATCGGTGCCGAGCGTAAAGGCGAGCGCGTCGGCAGCCATCTGGAGGTCAAGGCCGCCGTCTTCGCCTTCTATCCCAACAAGCAGATGACTACCGGCGAGGGCGGGATTGTCGTCACCGATGATCCCGAATACGCCCGCATCCTTCGCAGTCTCTCCAATCAGGGACGCGACGACGCCGGGACCTGGATGAATCACGTCCGCCTTGGCTACAACTACCGCCTCGACGAGATGAGCGCCGCCCTCGGCCGTACCCAGATCGCCCGGCTGGACGACATCCTCGCCCGCCGTGCACAGGTTGCCGCCTGGTACACCGAGCGCTTCCGCGCCGTCGACGCCGTCACCGTCCCGTACGTCTCGCCCGAAACGACCCGCATGAGCTGGTTCGTCTACGTCATCCGGCTTGATCCCCGCGTCGACCGCACCGAGCTCATCGCCCGCCTCGACGCCGATGGCGTCCCCAGCCGACCCTACTTCGTCCCGATCCACCTGCAGCCCTACTACCGGGAGCGCTATGGCTTCAAGCCCGGCGACTTCCCCGTCACCGAAGCAGTTGCCCAAACCACGCTCGCCATCCCTTTCTTCTCGGACATGTCCCTCGACCAAGTTGACTACGTCTGCACACGTATTGGTCAACACATCGGGGAGTAATTGAAATGCCACCCCATACCAATGCGAAAGGCAGGCTTATGGAACCTCGCGTTTGGAACATTCTTCGAGGAACTTACAAGCACTTCATTCCCGAAAAGCACCAAGATAAGGTGCGCAATCTCTGCGGAAAGCTGTTAGCCCCATTTTATGCTGGGAGCCGGGTCAATTGCCCATGCTGCGGGCGAGGTTTTCGAAAGTTTTTACCTGCCGGTATCGCTGGAAGAGAGAATGCAAGGTGCCCAGGATGCGGCTCATTGGAACGGAACAGACAGGCAATGCTTTATCTCCGTGAGAAGACCAGCCTTCTCACGGAGATTTGTCGGGTCCTTCATATAGCACCGGAGCCAAGTCTTCAGAAACTTCTGAAGCGAACTTCAAGTGTCGAGTCGATTAGCCTTGACCTCTTTTCTTCGATCGCAGACATTAAAGGTGATGTGACAGATTTGCCCTTCAAGGACCAGTTTTTTGACGCCATTATTTGTTCCCATGTTCTCGAGCATGTGTATGAAGATCGAAAAGCTATGAATGAGTTCTTTCGGGTCTTGAAGCCTAGCGGGTTTGCGATATTGCAGATTCCTGTAGATCTTGCCCGCGACTCTACCTATGAAGACTCGACCGTAACCCTTCCGGCTGACCGTGAGCGATTGTTTGGCCAAGAGGACCACGTTAGAGTTTATGGTCGTGACTTTACCGACCGCCTCCAGAGTTCAGGTTTTGATGTGGTGGTTGACTTCTTTGGCGCCGACTTTGAAAAATCCGAATATGATCGCTTCGGCCTCGCAACAGACGAACCGATCTATCGCTGCCAAAAACCAACCATTCATGCAATGCAATAATCTTACCTATTTATGTGATGATGGATTCTAACTTGACAAGAGAACTCATTCGAGAAATCAAAAGGGCGGCGCGTTTTGGACACAGCGTTCGATGGAACTCCGCCGCGATCACTTTGGTGAGTACACACTAATGAAAGTTACCTATCTCCATCAATACTTCAACACACCCGAAATGCATGGTGGTACTCGATCGTTTGAGATTGCTCGTCGAATGGTCGCAGCAGGTCATGAAGTTCATATGGTGACCTCTGATCAAAAACGAACCGGCTCGCCTTATCAGACAAACGAAGCGGGAATAAAGGTCATATGGATACCGATTGCTTATTCAAACAAAATGAACGTGAAATCACGAATTCGTGCGTTCGTTGCCTTCGCTTTGGCATCTGGTAGGATTTCCGCAGAAATTGATAGTGACGTGGTTTTTGCAACCAGTACGCCGCTAACGATCGCCTTCTCTGGCATCTATGCGTCGAAACGCCGGAAAATTCCGATGGTTTTTGAGGTCAGAGACCTTTGGCCCGAAATGCCAATTGCAATGGGAATCTTAAAAGATCCGATTTCCAAATTTCTCGCTGGTCGACTCGAACGCTTTGCTTATCGAAACTCTGAGCAGATAATTGCTCTTTCGCCTGGAATAAGAGACGGTATCGCCTTGCAAGGTTATCCCGAATCGAAGATATCTGTCATACCAAATGCGTGTGACTTAGACATGTTTGATGTTGACGAGTCGATGGGAAAGGCTTTCCGAGCCAACCTCCATTGGCTTAGTGACCGACCGCTAGTCGTATACGCTGGAACTATAGGCAAAGTAAATGGAGTGTCATATATGGTCGATCTCGCTTTGCAAACGAGAGACTTGGATCCAGAAATCCGATTCTTAGTTGTCGGGGATGGGAACGAAGAACCTGAAGTTCGCGCCTACGCCGAGCGGCTTGGCGTGCTAAACAATACTTTTTTCATGCTCCCCAGTATGGAGAAGGCTCGAATTCCGCAAGTCCTTTCGGCCGCCGATATGGCTCTGTCTATGTTTATGGATATTCCTGAAATGCAGGCGAATTCAGCCAATAAGTTTTTTGATGCTCTCGCGTCTGGTACACCTGTCGCGATCAACTACGGTGGTTGGCAGGCAGAGATGATACGCGACCACGAAATTGGATTAATCCTAAACCATCGCGATTTATCAGCCGCCGCCAAATCGCTTGTGGAAATGCTGCATGATAACTCTAGAATGATCCGTTCCGCGAAGGCTGCTCATGAACTTGCATCAACTTCTTTCAATAGGGACAACCTCACAGTTCAACTACTGCAGCTGCTCGAAGATGTAAAGAGTCAAAGAGGTCAATCGTGAAACGAATCACCGCGACAGTATCTTGTCTTGAACCTTACGCTCATTTTGCGCTCAGGGTTAAACACAATTCGGTCCAATCTACAAATACTCATCTCCCTTTCCTTGGTCGATCCGGCATGGAATCGATCTCATGAAGTTGGAGTAGCCTTTGTCATCACGACCTGCCCATGGGCCCTCGCGTCCACTCAAACTTAGGCGGCATTTTGACTCAGAGGGAGCAACTTCCGTTCGAGATTCAAATCCACTTCAAAGCGACATCGCTTCCCTTTTTTTTCGGATCGTTTCGGCTTTCAGCACTCGTGTGTTAGTCCTCTTTCTCACGTTCGGAGCCAGTGTTGTGGCGGCCAGAGCCCTTGGGCCCGAAGACCGAGGTCACTTAGCGGTAATGATAGCGGTGCCAAGCTTCCTCTCGACTTTCGGAACAATTGGCCTCGAAGCATCAAATCTCTACTTCGCCGGTCAATCAAGCCGGGCATATTCCATGGTTTCACGGTGGTCACTCCTACACGGGACAATAATGGGCTCATTCTTGGCGGCAGGATTTATCTTGGTGGGCTCTCTATTGCCGAGCGCAATGTTCGGGCTCAGCGAAAGTGAGTTTCTGCTTTCCTCCTCTGTGGCGCCAATTGTTTTGTTGGGAATACTACTTGGAAACGCAGAAGTCGGAAGAGGAAGATTGCTTCTTTACAACGTTGCGGTGGCCTCCTCAGTAGCGATCTATTGTGGCACGCTTCTATTGTTATCAGCGATTGGTGAAAAGTCCGTTAGCTCATTCTTTCTTGGTTTTGTCATCTCCCAGATGACAACAACAGGCGTGCTAGTGGTTGTTGCTCAGCCGTGGAAAAGAGGGGCGGGAGAAGCACCTACTGTCGCCGCGATGTTTTCATACGGCCTTCGGTCGTACTCATTGGGTACTCTACAGTTCTTGCTCCTTCGCGTTGATACACTTCTGATACAAATTTTCGCAGGATCTGTAGCGGTAGGCATTTATTCTGTCGCCTATCCTATGGCTGAGGCTCTGATCATGATCTCGGTGGCGGTGAATTTGGTACTACTTCCTCGAATAGCGCGTGCTTCAATGCACCGGAAGAGCGTCTTAAAAGTTGCTGCAGTCACATTCATGGCTTCCGTTGGCTGCTCCGCCGTAATTTCAATCGTGGCGCCTCATTTGATACCGAGGTTATTTGGAACTGAATTTAAGGATGCCGTTGTCCTTCTTTGGATTCTTCTTCCAGGTGTGACGCTCCTGAATTTTGCGAGAGTCCTACAAACTTACTTCAGCGGTGAAAAGAGATTTGCTCCGAGCATCGCCTGCTCTTCGGCGGCCCTTGTAGTCTTGATACTTCTTAGCATGAAATTAGTACCCAATCACGGAGCCGAAGGTGCGGCAATTGCTGCCGCCATATCATATTTGGTGTTTGCGGCAGCAATGACAATTCTCTTTTTTATAGGTGCCTCCACAAACTGGAGACTCAAACGAACTAACTCCAATATCAGTATGGGAGAAGGTCTAGGCTCAGCACCAAATTACAGAGCCGGAATTGGCAACTTTGGAAGACAGGGTGGTGCCAAGCACGGATTGGTGGTTAACCGGGTTCAATTTCTCGTAGTACTGCTTGCTGTGTCGTCTGCTCTCTTCGCAGGAGTAAGTGTTGCGAGACAACCTCTACCCATACTCTTCTCCGCTGCTTTAGTCATCTTTTCGATTATCATGCTCCGGCCTATGGTTGGCGTGATTCTGTTAGCGGCTCTTTCCCCTGCGTCAGTAATTTTGGGTGATTTTCTACCATCAACTTACCTATTAATACCCGTAACTCTTCTTGCAACTCTAGGAGGTTATCTTTTTCGGAGAGGCCTCCTTGGTTTTCGAACTTGGTGGGTGTTCCCTGTGACGGGATTCTATTTGATAGCTTCTTGGATGGTTGGTATCGCTCTTCACCCGTCTGGTGAGAGTTTTGCGAAAAGTTTTTTTCTCGTATGCGCATTGACGGCTCCTCTATTTTTGGTACCACTATGTCCGATGGAGGGGCGTGGCATGAGGTGGGCGCTCAATACGCTGACTGTTAGTATTTCCCTGACGGCTGCCTGGTATCTCTTTTACGCAAGGGCACTCCTCCGGGAATCATCAAACAGGGCCTCTGACTGGATCTCAATCTCCAATGGCTCGGAGAACACAAATCACAATTTGCTGGGGGCACTATTGATACTAGGTGTCGCACTGATTCTTCCAAGACTCATGCAGAATCGCTCGATGATCGTTCAATTCTTGATAGTGCTGGCGCTTGGTGTCTTGGTGATGGCCGCACTGTATTCGTTTAGCCGCTCAACTTATGCAGCGATACCCCTGATGTTTGTCGTTTTCTTGGTCATCCGAGGAATTCGTTGGTTGGCCATCGGAACAATGGCTCTGGCCATCGGCTTGCAATTGTTGCCTGTGGCTGTTTACGACCGCATTACGTATACGGTATCGGGAAATGGAGGTTCACTGGATCCGTCTTCTGCGGTTCGATTGGATTTGTGGCAGGCTGCATTTGAAATGTTCAAGCACTTCCCATTGTTTGGTGTGGGCCTCTATCAGTTTGGGAGATTGCTTCCGACGTATTGGTCGCAAACCTCAACGAGCCACGTCTCAGACGTAGACTTTTCCGCGCTCATATTTGCTCACAACACAATCCTATCAATCGCTTCGCAGCTGGGCCTAGTAGGCTTGCTTTTGTTTGCTGGAATTGGTTGGACTATGTGGTCTAATATCAAAACCACATTGCGCTCCAACTGTTCCGCCGACAGATCTGAATCAGCTCTATTGGCTATGGTTGGACTGGGTACGGCGTCACTCTTCGGGGAGCCTCTGTTCTCGCTTCCGATTTTGGTTCCTTTCATCTTCGTCGTTGCGGCATCCTATCGGTGGCCGATACAGGAGGTACAATGAATAAAAAGACTCGCTTTAGAATATTGCAGATTTCGGGAACTCATTCCGGAGGCTCATGGCTATACGACCAAGCTACAACGCTTGCAGGAAGAGGACACGACGTCAAAGTCATCCTGCCAGCCCCTGGTCCGCTTGTGGAGCGGTTAAATGCTGCTGGCATACAGACATTTATTATCCCGTTCAAAGGAGGTTCGTTTAAAAATTTGCCGCGCGTCATACGAGCCCAATGGACGATGCTACAGCTAGTGCGGTCACTGAAACCTGATATCATCCATAGCCATCTAATCAAGGCCGTATTCATGGGCAGAATTGCGGGATTTATCGCGAGGGTACCAATACGCGTGTCCCAACATCCGGGTTCTGTTCATCTCGACAATATGAAGCTTCGCTTTTTCGATAGAGCGACTCTGTGGATGGACACCGTAACTATAGGTTCATGCGCTGATATAGCACATCGGTATTCATCCATGGGAGCTAGAAAAGTTGCAGTGAATTACTACGGTTGTCATGTGGAGACTATCGATCCCAACACCACTGGAAACTCTTTCCGTGCAGAATTCGCGATTGGGGCCGGCACGCCTTCGATTGGAATCGTGGCGCATATGTACCCCAGCCAAAGAACCGAGTTCCGCGAAGTTGGGATGAAAGGCCATGAGATATTTCTCGACGCGGCCAAAATCGTACTCGGTGAGTATCCCAACTCTCGGTTTTTCGTCGTTGGGGATGAGTTTTTTGGCAACGGTGACTATAGGCGAAAACTAGAATCCCGAACCAGCAAGCTTGACATAGAAAAAAGTGTGACGTTCACTGGTCATCGTTCCGACATTCCAAACGTAATGGCTGCGATGGATGTATTAGTCAATCCATCACTCAGTGAGTCGGCTTCATACACTATGGTCGAAGCGTTACTTATGCGGAAAGGCGTAGTTGCATCCAATGTCGGAGGACTTCCTGATACCGTACAGCATGAGGAAACTGGGCTCCTAGTGCCACCGAAAGATAAGATTCTACTGGCCTCAGCAATCCTCAGGCAATTGAGAGATCCGACCAACCGGATTGCAATGGCGTCGCTTGGCCGAAAGAGAATGCTTGTTATGTTTGATATCGAGAAAACCGTTGACGACCTTGAAGACATTTACGAGACTGCGAATTTGGGTCGCAAGAGCAAGAAATGAACAAGGAAAATGGCGTGAACGACCGGAGCCAGATGCGTATTATGATAATTGGTCCAGCGCAATCCATTCATGTTGAACGATGGATCAATTACTTGTCATCCCATTCGATTAAACTGCTAGTGGTGAGCGAAATACCTCCAATTCTCGAAGTGGAAGGGGTTGAATATCGGTACTTGCCATTTCCGAGATTACCCCGATTGCTCAGATATGGCTTGGGATATTTTCTCGTAAAGAGAGCCAGTTATGTTTTTGAACCGGACGCTGTTCAAGTACATTCACTTGGCACAAACGCTATTTTGGCCCTTAGCGTCCCCCGCCAGAAGCTAATCATTACTCCTTGGGGAAGCGATATTGCGATCCTCAAGGGTCGTTCGTTACGACGTCATCTGGTCCAGACGGTGGCTCGGCGTTCAAGACTGATACTGACGACGTCAGAAAAAATGAAAATCGATATCAATGCCCTTTTTGGAATCTCCTCTGCAAAAATCAAGGTCATTTCTTGGGGCATCAACACAATACGGTTCCGCCCGAACCAAGGGGCTTTCGAGAAGCGCAAAGAGCGCAAGAAGTGGGATATTCCTGAAGATGCTTTCGTTTTTCTTTCCAACAGAACAACGTCGATAACATATCGGACCTCAGAAATTGTAGAGGCCTTCCTCGATTCATTGGAACTCCGTGCAAACTCTCAATTAATTGTAATTGGCGGATTCATGCCAGCAAACGCCGAGGCAGGTAGGGCTCAGGAAGGTTATAAAATGGCTGTAGCGAAACTTGCATTAAAATCAAATGGACGTGTAAGGATCATCAATCAAGAGCTCAAAAGTGAAGAAATGGCTTCCCTCTTGCGCGCGGCAGACGCGGTGGTTTCCGTACCTAAATCCGACCAAAGATCGTCATCTGTGTTGGAGGCGATCGCCTCGGGAGGTCAAGTCATCCTCTCTGACATTGCTCCTAATCGCGAAGTAGAGACCGATGGTGCGCATGTCGTCGTGGTGAAGGAACCGCTCAAGATGAACCTTGCAAGTGTTATGGCGAAAATTCAAGTTATTGAGTCAGCGAATGCAGCATCTAACAGGGAGTTCATTGATCGACATGAATCGTGGGAGAGCCAAGCAGCAAAGATCCTGCAAGTGTACGAAACTATAAAACTCCAGTAACGTAGCAGTGTGAATATGTCAGGGTCGTCTCACTTCGAACCGACAATGATACCTAGCGAAGGACTCTTTGGCTTGTTGGAGCATTCTCAATACGGAGAGTGCTCTGCCGTACAGGAAGTGCCGCCGATTCTATTCGCGAAGCGAGTATAGAGTCGATAGCGAGCACCGACTACTTATCTGGTACTGAATATATCAACGTGTCGCACAACTCTAAAGTGAAAGAGCTCTAGGACAAAGATGCGGATGAAAGCCATTTTGTTGGGAGTTTTCCCGATTGAAGTTGAAGCAGCGACAAATCCTTTGAACATAGTGTTCCAGCGAGTGCCGCGATGACTCGAAGCATCAAACGCATGACCGATATCTTGGTCGCGTTGCTTGGACTGATTGTATTTTCGCCGCTCTTTCTTTACGCCGCGCTCCAGGTCCCGCGAAGTCGTGGCAGCACGATCATCTTTCGCCAACGGCGGCCGGGGCTCCATGGCAAGCCCTTCCTGATGTGCAAGTTCAGAACGATGAGTGACGAAAAGGAACCGGACGGCAAGCTGCTTCCGGATTCCGAGCGGCTGACCGAGCGCGGCAAGTTCCTCCGTCGCACCAGTCTCGATGAATTGCCGGAACTCTGGAACGTGCTCAAGGGCGACATGAGCCTCGTCGGTCCTCGTCCACTTCTCATGGAATACCTGGATCGCTACACGCCGGAGCAGATGCGCCGCCACGACGTTCGGCCTGGGATTACAGGGCTCGCCCAGATCAGCGGTCGCAACAATCTCGCGTGGGAGCATAAGTTCGATCTCGATGTCTGGTATGTCGATCATTGGTCGCTCTGGCTGGACATCAAGATCCTCTTCCGCACGATCCAGAAGGTGATTGGGAAGGAAGGGATCTCGGCGGAGGGCGTTGCCACCATGACCCGCTTCGGTGAACCGCGGGATGAGCCGTCGTGAAGCGACTCTGGATCATCGGCTCGGGCGGTCACGCCAGGGTCGTCGTAGACACGGCCACGGCGTTCGGCAACATCGAGATTGCCGGTGTGCTTGATGATAACCCGGAGCGGATCGGCCGCCACGTTTCCGGAATCGAGATCGTTGGTCCCATCTCTCGCGAGTCAGTCGAGAGATTCGAAATCGAACACGCCGTCATCGCGATTGGATCCAATCGTGTGCGCGCCACGATCGCCGAACGACTCGTCGGCGCCGTCTCCTGGACGACGCTCGTGCATCCCCGCGCCTATGTCGCCGGGCACACGCACATTGGCGATGGCACCGTCCTCTTCGCCGGTGCCATCCTCCAGCCAGGCAGCACGCTCGGCGATCACGTCATCCTCAACACCCATTCCAGCGTCGATCATGACTCCAACGTCGCGGACTTCTCCCACATCGGACCGGGGGCACATCTCGCCGGAAACGTCGTTCTCGGTGAAGGCACGTTCGTTGGCCTCGGTGGTGGCGTCATCCCGGGTTGCACAATAGGGGAATGGGCAACCATCGGCGCTGGATCGGTTGTCATAAACAACATCGAGAAGGGGCAGACAGTCGTCGGCGTTCCGGCGAGAGTGCGCGGCAAGGGGTGAGTCGAAGCAACAGCACCTTCTATGGAAGCCTCGTCATCATCGCCGCCAGCTTCTGGCTGATTATCGTCCTCAGACTGAGGTGGGGTGGGCATGAAGAACTGCCGAAGCATGCCGCCTATGATGTCTCGGCGCATCTCCTGACCGCGCTCGTCATCGCAGTGGCTCTCCGCACCGCGCATGTCCCGGTGCCGGTCTGGGCGGTTCTGATCGGTGGCATCCTCCCGGACGTCGGGCAATTCACCACCATCATCGGCATCACCCACGCCATCGACGGCTCCTCCCGCAATGGAACGCATTCCTTGCTCGCGGTCCTCGTCGTCGCCTCCATCGCCCTGATCGATCGCCGTCATGCGAGAGTGTGGATCGGCATCGTAGTCGGAATGATCACCCACCTCCTGCGCGATCTCGGCACCGGCACCGTCCCGCTCGGTTGGCCCTTCTCGCTCCACGTGTGGAGCATCGCCTTCAGTGCCTACATCGCCATCCTCGTCGGTGCCGCATTGGCAATCCTGGCGATCGGCCAACTCGGACTCAGTCGACATAACCGCGATTAAATCACAGGCCGTTTCTGGCCACTGCGATTTAATCCACACCAAAAACCCCATAATGGCGGGGAAAATCGTTAAACCACGTGCCGATTAAATCACACAACGCAGACCACACATGTGTATCGCAACCACCCATCCCGAATTATTTAATTAATTTGTTGGGTGCCGTAGAGGCTGACGTCCGCAGGACTGTCAGCCCGACCGACCACAGGTCGATACCTTGTGACCAGCAGCTGCATCGCCGCAGACCGGGACATCATCCCCGGCCCGTCACCCGTCGCCACAACGATGGACGCCCGGCAGGGGAGAGCGCACCATCAGTCATCTCCGCACGTGCAGGAATCCCGGCACCATCGAGCAGAGCCGCCGGCACGGTTTCCGTCATCCACCGGACCACATCCGCGCCATCCGTCACGTGACCCTGAATCCAGCGCAACCCGTCGGGCACCGATGTCAGTCGCTTTCCGTCCGAGTGCGCATCGCTCGAAAGCACCATCGGGATCCTGCGCACCAGACCCTCGATGAGCAGCTCCTGCGCAGATCGCTGGACCCCTTTCCCATAGGCCCCGGCGAAACTGGCTTCCGTCAGTTGCAGAACGACTCCGCGTGCGGCCACCGCCAGCACGAGTTCCGGGTCCTTCTGCACATCGACATACCGCTCCGGGTGGGCCAGGATCGGCACATATCCGGCCATCTGAAGCGCGAACAACGACGACTCCGCGTGCTGCGGCCAACCCGCGAATGGCAGTTCGACCAGGATCGAGCGCGATCCTGCCAGCGTCGAAGCTTCACCAGCGGCAAGTCGTGCCGCCACCCCCGGTGTGAGCATCACCTCGTAGCCAAGGTCCACCTGAATCGGGAAGTCCGCCGCCACCCCTCGTGTAGCGTCCAGCGCCGCGTCCACACGTAACGCATACTCCGCCGAAAGCGGTTCCATCAGATGGGGAGTTGCCACGACCCGTGTGAAACCCATCGCGGCGAAGCGTGTCAACATCGCCCGCGATTCCGAAAGATCGTGCGCGCCATCATCGATGTCCGGCAGAAGATGTACATGGAGGTCGATCATTTCAACGTCATCTTCATCATCCTTGTCCCACCGCGTCCCACCGCCATTCGGTTCTTGTCATGCATCCGTCGAATCGCTTCTCCCGCCACCTTCGCCGAGCGGTGGTCCGGGTGATCTCGAACGCCAGATTGAATCCTCGGAGCACATGTCAAGCACCGACTTCTATATGCGAACAGCCATCGGTCATGGCCCCACCGGGACCTCGAAGTCTGCGGAAAGGTAACACCGGTCAGGATACACTAGGCAGGGCGGATCGCTGTCCGCCGCATTGGGTACATTGAGTAGATCGAGTAGATCGAGCCAATCAGAATGCGACCCCGCGTCGCGCACCGATCACGACGGAGGAGTCACCTTGGAGCTGGATCTTCGGCAACTTACGCGCATCGCTCGTCGCTGGTGGTGGTTGTTGCTCATCGCCCCAATCATCTCCGCCAGCGTTGCCTACATCGTCAGCGATCGTCAGGAGCCGCTCTATTCCGCAAGCGTCGTACTCCGCATCAATCCGCCCGCCTCTTCCGGCCTCGACCAGAGCGCGTTCACCGTCAGCCAGAACCTTGGCGAGACGTACCGATCGCTGATCACCTTCACGCCGGTGATGGAGCGGGTCGTCAAGAAACTCGCCCTTCCATACGATGCTGGCACACTCCGCGCCAAGACAACCGCCTCGACTGTTCGCGACACCCAGCTCGTACGCGTCGCGGTGTCCGACACCGATCCCGGTCAGGCCGCCCTGATCGCAAACATCATCGCCTCCGAGTTCACTGCCTATAACAGTGAAGAGGCGAACAGTCAGATCCAGTCGCAACTCTCCGGCATCAGTTCGCAGGTCACGGATACCGAGACCCAGCTGGCGACAGTCGAAACCGAACTCAACCGCCTCAACGTGCCGGCAAACAAGAACAACGCGGATACGCAGAGCCGCATCAACGATCTTCGTTTGGAGCAGGTGCAGCTTCAGTCCCGTCTGGATACCCTTCGCCAGCAATCCGCCACCATTGCATCAGACGCCAGCTCCGGACAGGTCCAGGTCTCTGTCTCCGATCCTGCCGAGGCACCCAAGGCGCCGTATGCACCCCGCAAGACGTTCTACACCCTGCTGGGAGCGTTCGTCGGTCTGCTGATCGCGGTCGGTGCCGTCGCCCTCCTCGAATATCTCGACAACACGATCAACGGCGATACAGACTTCCCGGAGTTGGCCGGTACCACGCTGCTCTCGTCAATACCCATCCTGGCGAAACTTCGACCCGGTGGCGCGCAGGTGTACACCGTCTCCCAGCCACGATCGGCGGCCTCCGAAGCGATCCGTCTGCTCCGCGCCAACCTTGAGTTCGCCGCCGCGGTACGACCCATCGAAAAGCTTGCGATCACCTCTGCGGGACCTGGAGAAGGGAAAAGCACTGTTACTGCCAATCTCGGTGTCGTGATGGCTCAGGCCGGCTTCAAGACCGTCATCATCGATGCAGATCTTCGGCGGCCGACGCAGCACACGATCTTCGGCATTGCCAACGATCACGGCCTGACCAGGCTTCTCACGCACCCCGATATTCCCTGGGTATCTGAGGCGCAACGGGTCGCCGTTCCGGGTCTCATGCTTATTCCCAGTGGACTGGTTCCGCCCAATCCCGCCGACCTACTGAGTCTCGATACGCTCTCGGCACTTCTCGATCGCATCGGTGAGGATGCCGATGTCCTGTTGATCGATACGCCTCCTGTGCTCGCGGTCAGTGATGCGCTTGTCGTCTCGCTGAAGACCGATGGAGTGCTCATGCTGGCGCGCTCCGGCGGCACGAAGAAGGAAGCGCTGCGAAACGCCACCGCGTCCCTCCACCAGGGAGGAATTCGATTGGTGGGCGTGGTTCTGAATCAGAAGTCGGATCAGGACGGCGGTGGTTACTACTACTATGGGTATTCAAGCGACGCTGCACCCTCCGACAGCAACGTCGAACCCACGATCAAAGAGACGCATGCCATCTAGTGGAGAAATCCCTGTTTCTCAGAATCCCCGACAGCTTTCGCTGTCGGGGATTCTTTGTGACATACTCGGCGATTGCTCGATCTAAGGCTTCAGTGTATCGAGAGGGGAGGATTCCGGAGATGCAGTCGCGGGCGGCGTCGATGCAACAGGCGAGGCAGCAATCGCGGGGGCCGGTGTACTGCTTGTTATTCCGAGTCCTGTTTCTGGCGAGAGTTGTCCCGCGATGCCGGTCGCGGGTGTCACCGTTGGTTCTGCCGCAATCGACACAGGATTCGCTCCTACACGTGGCGAAGGACTCGAGCTCCCGCCCGCCAATCGCCCTATCGCAAATCCAGCGAGCAAGGCGACGATTATGACCAGTGATACGACGATTCCTGCGGTGCGCCGCATCGCGTTCTCCATTCGTGAGATAGTTCCGCCAGACCTCGGTGACATGTGATTCCAGCCCAAGTTTACCCAGTAGATAATACACGGATGGTGTGCACAATTCCGCCCCATAGTCATCTATGGTCCCAAGCCGCTCCTGTTTCACCGACGTCTCTGCAATGGCAGACTCCACGCGTCCGGGTGCTTCCGATGATGCATGGCAAGACAAACTCTCTTGAATTGGGAGAAGAGGAACGATTCATGTTCACGCTCGGCACGGCCTGGTGGGAAATCGTCATTCGGGCGACGGTCGTCTATGTGGCCATCATTCTCCTGTTGCGGTTTACTGGTCGCCGAAGCCTCGGCCAGCGCAACGCAATCGATCTCGTTTTGATCCTGATCGTGGCCAACGCTGTCCAGAACGCAATGATGGGTAGCGACGTGTCGTTGCTAGGTGGCCTAATCGCCGCCACGACGCTTTTCGCCGTCAATGCCGTTCTTGATCGGATCTTGAGCGACAGCATGCGGGCTCGAGTTTTCTTCACGGGCAGTCCTGTTGTGCTGATCAATCATGGGCAGGTGGTCGAGGCCAACTGCCTGAAACAGCATATTGGGATGAGCGAGTTGCAGGAAGCGCTGCGAGAACACGGCGTCGAGAATATTGGTCAGGTCAAGCATGCAATACTCGAAATGGACGGTTCGCTCTCAATCGTTCCATCTGGAAGCGAGACGATCCACTCATCAAAGCGGATCAAGGGCCACAAGGGACCGGTGTCCGGCGATTGATGGCAGATGGCAGGGAACGAGTCATCTGTTCCAGAATTCAGCTCCCCTGGTGTCGTTTTGCGGATAAGCGAGATTATCCGCACAATGTAGTCCTCAGGACTCGGCGCTGCACAGTCGAGTCACAGTTGCTTGACTCGAGAACAGCTTCTCCTCCTTGGCCGGATATATTCCGCCCCGCGCCTCGTGACCACCCAAGGACTCGGGTTCCAGCCCAGCCGGATCTTCGCCCTGACATTTCCTCGGGAAAAACCTCGTTATGCTTGATGATGCGTGACGCGATCGAAGAGAACGCAGCATTAGATGAATGCAGTCAGGGCGGTTCGGCATTGACAGCAGCCGTCGCATTCGTCTCAGGCGTTAGTGCCAGGATCTGACGCTTGAGGGACTGCACGTCGATTGCCAACACGCTATTGTGGAGAACGGGCTCCGGCCATTGGAAGCTGCAATCGTCGGCGTGCCGCCAATCGCAACCTATACCCAAACGGTCCACGAAATTCGAGACGATATCCAACGGTCTTTCAAAATTCGGACATGACTGACATAACATGGGGTTGTCCGGATCTGCCGACTTCGAGGTAACGCGTTCAGCAATGAAGAAGCAACAGATGACGGGTATCGTATTCATTCTCATTGCGATTGGCGCTGGCGCGATCAATGCACTCCAAATTGGAATGCTCGGGAATATCAGGATCGATCGTGGCACGTTCGAGGCTACATGGATCTCGATGCTGGCATCGCTCGCCGGAATGGCGTTACTTCTTGGCCTGAGGTCGTTCGCAGGACAGTCTACCAACCTCCCCTCTCCGTTCGATTCCTGGTGGCCATACGTGGGTTTGACAATCGTTATGACGACCTCATTGCTTGTCGTCGACCGTGGCCTGCCCTTCTTTCTCCTCGCCACCGGGTTGACGTCGATCCCCTATCTGTTCGCCGCCGCATATGTGGGCTCTCGGATCGGGCTGGGAGTATATTTGCCGCAGTCGCGACAGGCCAACTCACGATGTCCGTGTTTCTAGAGCACATCGGTGCATTCGGTTCGGTTACGAGATCAGTCGGCCCGTTCCGGGTCATAGGGATTGGGGCACTCCTTGTGGGCGTCGTGCTGATCCGGGGTCGCAGTTGAGCGATCACCACACGCGACCATTCAACGAAAAATGGGATGCCAATAGTGGACACCCCATTCTGGTTGAAACACACGTTCGCAGATCCGACTACACGCCGTAAAGCGATCCAACCTTGGCTTGAAGATACGCGATCAATGGCTCCGGGTCGAACGTATCGACATTCAGAACCTTGACCAGTAATTCCTTGGGCGTGAACTTGCTTCCATATTGATGGATTTCAGATCGAAGCCACTCTCGAAGCGGAGCAAACTCTCCTTGACTGATCAGTTCCTCGATATTCGAGATTTCGGTCGTTACACGGCTCCATAACTGCAACGCCACCACGTTTCCCAGCGCATAGGTGGGGAAGTACCCGAATAATCCTGATCCCCAGTGAACGTCCTGCAGCACTCCCACCGAATTGTTCGGGACCTCGAGACCGAAGTACGTCCGGAATTTCTCGTTCCATGCTTCGGGAAGGTCGGCGAGCGTCACGCGTCCTGCAAAGATATCGCGTTCCAACTCATATCTGAGAATAATATGAAGATTGTAGGTCAGTTCATCGGCTTCGATCCGAATGAGTGAAGGTTCGAACTTGTTGACTGCGCGATAGATGTCGTCAGGTCCCACACCTTCAAATGCATCAGGGAGAAATCGGTGTGCTTGCGGTGTCGCCCAATCCCAGAAAGGTCGGCTTCGCCCCACAAGGTTTTCCCACATGCGGCTCTGGGATTCGTGCCACGACATCGACGCGCCGCGTGCCAGGGGTGTGCGATCGAGGGATTCACTGACGTTTCGCTCGTACAATCCATGACCGAATTCATGCATCGTACCGAACAACGCCGGATTGAAAAAGTCCTCGTAGTAATGGTTGGTAATGCGGATGTCGCGGATGCCCATGGGGCTCGCGAACGGATGCATTGTCTCGTCGAGGCGCCATGACAAGGACTCGAATCCGAGCTGCTCGATGACATAGTGTATGAGCTGCTTCTGCTGATCGATGGGGAAGTGACCGTGCACCAGGTGGTCATGCACGAGTTCGGAACGCTCGTTCACGATACCGACCAGCGGAATCGTCGCTTCCTTGAGTCGATCGAATACGACATCGATCTCACTCGCCTTCAGATCAGGTTCGAAGTAGTCGAGCAGGACATCGTAGTCGTCCTCGATGTCGGGGAAAGAGGCTCTGACGAGTTCAATCTGCTGTCGGCGCAACTCGACGATGCGCTCGAGCGATGGCAGGAACTTGCTGAAGTCGCCGTCTTGCTTCGCCTCTATCCACGCCGAGTATCCAAGGATTTCAGCTCGAGACATGTCTGAGGCCAAATCGGTCGGGATCGCCTTCGCTTTCCGGTACGTCTTTCGAACGTGGCGGACCATGCTCGCTTCATCGCTTTCGTGAGGCAGCGAGGTCTCGAAACCAGAAAGCGCGTTGATCAGAGCCCCTGTTTCATCATCGGTGAATATTGAATGCGCCAGGCCACCGAGCGTCGCCAGTCGCTCGGACCGAGTTCCGGCGCCCATAGCAGGCATGAACGTCCGTTGGTCCCAGCCGAGGAGACCTGCGGATCCCTGAATATCATTCACCTGCTTTAGTCGAGCGAGCAACTTGGTGTATGTCTCGGTCTCGTTTGCCATTGAGAGATATTCCTGTTCGTTAGCGATACAAGGATCTTCAGGATGCCTTTGCAAGCTCACGATCTGCCATGAGGCTCCGCAGAATCTGTAAACCGTTGGTACCGCCGATGAGGGCGTTGGTCGCCCGCTCCGGGTGCGGCATCATGCCGACCACGTTGCGCCCCTCGTTACAGATCGCGGCGATATTATCGACAGATCCGTTGCGATTTGCAGCTGCCACCACATTTCCATCTATATCGCTGTACCGCGCCACAATCTGCCGATGTGCATGCAGCATCGCCAGGCCGTCCGCGTCGATATGGTAGGCGCCTTCGCCGTGAGCAACGGGCAAAGTCAAGACGGTGTTCACCGACATTCCTTTGGTCCACGACGTATCCGTGTTCTCGATCACGATCTGAACGGAAAAGCAGTGAAATCGAAGCGATGCGTTCCGCACCAGCGCCCCTGGTAACAGATGCGCTTCGCAGAGCACTTGAAATCCATTGCAAATGCCGAGGACCGCTCCGCCAGCCTCGGCGAACGATCGCACGGCTCCCATGATCGGTGAGAACCGTGCGATCGCACCGCAGCGAAGCGCGTCTCCGTAGGAGAATCCACCTGGGAGAACGACTGCGTCGATTTCACCGAGCTGGGACTCCCGGTAGTCGATCGCACGGACGTCGTAACCCAAGTCTTGTTCCAGCGAACTCAACGCGTCGTGATCGCCGTTGCTTCCCGGGAATGTCACGACTCCAACATGTAGTGCGGCACTCATTGGGTGATACTCCCTTCGACTCGATGGAGTACGGTGAGTGTGAATGATTCAATGACCGGATTCGCCAGGAGCTTTTGGCACATAAGGGTTCCCTGCTCCCGCGCTTGGGCTTCCGAACGAGCATCCAACTCGACCCTTATCAGCTTTCCGCACCGCACTCGATTCGTATTTGCGAAACCCAGCGACTTCAGTCCGGACATGATTGCATCGCCCTGCGGATCGTTCACGCCCTGTTTGGGCATCACTTCGGCTTCGATGATCCAATGCCCCAATGGTTTTTCCTGTTGACTCACGCTGATCCTCTCGATGATTCGATCGAATTCAACCGTTCCAGCACGGCCCCATATCGTTCCTTCGCCTTCAACGCGATTTCATCGGGAATCTCGGGACCGGGCGCCTGCTTGTTCCAGCTGGTGGTCTCCAACCAATCTCGCACGATCTGCTTGTCGAAGCTCGGCGGTTCCTCACCCGCTTCAAGTGACGACGCGTCCCAGTATCTCGAACTGTCTGGAGTCAGCAACTCGTCTATCAGCGCCAGCTTTCCGTCGATGTAGCCGAATTCCAGTTTCGTATCGGCAAGAGCGAACCCGGCCTCCGCTGCTATCCCTGATGCTGCCTTGTATATTGCAAGACTGCTGGTCCGAAGCCCGTCGGCAAGCTTGTCACCAACGATTTCCCGGAGTTGCTCCATCGTTACATTCTGATCGTGACCGTCGTCGTTTTTGAGTGCCGGCGTGAAGACTGGTTGCGAAAGCTTTGAACCGAGCAGGAGGCCAGACTCTTGCGGTTCGTCGGCAAGCGATCCGAATTTCCGATATTCCTTCCAGCCTGATCCGGCAAGATATCCCCGCACGACGCATTCGACATCGATGCGGTCCGCCTTCCTGACTCGCGTTGTCCTGCCTTGCAACCACGCGCGCTCGTCTGCGGTGACGTCTAGATCGTCGAACGTCTGGTTAACCAGGTGGTTCGGCACCATGGCGCCGATCCGATTGAACCACCACAACGAAAGTTGGGTAAGGAGAATCCCCTTGCCCTCGATAGGGGTCGGCAGGACGACATCGAACGCGGAGAGCCGGTCGCTTGCGACCAAAAGCAATTCGTTACCGAGATCGTAGACGTCACGTACCTTGCCTTGCCGAACGAGTGGGTAGGAGCCCAGGATGCATGCGGCTGGCGACAGATTTCCTGATGTCATGACGGCATGTCCCCGAGCCCGAGTCGCGTGAATGTCGCATCGACATGCTGCAATTGTTCCCACGGATGAAACAGATTCTCGATGAGTTCGGGAGAGAGCAGATCGGTGAATTCCGATCGCACAGAAACCCGATCGCGGAATCGCTCGCCAGCCGCCAAAGCAGCGCGCGCATTTTGCTGGACGAGCTTGTAGGCTTCCTGCCGATCCATTCCCTTTTCCACTAACGCGAGCAACACACGTTGGGAATAGATGAGACCCCCCGACATTTCAAGATTGGATAGCATCTTGTCTGGATAGATCACCCAGTTTTCGATGAGCTCCGATGTCAGGTCCAGCATGTAGTCAAGAACGATGCAGGCATCCGGAAAAATTACTCGTTCGACTGAGCTGTGACTGATGTCACGCTCGTGCCAAAGCGCTACATTCTCATACCCCGGTATGACGTACCCTCGCACGAGCCGAGCCAGACCTGACACGCGTTCCGACTCATGAGGATTCCGCTTGTGTGGCATGGCCGAGGAACCCTGGTTTCCCTCGCCAAAGAATTCTTCTGCTTCACCCACTTCGCTTCGTTGAAGATGCCTGATCTCGATCCCGAACTTCTCGAGGCTCGCTCCGATTCCGGCGAGAACACCAAGAAAGAAGGCATGACGGTCCCTCTGGACCACCTGCGTCGATGCCAGCTCCACGCCCAGGCCAAGATCTCCGCAGACCTCGTCCTCCAGCCCCCATGGAATATGGGCGTGGGTACCGACCGCTCCCGAGATCTTGCCCACCGCAATTTCTTCGATCCCAAAATCGAGTCGTCGTTGATGACGACGGAGCTCGTCGTACCAGACAGCAAGCTTCATCCCGAACGTGGTTGGCTCGGCATGCATACCATGGCTGCGTCCTATAGTGATGGTGCGTTTATGCTCAACCGCTCGCCTTCCAACGATCTCCGTCAGCCTTGTGAGCTCAAGCCGGAGCTGCAAGCCTGCCTCGCGAGCCTGGATTGCCAACCCCGTGTCCACAACGTCCGAGGAGGTCAACCCGAGGTGGATGAATCTGGAGGCAGGTCCGACGGTCTCACCGACAGCTCTGAGAAAAGCGATCACGTCATGATCGGTTTCTTTTTCGATCTCATGCATTCTTGAGAGATCGATCCTCCCCTTCCGAATCGACACCATATCATTGGCGGCAATCTCGCCTCTCCGTGCCCATGCCTCGCACACCGCCAATTCGACCGCCAGCCATTGCTCAACCTTGGCTTCATCACTCCATATCGCTCCCATTGCTGGTCGCGTATACCGCTCTATCACGCAACCGCGTCCCTTCAGGCGTAAGGCACCGCCACACGATGGATCGAAGACGTCTCTCGTCTCCATGTAACTGAGATTATTATAGAGGGTCAGCATTGTTGCGGTCGTGGCGGTCGTATAGAATCGAGTGAGGAAGAGGATTGTATCAATCCTTCCAGCGCCAGGACTCGCTCAGGAGAACGAGTTGACGAGGCGGGAACCTATCGAAAGACTCGGCGGATAGTTCCCCGGCAGACATGGTCGATAGAGTGACGTCAAACCGGATCGGTGACGACCCGACAAATCTTCACTCACATGTCATCTTCTGATGGATACCATCGGAAACCTCTTCCAAAGCAACTACCGAATTGATTCGAAATATGCCCAAGCGCGAAAGTGACCAGGGTCGTGGTCGGCGTGCCTTGTCATTTGCTGCAGGTCGCGACGTCACTGACTCTTTGTCTTTCACGGGTAGGTCACTGCTAGGAAGAGGGATGCCAATGTGCGGGGTTTTTGGATTTTCCGGAGCACAACAGGATATCGAACACACGGTCGGAAACGCCCTTCGCGCGCTTGAGTACCGCGGCTATGACTCGTGGGGAGTTAGCTGGACGGCGAACGGTCAGCTGACGACGGCGAAGAAGATCGGGCGCCTATCGGCCGGCACGTTGCCTCATGCGCGTTCGTCCGCCGCTATCGGTCACACCCGATGGGCAACCCATGGCGGCGTGACCGATGCCAACGCGCATCCACATTGTGGATGTTCAGGCAGGATCTCGGTCGTTCACAACGGAATTATCGAGAATGCGAACGCGTTGAGGGCCGGGCTCGTGCTCAACCACAAGTTCTTCTCTACGACCGACTCCGAAGTCGTGCCACACCTTCTGGAAGATGAGTTGGCAAATGGTTCCGACATGCCAAGTGCGATGGAGACGGTCTTTGCAAAGCTGGAGGGACACAATGCGATCGTCGTGCTCGATGCTGAATCAGACGAAATCTACGCCATCAGCCTTGGGTCTCCTCTCCTGCTGGCGGAAGGCGAACTCGGATCGTATATCGGTTCAGACATCATCGCGTTCAACACGCTTGCGACCAAGATGACTCCGCTTGCGGATCGGACGTTGACTCGAATCGGCGTCCGAGGAGTGGAAACGAGAAATTCTGCCGAGTTGACTTGGGAACGACCTTCGATGGTTCCTCTCCTTCGCCGGCAAATCGAGACACTCGGTTCATTCCAACATTTCACCATGAAAGAGATCTCGCAACAGCCCAGCGTAATGCAACGGCTCCTTATGGATCGAGATAACACATCCATCCTTGCGCGGGAACTTGCAGCGGCTCGTCTCATAGTTCTGACTGGGTGCGGTTCCGCCTATTTTGCGGCACGCTTCGGTGCATCTTGGATCTCCCATCTCGGAGGGACCCCGACGCTCGCCATCCCTGCGTCTGAGATGGGTCAATTGATTCCCTTCCTTGACAGGCAGACCTTGGTCATTGCCCTGAGTCAAAGCGGAGAAACCGCCGACGTCATCGATGCACTCGATCTCGCTCGCGCCCATGATGCACGCGTCCAAGCCATCGTGAATGTGCCCTATTCCACTATCGCGAGGAAGGTCGAGCGAGCATATCCGCTGCACGCCGGAATCGAGCAAAGCGTTCTTGCAACCAAGTCGTTCATTGCAATGTTGACCCGTCTCTTGCTCGCGGCGAGCGAGATGGCGAGTCAGCCTTCGCAGTACGAACAGCCTATCGTCTCCGCAATCTCCTTCATGCACGCTGTCCAGAATAAGGATGTGCTGTCTGAACGGATCGGTTCGATCGCCGCCCGACTCGCATCGGGAAATCATGCATTCTTGATCGGTCGCGGCATAGGCTTTGCAACTGCGCAGGAGGGTGCGTTGAAACTGAAGGAGGCGAGTTACATCCACGCCGAAGCACTAGCAGCTGGTGAGCTGAAGCACGGATCAATCGCACTCATAGAAGTCGGTACACCGTGCCTTATTTTCAACGACGGTTCTATATCTGGCGCACAATTGGCAAGTACATCGCAGGAGTTGATGAGTCGAGGTGCTCACACGATTGGTATTGGTATGGAGTCGGGAGCCGAGTACAGTGAAGTCATCGTATTGCCTGATGACGTCGCGACATCGCCGTTGGTGCATATTTATGTCGCACAGCGGATCGCCTATCAGGCGGCGTTGCTTCGAGGGGTCGATCCGGATCGCCCACGAAACCTTGCCAAGAGTGTCACGGTTCGGTAATCGCACGACAGAGGACTGAAGCATTTTGGTGGGACACGATCTGCGAACCACAACTACTGTCCTCATCGATACCCATTGTCATCTTGATGATGCCGCTTTTGCAGATGACTACGATGACGTTATCGCCGAAAGTATCGGGGCGAACGTTCGTGGCTGGATCAATGTGGGATTCGAACCGGGGCGATGGACATCCTCGATCGCCCTGAAGGATCGAACGCCCGGCATGTCGGTTATGCTCGGCGTTCATCCGTCCAGTGCTGAGCAATGGTCGATATCCACGCGAGACGGCCTCGAACGACTGCTACGGGAATCTGGAGCGGTAGCGATTGGAGAGATTGGGCTTGATTTTCTTCGCTCTTTGCCTGCAAAAGATCTTCAAGCTCGCGTCTTCATCGATCAACTCGCTCTCGCCCTCGAGATCGGTTTACCCGTGGCGATTCACATGCGCGAATCCGAAGAGGCCATGATCGAGATTCTCCGGCAGCGACAGCCGCTTCCCAGGTTGCTCTTCCATAGTTATGACGGAGGACCCGCGATGACGGACTTTGTCCTATCCACGGGAGCTTTCGTAGGTGTGGGTGGACTAGCGACCAGAAAGTCATCCGAGCGACTGCGGCATGAACTTCAACGCATTCCATTGAGCCAGATGGTTCTCGAGACCGATTCGCCGTACCTCGTCCCCGCTCGTATCAAGTCACGCCGAAATACGCCGGCACAGGTGCATACGATCATGTCATTTCTCGCCAAGCTCAAATCAGAGCAGCCAAGCCAGGTAGCATTGGTGACGACGCTGAACGCATTTGACCTATTTGGAAGGCTGATAACCGCATGACAACGACGTCAACGGTAGATTACGATCGTGAATCCTCGACCAATAGAATCCGAATCGTTTTGGCCACGGAGAACAGAGGTAAGGTCACTGAGCTGCAATCTCTTGTCGGAGATATTGCAGACGTTGTGGACCTTGGCGCGTTCAATCTCATGCTTCCCTCAGAAACTGGATCGACCTTCGCCGAGAACGCGATCGCCAAGGCGGCATTCGCGTCTGAACAGACTGGACTCATCGCGATTGCAGATGATTCGGGTCTTGAAGTCGATGCTCTGGCGGGGTTGCCTGGGGTGCGAACCGCTCGGTTTGCCGGAGAAGAGGCGACCGATGCGCAGAATCGCGCAAAGCTCCTCGACGCGCTGGCAAATGTTCCAGACGGAGATCGTGGAGCCAGCTTCGTCTCTGTCATTGCAATTTCGCGTCCGAAAATTGAAGCAAATGTGCTGATCGCCACGGGACGCTGCCATGGAACCATAGCCCATGAGGAACGTGGGACCCACGGCTTCGGCTACGATTCGATCTTTCAGATCCCTGACGGCAGAATGATGGCCGAACTCACATCCGAACAGAAGAATGCAATGAGCCATCGTGGAGCTGCAATGAGGAGAATCGTTCCTCTCCTGCGGGAGCTTCTGGCTCCAAGCGAGGCGGGGTGATGCTGACACTTGACATGCCCGCCGGCGAGTCATCGATGGATGTCACAACCAGTTTTCAGGAATGGCAACGAGATACGTTGCGAGCTGGGCTCTTGCCGGTAATCGGTATTGCGGGCACAACCGGTAAGAGCACGGTCCTTAGGCTCGTCGACTGCATTTTCCGGAAAGCCGGCCTGCGTACGGCAACCTGGTCCGATCTCGGGGTGGAGATCCGTGGACGAAGGCAACGGGGGGAATTGAGCGGCTGGGGACTCGCCCTTTCCCGCCTGGCCGAGGGCAACATCGACGTCGCGATCCAGGAATTGCATTGGTCGACGATTCATGCTGTCGGTCTGCCGGCCGCTTCATATCCGATTCTGGCGCTAACCAATTTAAGGGGTGCGCCCGAAGCGCCTTGGAATGAAAATACACTCAACATGGCTACGCATGCGGCATTGAAGATCGCCGAGGCTGGACATCCAAAGGGAATACTGGTCCTCAACGGTGATGATTACTCGCTGATTGAAGCGTCGAGGAAGACAGAATCGATGCCGGTCGTAATCGCACATTCCAAGGAATCGCCCGCGTTAAGCCGTCAGCTGCGCGCAGAGCGGCCTTCCATGTGGACAGAGAATGGAGTCTTTGTCGCAAGTACGAGCGCTGGCATACGGCATATGATGCCAATCAACGGAACTCCCCTCACCATGCACGGCGCTGCGAACTTCCAGGTGACGAACGTAATGATCGCTGCATCGATCGCTGGTGCTGTTGGTATTGCGGATCAGACTATTATCTCGGCATGTTCGGAATTTCGATCCGACCCAGACATGTTGCCAGGGTCATTCAACGTATGGGATTCCAGAGCTGTTCGTGCGGTCGTAAGCACGTTACTTGCATCCTGGCAAATGAAGCAGGTGCTCAAGGCGATCAACCCAGGAAGCCATCGTCGTCAGATCAGCGTCATTGGTGATCTTAGTTCGCTGGAGTTCAACGATGTCGTCGAGCTCGGACGCTTGCTCGGGCGCTATCACGGCGCAATCGTCCTTCACAGCAATCAGGACGATTCTCGTGTCGACGCATTGCGTCATGGCATCACGGCAAATGAGTTCCCGCCGCTGATTATCCACCTGCCTACCGAACGCAAGGCAATCAATCGTGCGTTCCGGACCGCCCGGGACAATGATGTCGTTCTTCTTTTGCCCACCGGCGATCCCGGCCCGAGCTGCCGGGCTACGAGCAGGTTCATCGAATCGGATGCCGACCGGTCTGACTTGGTGCGTCCGGATGGCATCAGCGATTTCTGACCGAGTGTTCTCCTTCGAGACCATCGAGACCTTTGTTCATGAATGCTTTCATCCTAAGCCCCTAGCCCCCTTTGCGGGGTAGCAGTCAGTACATTTGGTCAAATTTATGGGATATGTTGTATAGCGTCAAATCCCCAATGTTTAGGCGCATTTCAACTCCCATTCCATCAACCAATCGCCAAGATTCGGATCCAGGTGTGAGCGTCGTTCACAAATCGCGATTTGGGCTAAAGGGATATGTTGTCTTTCTGAATATCTACCGGCAGAAACGCTCAATCCGCAACATCTTCGAGGTCTGCCATCTCAACTGCCGCCCGGCGTAGCGGGGCAGGTTGAAGCAATTTGACGGAATTCTTGCCTAGAATCGACTCTAGATCCTGGACTAGTTCGTCGCACCACTCAACTTTGCGCGTCCGACTCTTGAGTTGAAGGGTTCCCGTTCGCAAACCAATCGTGAATATGACCGGATGATCTCCTTCGAACCGCCGGAGAGAGCCCTCTATCGACTGCATGATGAATATGTCGCTCCAAACGTCCGGCGTCGCAGGCAGGCGAATCGAAATCGTCGGCCCAGTGCTGATCACCTTCTTGACCACCGGCAAATCGAGCGTAATCAGGTCTGCGATAAGCTGTCGGTTCTCACCTCGCTCATCGATCTTGGCGGTGATTGCCAAGATCGCGTCCCCATTGAGCAGGCCTGAATTCGCGTCGTAGGTATCAGGAAACGCCACGATTTCGATCGATCCAGTCAGATCTTCGACCTCCAGTACGGCCATCGTACGGTTGGTTTTGGTCGTGATTCGTCGAATGCCTGTGACCATCCCAACTAGCTGAATCCGCTCGCCAACATTGCGATCCACTATATCGGAGATCTGCACGAATCCGTGGGGTGTTCCGTTCGTGAAGATCTCCATCAGAGGATGTGAACTCAGGTAAAGCCCAAGCAGTTCCTTCTCCCAGGTCAGTACGGTCTTACTATCCGCCGGAGGAACCGAAGGCAATACGGATGACCCGGCGACAGGTGTAACGTCAGATCCAAACCCCATGCCAAACAGATCCATCTGTCCCCGCGCCGCCGCTTTCTGACGCTGCTGGGCAGCCCCCACAGCGGTTTCGAGTCCGGCAAGTACGGCCGCTCGCTCACCGAAACTATCAAACACGCCTGCCTTGGCAAAGCTCTCGGTCACGCGCTTGTTGATCGAAGACCAGTTGACTGCGTCGCAAAAACCTTCTAGTGATGCGAATCTGGTTCCCGGCTGCTTCATCCGTGCCTGAACGATAAGCTGGACTGCACCCAACCCGGCATTCTTGACCGCCGCAAGACCAAAGCGAACAGAAGATACGTTCTCTGCGTTGAGTTCGACGCTGAAATCGACCTTGCTGCGATTGACGTCTGGGGGTAACAAGGGAATCCCTGCTCGACGACATTCCGCAACGTTGTATACCGTCTTCTCTGTGTTTCCGATCTCAGTCGACATCAGCGCCGCCATGAACTGAACTGGAAAATTCGCCTTTAGGTAGGCGGTTTGCGCGCCAATCACCGCATACGCGGCACTATGCGCTTTCGGAAAGCCATAGCCGGCGAATTTTTCGATCATGTCGTAGACGTCTGTCGCGATTTTCTTGTGCGTTCCATTCCCGACGCATCCATCAATGAAGCGGTCACGGTATTTCGCCATGATCTCCGGTTGCTTCTTGCCCATGGCTTTCCGCAATCCGTCGGATTCGGCCATGGAGAACCCCGCCATCAGGTTGGCTATCTGCATCACCTGTTCCTGATAGAGTGGGCAGCCATGCGTCTCCTTCAGAATCGTCTCAATTGAAGGGTGCATGTATTCGACCTCGGCTCGGCCATGCCGACGAGCGATATAGTCGGGCGCCATTTCCATCGGTCCCGGTCGGATCAACGCCATCAGCGCGACGATATCCTCAAATCTTGTGGGGGCGACGTCTATCGTCATTCTCGTCGTCATCCCCCCTTCAAGTTGGAACACCCCAAAAGTCTCGCCTCGACGAAGCAGTTCGTACGCCCTCTCGTCTTCCAGAGGAATGGTATCGAGCGTCAGGTCATGACCGGCTTCCCGGATCATCTCCACTGCTTTCCCAAGAACTGTCAGCGTCTTCAGTCCAAGGAAGTCCATCTTGAGAAGACCTAAATCCTCAAGTCGTCCCTGTGGCCATTGAGTTGTGACGTCACCTTCGCTCTTGCCACCCGCGCGCTGAAGTGGCACATGTTCGACCAACGGATCTCGAGAGATGACGACACCTGCGGCGTGGGTAGATGAATGCCGCGCAAGTCCCTCGACCTTCAGTGCCGTGTTGACGAGTTCAGCCACTTGGGCATCGGATTCATACAGCTTGGAAAGTTCAGGGACCTGCGCAAGGGCAAGGTTGATCGTCATCTTGGGATCAGTCGGGATCAGCCGCGCGACGCGGTCAGTATCCCCAAACGTCAGGCCCATCGCCCGCCCAACATCACGCACCGCGGCCTTTGCCTTGAGTGTCCCGAACGTGATGATCTGTGCGACCCGATCGTCGCCGTACTTTCGGACGACGTACTTGATGACCTCATCCCGACGATCGTCCGCAAAGTCGATGTCGATGTCCGGCATCGAGATCCGTGACGGGTTGAGGAAACGCTCGAAGATCAGGTCGTACTTGAGCGGGTCGAGGCCCGTTATGCCAAGGCTGTAGACAACGAGACTGCCTGCCGCCGATCCCCGACCAGGTCCAACAAGAATGCCGCTGTTCTTGGCAAACGCGACAAAGTCCCAGACGACGAGGAAGTAGTTCGTGAACCCCATCGAACTGATGACACCGAGTTCGTAATCAAGTCGCTCACCCACCTTTCCATCGAGGGATCCGTATCGCTCGATGGCACCCGCTTCGCAAAGAGACCGAAGATACGTGTCCGGGGACATCCCCTCCGGAACGTCATAGTTGGGAAGCTGATACCCCTTGAACCCCAAATCGAGTGAACACATCTCTGCGATACGCATCGTGTTCGACAGCGATCCGGGAACGGCGCCGAAGAGCTTCTCCATCTCCGCCGGGCTCTTCAGATAGAGCTGATCCGTCTCGGACTTCAAGCGCTTGGTATCGTGGATCGTCGTATTCGTCTGCACGCAGATCAGGACGTCCTGGGCCGGGGCATCTTCCTGATTGCAATAATGCACATCATTGGTAGCCACCACCGGCAGATCGAGCTTTCGGGCGAGAGCAATGAGGTCTTTGTTGTTCTGCTGCTGTTCCTTGATCCCGGCATCCTGGACCTCAATGAAGAATCTTTCCTTGCCGAAGATTTCGCTCAATGAGCCTGCATAGGAATATGCCTTCTCCGGCTGCCCATGCAGGAAATTGTTTGCCACCGGTCCGCCAAGGCATGCAGACGTGGCGATGATTCCCTCGTGATATTTCTGAAGCAACTCGAGATCGATCCGTGGTCGGTAGTAAAAGCCTTCGAGACTTGCAATAGTCGCCAGCCTGATCAGGTTTCGATAGCCGATGTCGTTCTCGGCGAGGAGCAACAGATGGTATGACTTGCGTTCCCGATTCGCGATCGGACCTTCGGACAGATAGGCCTCCATGCCAATGATGGGATGTATGCCTGAACTTGTAGCAGCCTGATACCAGTCCATCGCGGCATACATGACGCCGTGATCGGTCACCGCCATATGCTGGATTCCAAGCTCGTGGGCCTTGCCTATGTATTGATTGATCCGTCCCATGCCATCGAGAAGCGAATATTCGGTATGCAGATGAAGATGCGCAAATTCGGCCATGATGCTTCCCCGGTTACTACACGTGCAATCGATGATCAACCGGCATCAAACAACCAAACCCGCCAACGGAGTGACCGCGTGCGGGTTCGGCGAAAGCTGAGTTCTCTGATCCTGAAAACCGTTGCGGGCGGGGATGCTCCGGTTGTCACGATGGTACACCAGTTGACGTCCGATTAGGCTGCGGCACCACTCTGGGTCGTATCGTCAGACTTCAATACATGCTTGGCCTGAACTGCCAGAAGGCGCAGGACCTGTCGCATCGAATCGCGATATGCCTGCGGAACGTCATCGTTCTGCAGCAACCCCAGGACTTCGGTGATCTCCGGCTCGCCCGACAAAAGGCTCGAGACTTCTAGAGGCAGAAATCCAGCGGACGCCAGAAGTTCGTCCTGCTGCACACGCTCCAACCCGAGGGCTTCCCCCAACTGTTGGACAGCGTCACGAGTAGGCGTTCGCGCTCCACTCTCCAGACGACTTACATACGAATGATCGAACCCAGCACGCTCGGCCAACTTGCTCTGCGACACCCTGCGATCCTCGCGAAACTGCTTCAACACTGGCCCGAATCCCTGAATGACTCGCTCGAACATCCCCGCCTCCTCAGATACTTAGATACTTAATGGAATGACCCGCCGTTGCACAGACTTTGCACTGGCTGCTTGCCTATCTGGCAACCGGTCCTCTTCGACTGATTATATGATATGTGTGAATTGCCACGATGTCAACACTTTATCTCGACGATCCACACCGAGTGGTCTTTACAGATGTCAAAAGATCATAAAAAGACAGGTCCATGCGCGGAACGGCGAGTTGCGCCAGTAAACGCCATCCTACTGTCATTATTTCAGTCTAGCTGGCCAATAAGCAAGGGAGTCGAAAGGTCAAGAAGCTCTAAGATGTCCTCGTAGAATGCGTCCTGTCACCTCGCTGATATACTCGCCGCGGTGCTTCGAGCACAGCTTCATGTGCTGAATTCGTTTCAAAGTGGGATATGTGCCGTGGATGATCGCGTGATTGCCGAATTGAGAACTGCTAAGGGGATATCTGCATGATTCCAAGAGAGACGCGGATCTTGAAGGGTTCGGCACTCGCGCGGCGACTACGCTCCGAAATTGGCGCTGCGAAACATCACATGCAGGTTCTGGGAGGAGCGCCGCCTGTGCTGGCAACGCTTCTCGTCGGGGACAACGCGGCGGCGCTGGCGTATAGAACGTCGATCCAGCGTACATTCGCGAAAGTGCAGATGGAGCACCGACAGACGGAACTCGCCGAAACCACGACTTCGGGTGAGTTGACCTCGGCATTGAAGGCTCTGAACGAGGATCCAACAATCACTGGCATCCTCGTCCTCATGCCATTGCCCGATCATCTCGATCCCAAAATCATCCTCGAGCACCTGTCGCCACTCAAGGACGTCGATGGCATCACGCCGGTAAATGCCGGCCGGCTGCACCTGGGCCTGCCATCGCTTCGTCCAAGTACACCTGCCGGTGGCCTGGAGTTACTCGACTTTCACAACATCGAACTCACCGGCGCCAAGATCACCGTGATCGGCCGCAGCAATGTCGTTGGACGTCCTCTGGCGACGATCCTCACGCAGCGGAATGCAACAGTGACGCTCTGCCACACGAGGACACACAATCTCTCCGCCGAGACGGCCAACGCAGATATCGTCTGTATCGCTGCCGGATCGCCTGGGTTGGTCTCTGGTAGCATGATTCGCCCGGGTGCTACCGTGCTCGATTTTGGCGTGAATGTGCTTGCGGATGGCAGGCTCGTCGGTGACGCCGATTTCGATTCGATGCTGGGGGTAGCGGGCGCCATCACACCGGTCCCTGGCGGCACCGGTCCGGTGACGGCTCTGGTGCTGGCTCGGAATACACTGGCGGCTGGTTTCGCCTCCTTCGGGGCATCCCTGGATAATGTGCTCTACGAGATACCTGTAGAGATTCTTCGAGCATTCGTGGAGGTGTGATCCAGCCTCAATCGACTGACGGAATACGGCTTGGTCCGTCAGTCTCCTTGCGGGTGGAAGCTGCTTGGTGCTAGACTAACGGTCGCAAACGCGATGGGGTGTCGTCTAACGGTAGGACGCCTGATTCTGGATCAGGTAGTTGGGGTTCGAATCCCTGCACCCCAGCCCATGAGAATAGCCTATGGATATAGGAAAAACGAGGAACCTCATGTTAACAGCCTGGGGCTTTTCGTTGCCCATGACAGCCACGTTGACAGCCAAAGTGTTTTGAACCGTCATTTCTCCCCTTCTCCTCTCACGAGATTACTCAAGCTGAACATTCGAACATTCATACAATCTCTCACTGTCCCCTGCTCGATATCACGTTTTGCTAGATGAACATTCGAACAATTGAACATTCCCCTATTCCCCCTTCTTTCGTGGTTGTCGGACGAACGGCGCGACCGATCGAGGTCGCTTGAGGACTGGCCGCTTGGCGGTCGTCTTCGGCTGATAAGCCAGCTCGACCGAATCGACGGCAGACCGCATCGAGTCCTCGATGACGTGGCTGTACACGTCGGTCGTGGTTGCCATCTGGCTATGCCCGAGTATCGCCATGGCCGTTCTGGTTAGAACTCCCTGCATCGCGAGCGTGGTCGCCGCTGTGTGCCGGAGCGTCTTGAAGTCGAATGCAGGCAATCCGGCGCGATCGAGATGCGTCTTCAACTGCTGGAGGATGTTGGAACCATTGAGCGGGGTTCCAATCGTCGAGGGGAATACGAGGTCCCACTTTTCGCCATGCCAACGTGAGCCGGCGATCACGATGTCCGACTTCTCGCGCTCCTGGCGACGGCGTAGCGCTCGCACGGCAGCATCCGGGAGTGGAAGGGTCCGCCGGCTCTTCTGAGTCTTCAGATCGACGAGCTGCTCTCTTCCATCGATCCGTTGTACCTGCTTCCGCACGCTCATGCTCTTGCTCTCGAAGTCGATATCCGACCACCTAAGCCCCATGCACTCACCCTTGCGGAGCCCCAACGTCCCTGCAATGACGTAGAGCGCCTCCAGACGATCATCCGCAACTTCATTGAAGAGTGTTCTGATCTGATCAGCGGTCAGCGGCGTCACTTCGTCGTGGTTCTGGCGTGGAGGTTCCGCGAGCGCCGCGACATTCCTCGTCAGTATTTCCCATTTGATCGCATCGTTGAGCGCAATCCGAAGGACTGATCGGAGGTATTGCACCGTGCGTGCAGACAACCCCTCTTCAGACTTCGCGTTGAGCATCTGCTGAACGTGAGAGCGTGTGAGCTTGTCCAGACGGTGGTTGCCGATCATTGGGGATATGTGCTTCTCGATCAGCTGCGAATAGCTCTCATGTGTCCTGGCGGCGTTCGTGGGCTTCACGGACTCTTCCAGCCATCGCGTGAGGAACTCAGAGACCCGTGTTGTGGATGTCGGCAACGCCATGCCCTGCTGATGTGCGGTAAGGAGTGCTGGCAGCCTGTCCGCGACTTCCTTGCGAGTCTTCCCGTAGACCGTCTTCCGAACGCGTTTCCCATTGATGTAGCCGAGATCGACAACAGAACACCAGCGCCCATCTGTCCGCCGGTAAATCGATCCCTCTCCATGGCCGCGTCGTCGCTTCTTCTCGGTCATTGGCTACTCAATGATTGTGTTACCTACGGTTGAACATTCGAACATTCCCCTTTTCTCATTCACTTCTGAGTATCTACAGGGATTGAACATTCGAACTTTCCAACAATCTGAGTCGCCGATCGTTCCCGGGAATCGTTCCCCCCGACGTTTTACATAGGGGAACGGGAAGGGGGAACGATCAGTCCTCGTTCTCAAAGCGAAGGACCGATTAGCTCAGATCTTCACTGCCGAGTTGTTGCCTTACCAAATCCTGAAGCCGTTGATCGATGTGCACTAGACTCGATCTCCAACACCATGGCCGCGTCGTCGCTTCTTCTCGGTCAAATTGCCACCTGCACTGAAAGTTTTTGTGTATCCCGGGAAACCCACCGAAAACACCCAAAAGGGGGGTATGTCTGTGGTTTTAAGTGCTTTTAGGAGGATCTACCACCGGGCCAACTGGTCCACTCATCGGTCTCCGACTCCGTACATCTCGTTCCAACTCGAACAATCGATCTCTCGAGATCCTTCCGCTGTAATCTCGAGAATTGTCACGATCTCCAAGCGATTGGTGACCGAGTAATGCATTTGGCCACCCTCACAACCCACCACGATGACCAGAGGGTGACGTTTGTAGGGATAGTTTGCATCCAGAGCGGTCTTCGGGAACATCTCCGTATCGGCAGGATTTCCGATTTCGGAATACTTCATAGCGTGCAGTGAGCACGCACCTGCGACTAGAGTGGGGTGGAATCGGGGCAAGTGTCGATCACTCAAACGGACGCTGAGGTGGTCCCATATTTCGCGAAGCCGGGCGATGGCGATCGGAACTGCCGAGCTGACGAGCCATGAAACATATGCTCCCCTGAGATCTCCGGTAGTCGGGATCCATTCGAGCAGTATGTCAGTAATTCCGTTCCCACCGGCTTTACCGTATCCAATCGGTGGCACATATGTGCCCTGCTTTGCCTCGAGCGGTATGCCTTTCTCCGTCGCAACATCCACCACGCTCTCAACGAATACGGCAGCAACGAGGGACTGAGCTTCGATCAGTGCCGACGTAGTTGCCTGGCCGGATTTGTCGCTATATCCCGGAAGGTTCTCGAGGAAGGATCCTCCCGAAATCTGGATGGCCACCGAGTCCCGCAATTCAGCTTCGTAAGATCGCCAACGCTCGAGCTCGCTTGGACTGGCATGTGCCCATGGGTCGAACTCCGACATCATTGCTGGTTCCTACCTTCCAGGGGATAGACGCTGCAGCATCTCGTGGCCATGCCCGCTCCTTATGCCGGTATCGCGGTGGCTGGTATTCAATTAGTTTGATGGTGCCCCTTGTTTTCGCTGGAACAGCAGGGTTCGAAGGTTGATGACACCCGCTTTCGCTTGGTCCCTCAGTGGCTTGTTGAGGGCGATCGCGTTTGGTGCCTTTTGAGGCGACGTGGCATCTGATGCCCAGTAACTCATGTCAGCCACTGCGGCATTCGGCGTCTGTAGCGAGATGAATCCCGTCTGTTTGCCGAACTCCATTTGCACTCCATGTATCATGTCCATGTCCCACGTGATGAGTTTCGACCCACCTGTCGCCCCGCCCAACATTCCACGCTTGTAGATAAAAACGCGATGCTGAGTTGCGATGATCGCCGAATCCCATAGGCCTTGAATAACGATTGCGATCTCCTCGCCAGGCATCAGGTTATCAACTGTTTCCTGAATCGCGTCTGGGTGAAGAATCTTGTTGTATCTCTGCGAAAGAGCCTCGACATAGAGCTCCCGCTCGCTCTTGGGTTTCTTGCGGCCAAACAATCCCAACTCAAAACCTCCTCACCAATCTGCGGTTACCACTCACCGTTGGCACCATCGCGTCTGCCAAGCTTCCAGATGTCTCATTGTTCGCGTCTCCGTCCGGCACCAGAGGCTTACTATCGTCACTCACGCTCGGTTCTCCTGTAAAATAAACACGCCCTCATCGGCTACTACCCGATGAGACGTATGCAGCTAGCGGTCGTTTATGCGGCCGCTAGTTCTTTTCCCGGATCTATTCCCCTCAACCCTACCTCCAATACACGGTCAACCTCCTCGCGCCGAATACGGTACCCCGCCGCGCGGCTGATCATGGTGCCTTGAAGCCTTCCGTCTCGTAACCACCGTCTGATGGTCTGTGGGTGTACTCCGAGATAGTTGGCTGCCTCGTCGACTGTTACGAACGCTTTGTTCTGTTCCATGCTCGCTCCTAGGATCATCATCAATATGTTCTATTCTACTACATATTGCGCTGTTGAACGTTATGATCTATAATGATCTATAGAGACATGCATACGTCTCATCGAATGCCGAGCCGGAGAGAAGGTAGTAGCTCCCCCGGCCACACAGCCCAAGGAGGGCATCATGTTTCACCATCTCACTACGGACCAGGTCGATACCGTTCATCGCGCCGGCCGATCAGTCCAGAGATCCTTCGATTGGACGCACATCGACGGTACCAACGCCCCGCTGGAAGACATCGCCATTGCGGCAATCCACGAGGAGACCGCCCCGATCTTCTTTGCGATTCGAGATGAGGTCGCCGAACTCGGCTATGCCAGCTGTGGGCTTCTCGCTGAGGCGTTGAACGCCATCATCCAGATCGATGTTGAGACGCAAGCGCAAGCCGACCGAGACACCATCCTCGCTCGGAAGGAAGCCCGCCGGCGTGTGCAGGGCCGCTGCCTCTGCTGCAACCGTGTCCTGACCGATCCAATCAGCCTTGAACGCGGATACGGGTCGGAGTGCGCACGGCTGATGGACGTCGCCGCCTAACCCTTTTCCTAACCAGACGAATCGGCAGATACGAGTGTCCGTAATGCCGACCCTCTGGAGGAACACGCTCATGGCCGTTGCCGCCGAATTCCTGACCACTCGCCCAGCGCTCTCGATCGTCCCCAGTCACGTCAACGTCACTCAGCAACGTATTGAGGTGGATCGCCGCGAACGCCTCGGCCGGCTAGCCGCCCAGGCCGAGCGAAACCGAGTCCAGCTCGAGCCTGATACGATCCAGACCGGTCTTCATGTTGCCCACCGTCCTGATCAACGAGGTCGCTGTGAGCTCGTAAGCTCGGACACCTGTACCTGCCTTCAGTTCCGGATCTGGGGCTTCTGCGAGCACAATGCCCTGTTGCTGAAGCGTTTGGATGGGGGCAAGGCATGAGTCCCACACGACGTGATGCCTTGAAGGCAAAGATCGCAATGCCGGCTGTCGCGCTGTTGCCCGCCAATGTGGAAGCGTCTCGATCGCCCATTCCCGATCCGATCCATCTCAATGGTATGGCGATCATGTGGCCGGTCGATGCGCCGGTGCGGTCTTAGAGCTTGCGCGGATAGGCTATCAGTGGCAACCCATTGCCTGCGCAATGGGGGGCGGCTTCGCGGCAAGGCGACGCAGAATAATGATCGTGTTGGCAAACGCAATCAGCGCCTCGATGACGCTGATCCGGCGTTCGGTACAGACGGCGAGCTTGCCGAAGCCCCGGTAGTGCCAGGCATTGGTGCGCTCGATTACCCAGCGTCGCGTCTGTTGGAGCGCGACCCGTGTGCCCTTAGGCGTGATCTCGCCCTGATACCCACGCTCAGCGAGGGTCTCACACCTGACCGCCGAGTCATAGCCGGCATCCAGGTGCACGGTGAGCGTGGCGGGCAACAGAGCGAAGCGCTGGAGGTGCTCCAGGGTGGGGCGCAACAACGGCGAATCGTGACGATTGGCAGAACTGACGACCACCCCGAGCGGAATCCCGTTCCCATCGACGAGCAACGACCGCTTTGTCCCCTGTTTGCCCCGGTCGACGGGCGACCGCCCGGCCGCTTCGCCCCCGCAGGGAGCTTTCACGATACAGCCATCGACCGCCACATCGCACAGGTCGAGCCCGATCGTGCGGTCATACGCCGCCAGGGCTAACGTTTCCAGGGTGGCGAAGAGCCCCGCCGCGATCCACTCATTCCGTCGGGTGCGCAGGGTGGTCGCCGAACAACGATGATCGGCGATCCGCTCATACGCGCAGCCGAGCACAAGCACCTGGAGCAGTTTCTCGAAGACGAGACGGTCGGCAATGCGGGGCCGGTGGCATCCCAACGGATGCGTCTCTGGCGGCCGGGGCGGCAGCACCGCGGAGAACTGTTCCCAGATGGACGTCATGAGCGACAATGGCCATGCAGGCATACGTTCTCCTGGCACGTCGGGTGAGTCAACACCGTCCGGTGATCCAGCACGTATGCCTGTTTGTCATCCCTATCCGCGCGATCTCTAACCTTCTGATCCCTCATTCGTCAGCGAGGACCGACACTGCTGAATCGCTGGCGAATCAAGAACTGGTCACATCGCTACACCATTACCGTACCGTTCTCCGAGCGACCCGCCTGGGTAGTCTAAG
>JAABUN010001539.1_pt1 | contig 49721 bp, 44 predicted proteins | sample 5559311 | NCBI WGS metagenome assembly JAABUN01 (sample SAMN10711877, study PRJNA513370) | rock metagenome | isolation source: Antarctica rocks | place: Antarctica: Victoria Land, Siegfried Peak sud
GACGGTGACGATCATCGCCGGGCCGTTCGCCAGCCTGGACGGCAGCCTGTGGTACGGCCTGAGCTACAACGGCACCATCGGCTACATCGCCGCCGACTTCCTGACCACCACCGCCAACGCGCCCTTCGTGACCGCTGCTACTGTCGATACCTCGAGTGTCGGCGTCGCGAGCAGCGGCGGCGGCGCTACCGGCGCGTCCATCACCCTCGGCGGTGGCGAGACGGCGGTGGTCGCGTACACGGGCGGGGAGATGGTGAAGGTCCGCGCGGGCACCGGGACGGACTTCGGGGTGCTGGCCAGCGCGCCGGAGGGGGCGACGGTGACGATCATCGCCGGGCCGTTCGCCAGCCTGGACGGCAGCCTGTGGTACGGCCTGAGCTACAACGGCACCATCGGCTACATCGCCGCCGACTTCCTGACCACCACCGCCAACGCGCCCTTCATCGTCGCGGCGACAACGACCAGCGGCGCGAGCGGTGCCGGGGCGAGCGGCGGCGGGGGTAATTACGGCTCGGTCATCACGACCAACGATGGCGTCGGCGCGCGGATGCGCGACAGCGCCGGGATCAGCGCCGCGATCGTCACCCTGGTCCCGGAAAATACCCCGGTGCAGGTGGTCGGCGCGCCGCACAATAGCGACGGTTTCGCCTGGTATCCGATCAACTACAACGGCTACAGCGGTTATGTCGCGGGCGACTTCCTCGGCGCTGGCAGCGTCACCGCCAGCAGTGTCGCCCAGACCGCCCCGCGCGGTATCGCCGCGCTGGAAGCGGGTGCGCACGTCGCCGTCAGCAACACCGGCGGTTGGGATCTCCGCCTCCGATCCAGCTATACCCTCGATGGTGACATCGTCGGCCACGCCGCCCCGGATACCGTCCTCGCCGTTCAAGACGGCCCCTTCTACGACGGGGCTGGGAATAGCTGGTATGCGGTCGATTACGATGGCGTCTCTGGCTATGCCGCCGCGAATTACCTGTCCTGGACAGGTTCCAGGTTGAGTGCGCGGCAATCGATCGTCGCGGCGACCGTCCCCGCCCCCCCGGCGGCAGCGCCAGCGGTGCAGCAGGTAAGCGTGGCCGTCCCCGCCCCCCCGGTGTCCGCGCCTGCGCCTGCGGCCCCGGCACCCGCCCCGGCGGCCCCAGCGCCAGCGCCCGCCGCGCCCGCAGCAGCGGCGGCCCCGGCAGCAAGCGGTCATGGACCGGCGATGGTGAACATCGCGATGCGCTATCTTGGCTATCCCTACGCCTGGGGTGGTGCTTCCCCGAGCGGCTTCGACTGCTCCGGCTTCACCGCCTACGTCGCGAACCTCGCCTTCGGCGCGAAGCTCAGCCACGTCGTCACCGGCCAGATCGGCGCGGGTACGGCGGTTGGTTCCAAGGATCTCCAGCCGGGTGATCTCGTCTTCTTCGCCAATACCTATCAACCAGGTCTCTCGCACGTCGGTATTTACATCGGTGGGGGTCAGATGATCAGCGCCGGGAGCGAGCGCACGGGCGTGGTGATCAGCAACATCTGGGATTCGTACTGGGGTCCGAAGTATTACGGCGCGCGTCGCCTCTAGGGCCGCTGCCATCGACATCAACAAGAAGAGGGGCGGGGCCAGCAGTGGCCCCGCCCCCTTCTCGTCTCTAGCAATCAGGTACACCGCCCGCCGCGCCGTTGCAATTGGTGACTGGCGGCTTAATCGCGGCGAGCGGCGTACTGTTTCAGCGCTAAGGTGTACATCTTGGCGAGATCCGGCCCGAACGGACCTTCGCCGCTCGTCAGCATCCCGCGCACCGTCTCCACCGCCGACCAGGCGTTGGCGCGCAGTTGCGGATCGTAGCCGAAGTCGTTCGCCGCTTCCTGGAAATCGTCGTCGTCGACGGTGACGATGGGTCCGGGCTCGACCGCCACCGTCAACCCGAGCTCGACGACCGAGACGATCTCGCCGCGCACATTCGGCGGCAGGCAGATCCGGGCGACAGCCCGTTCCAGGCTACCGCCGGACGAGAGCTCGATCTCGACCGTGAAGCGCCGGTCCAGCCAGACCCACCCGAGCTGATGGCGCTGAAGGGGCGTGCTGAAGCCTCGCCGCGGGTAGACGATCGAGGTGAGCGGCGCGGCGTGCCAGATCAGCAGCTTGCTACGCCGTCGCAGCAGCTTCGCGTCCCAATAGGCCGAGAGCTCCCCCTCGAAGGTGCGGCGCTCGATGCGGAGTTCCGTCGTCGTCATCGCGCCCGCCATCCCGCTCGCTTATCCAGCCGCCGATCGCAGCCCGCCGCGCATATCGGATGCTCGGGCATACCCATCGCAGGTGTCGAGTGCTCAGGCATAGTGGAACGCAGGCTTGGTCAAATACTCCTTCAGGCTCATCGCGGCGCTGTCGCGCGCCGAGAGGGTCGGCTCCGCGATCGGCCAGGAGATCGCCAGATCGGGATCGTTCCAGGCGATCGCCCCCTCGCTGGCGGGGGCGTAGTAATTGGAGCACTTGTACTGGATCTCCGTCCCCTCTTCGAGCGCCACGAAGCCGTGCGCGAAACCGACCGGCACCCAGAGCTGGCGCTTGTTCTCGGCGGTGAGCTCGACCATGACCGACTGGCCGAACGTCGGCGAGCCGACGCGGAGATCGACCGCCACGTCGAGGAGCGCCCCGGCGGTGCAGCGGACGAACTTGACCATCGGCGCGGTCATGTCCTGATAGTGCAGGCCGCGCAGGACGCCGCGCGCCGATCGCGAATGGTTGTCTTGCACCAGTTCGGCGTCGAGGCCATGCTGGACATAATTGTCGCGGTGGTAACTCTCCATGAAGAAGCCGCGCGCATCCCTGACGAATGCCGTCTCGACGATCACCACACCAGCGAGTGCGGTCGGGATGGCCTGGATATCCATGAATCTCGCCCCTCCGTGTCTCTTCGCCGCGCGAATCGTTGGTGACGCAGGCGTGCGCCGTCGCGAGTCACGACGGCGCACCTATCAGCGGGAGGATACTCGATCCGGCGAGCGCTGTCCCGATTACGCCGTCGTTTTCCCGCCGATCAGGAGGATCGCCCGCCCGTGCGCGGTCGCGACCGTCTCCCAACGCAGCGCCAATGTCGAGGCGGGTGGCGTGGGGAACGTGCCGATCGCGCGGCCATAGAGGGGCCGATAGAGGAGGCCACGCAGTCGCCGCCCGAGGCCGTGCGGTGCCAGCTCCCCACCGACCACGAAGATCACTGCACCGCCGGGCCGCAGCACCCGCGCGACCTCGGCCAGTGACCCCGGCGCGAAAACCCAGCCGCTGGGGAAGGTGGCGACGACCGATCCGAAGGCGGCGGGGGGGAAGGGGAGTGCCCCCACCTCCCCGCGCACGAGCGGCGGCGCGGACACCCCGGCCCGGCGCAACTTCTGCCGCGTGCGGGTGATCATCCGCGCCGAGCGTTCGATCCCGATCGGGGCGAGATCGTGCGCGATCAGGAGCGGCAGCAGATCGCCGGTGCCGAAGCCGATCTCCAGGGTCGGGCCGCTCGTGGCATAGCGCAGGACGACGCGCTGCCAGCGCGCCCATTCCCCGGCGAATCCGACCTGGCTGACCCAGTCGTACAGTGGCACCGCCGGGCCATAGAGCGCCTCGAAGGCGGCGTTGGCGAGTCGCGCGATCGTCGCGCTCACGCCGCACCCATGCCAGTAACCCCCCGCGAGAGGGCGGTCCAGAAAGGGGAACTGCGGTCGAGGCGGGCGATCCGCCCCGCGCGTGTGAGGAAGACGTGTTCCGTCCGTCCCTCGGCCAGCAGCGTATCCGGCGTGGGTTCGGCGCGGACGACGCGGTAGCCGAAGGCGACGCTGGCGCGGCTCAGCTTCGTGATCGTCGTCTCGACGCGCACGAGATCGTCGTAACGCGCGCTCTGCCGGTAGTCGCACGCGGCGTGGGTGACCGGCAATAGCAACCCCTGCTCCTCCACCTCACGGTAGGTGAAGCCGTGCGCGCGGATCCAGCCGGTGCGTCCCAACTCGAACCAGGCGAGGTAATTCGCGTAGTAGACCACGCCCATCGCGTCCGTCTCGGCGTAGCGGACCCGCAATTCCGTGGCGACGGTGCCACCGCTCGGTATCGTCTCGTTCATCACTCGCCCTCTCCGCTCGTCGCACTGCGGGGATGATAGCAGCAGTCGATCAGCCCCGCCGCTCGGGGCGCGCTGGCGGGCCTATCCCCCGTTCGGCTGAGCGCGTATAGCCCGACCGTGCCTGATCGATTCTGGACTTCCCGCCGATGGCCCGACCCTTGCATAGGGGCTACAGTTAAGGAGGGCGTAATGGATGGCTCGCCACACGCCGATCATGCACTACACGACGGGGGCGTTATGGAACAGTTAGGCGTGACCGAACGGATCGAGCACCTCTTCGCGACCGGGCTCCGCGCCGAGACGGCCTCCGGGATCGCCGCGCGCCTGGGGATCAGCGAGGACGAGGCCCTCGTTTCCCTGGTGAACCTGGTTGTCGAGGAGGAGTTGATCCTCCTCGAAGAGGGGGCGCTGCTGATCTTCCTGACCCCCGCCCGCCTGCGCGAACTCGAGCTGGCGGCCTGACGCCCCCCACCACCTATGCGAGATAACCGCTGAATGCGCCCGCATGGGCGACTACTGCTACCCCTTTCGTTCCACCGATCGCGGCACTTCCCTTTTCTTGCCGCTCGCCGTCGGCCAGGACTTTCGCACTGGCCCGATCTCCTCGCCCCTGCACCCCTTTGGGGGGGCGTCGGAGGCACCCGGCACTGCTGTAATTGCCCTACGCGCGGCGCGATAGGGGAAGGTGGTAGGCGGGACGATGATACGGCGAGTCTTTGATCCTCAGCACGGTAGCGCCCGACCCGGCTTGATCACCACCATCGAGCCTATACACCCATCGTTGCTCTCGGTGCCGCCGGTACCGCCCGGACGGGAACGCTTGCCCGTTCGTCGCTCGCTCGGGCGCTTCCGCTGGCTCGACGAGGTATGGCCGATTCTCCTCCTCTGTCTGCTGGCCGTCGTGCTGACCTGGCCGCTCGCGCGCCATCCCGCGTCCACCTTGCCCGATCTGGGCGATCCGCTCGATAGCGCCTGGCGGCTGAGCTGGCCGCTCCACCAGCTACGGCACGACCCGCGCACCCTCCTGAACGCGAACACCTACTATCCTTTCGAGACGACCTACCTCTTCGACGAACTGATCCTTGGGGTCGCGCTCGTCGTCGCCCCGGTGACGGCGCTCACCCAGAACGGCGTCCTGGCGGTGAACGCTGCCCTGCTCGTGGCCTTCGCCGGGAATGGCCTCGCCATGTACGCCCTGGGGCGGCGTCTCACCGGGAACCGGATCGCCGCGCTCGCCGGGGCGCTCCCGTTCGCCTTCGCCCCGTTCCGCTTCCTGCACATCGGCCATGTCGGTCTTAGCACCGCATTCTGGCTGCCACTCGCCCTGATCTTCCTCGATCGGCTGCTGCTACGCCCTACCGGGCCGGGTGCCCTCCTCTTCGGCCTCTGCGCCACCATGCAGGCGCTCTCGGCGCAGTACTATGGCTTCCAGACGGTGCTGCTGGTGGCACTCTATCTCGGCTGGGTGCTCGTGCGGCGGCGGCGCTGGCTGATGCAGTGGGGCACGCTCGCGCACCTGGCGTTCGCCGTGGTGCTGGCGGAGGTCCTGCTCGTGCCGGTCCTCCTGCCGTACCTGGGGGTTAAGGGAACCTGGGCCTATTCGCGCGGGCTGGAAGAGAACGAGCTGCACTCCGCGACCGCCACCGCGTTCCTCACCGCCGCGCCGGACACCCCCCTTGGTGGCACCCTGGCGGGGCTGGCGCGTGGGGTGTTACGGGTCGCGCCGGGGGACATCTGGCTCTATCCAGGCCTCGGCGCGCTGCTGCTGGCCCTTGTCGGGGTGCTGCTCGCGCGCCGTCGCACGACGACGGCGCGCGATACCGAGCAGGCTCCGCCACTCGTCGGCTTCTTCCTCCTCCTCCTCCTCTTTGGTGCCGCGATGAGTCTCGGCCCGGTCCTCTACTCGCAAGCGATCACGCCGGGGGGTGGCATTACACGTTGGATGCCCTACCGCGCGATTTTCAACCTCGTCCCCGGCTTCGACGCGATGCGCGCCCCGGAGCGCTTCGGCAACCTCTTCCTCCTCGGCCTCGGCGGCCTGGTCAGCTTCGGGGTCGCCGCGATTCTGGAACGTGCGGGTGGGGGTGAGGCGGCGGGGCGGCGGGGTGCGCTCCGACGGGCCGGGCGGGCGCTCCTCGTCGTGGCGCTGCTGGTGGTGGTGGGCGCGGAATACTGGCACGCGCCCCTGCGCCTGGCGACGGTCCCGCCGCCGCCGCCGGTGTACGCCTGGCTGGCCGCGCAGCCGCCCGGTCCGGTCCTCGAATTGCCGTTGACGATCCCGGCGAACGAGTTGAACCGGGAGCAACTACGCCAGTATTGGTCCACCTTGCACTGGCAGACGCGGATCAACGGCAGCAGCGACATCGCGCCGCGCGCCTACGCCGCCCTCCGGGACGATCTCGGCGCGTTCCCCGATGCGCGCGGCCTCGGCATCCTCCAGGCGCTCGGCGTCCGCTACGTGATCGTCCACCGCGCGCAGTACACCCCGGCGGCGTGGGCGGCGCTCGCCCCGCGCTACGCGGCATATGGCGTGACCCTCCAGGTGCGCGGCGAGTTCGGCGACGATCTGGCGCTGATCCTCCAGCCGGATGAGCGTTTCGTCGGCTTGCAGCGCCTGATCCCGCCGCGCGCGTCGATCTTCCTCTCCGAGGACGATCCGCGCGGGACCGATGCCTACATGGCGACCCTCGGCTGGCTCCTGCGCGATGGTGATCGGGAGCTGATCACGCGGGTCATCCCTACCTTCGGGCAGCGCTACACCCGCCCGGCGCTCGGGCAACGCCCGGAGTGGCTGATCCTCTATCCCGGCGACGATCTCGCGCGCCTCGGCTTCTCACGGGGCCTGCCGCTCGTCTACAGCGATAACGTCGTCCGGGTTTACCGCAACACGACAGCCCCCTGATCGTGCCCCTTGCCGCGTGCCCTGCCGGTCGCCGCGCGCTCGTCCTCTCCACCGTCGCCCTCCACCCTGGTGTGCAGGCTGGTCCCTTGTCCGTATAATAGTGACTCTGGTAACGGCTGGGCCGTTTACAGGCATGTATGCGGGCGATGATCGTTCGGTGTGCGAGTGCGCCGAGGATGTCACGCACGAATGGATAGTATCGATATCACCGACCCGTCGGGCGAGATGACCCGTTCGGTCGCACGGGAGAGGAGAGCAACATGCGCGCGGCACTGCTCGGGAGTGGCGGGCCGGTCCTCGGTCGCGAATATCCCCTCGATGCGGACCTTGTGACGATCGGACGCCGGGATGAGAATGGGATCGTCATCAAAGATCCGACGGTCTCGCGGAAGCACGCGGAGATTCGCCGCCAGGGCGATGCTTTCCTGGTGGTCGATAAGAACAGCACCAGCGGCGTGCTCCTGAACGGGGTGCCGATCAGCGGCGAGCAGCGGCTGAAAGACGGCGATCGCCTCGGGATCGGCATGAGCGCCGTTTTCCTGGTGCGCTTGCAGCCCGCCGAGGAGACGACGGTCGCGTTCGCGCAGCCGCAATCCGGCGATCGTGAGCGGACGCAGTTCGTCACGCGCACGGAACTCGATGATCCGCGCGGCATGGTCGCCGATCCGCCCCCCGCAGCGGCGCGCGCCACTCCCGTCCCGGCCCCGGCGCGCGAAACACCGCCGCGCGAGGCCCCTGCTTTCGCCCCGACGCCCGCGCCGACGCCCATCCCCATGCGCGAGGCACCCCCTGCGGTATCGTCGCCCGCCACGCCGGGCTTCTCGCTCCCGCCTGCCGGATCGCCCGTCCCGCCGCCCACCCACTCGGCGGCCCCGCCGCCGCCCTTCTCCGCCGCGCCAGCCCCGCCGCAGTACACGCCGCCGCAATACACCCCCCCATCGGCTGGGCAGGGCAATGCTTCCTGGCCCGCCCAGGAATCGGCATCCGCCGCGCTCGTCGCTCCGCCGACGAGATCGCGACGTGGGCTGGTGATCGGGCTGCTGTTCCTCGTGCTGATTGTCATGGTGGCGCTGGCACTCGTCGGCCTTCTGATCATTCGGCGGTGACGAGGTGCCGCGAAGGAGCGTGCCGAGCAGGGTGCTATCCCGGCACGATGCCCGAAGGCTGTGCTTGTAGGGAATACCGCCGGTTATTTGACGCTGCCGCTTGAAAATCTTCTCGCTGCCCCCTACCCTTGGCGGGCGGTGATGACGGACGGCACTGCGCCGCCAGAGATGCCACGATGACGATCCCGTACCTCTACGTGGTCGGCGCAGGGAGGCATGGGCGTCTCGGTTGCCGCCCCCCCTGGCGGGTGGTCCGGCGTGCGGCCCGCCATGCCGGGAGGGCGCGGGTGTATAAAACGCGACCCGCTCGGTCCGCGCCAATTCCTTGCGCCGATCGTTCTCAATAACGACGGGTGCGTTCGCTGTATCGCGGACGTTGGGGTGATTCGTTGTGTGCGCGCCCGGAGCCTGGCGTATGCTGATGAAGGAGTAAAAGGTGCATGAGTGGTCGGGAATCGAGCGAGCACCAGCAACGGCGGCGCGACTCGCAGCGGCTGATCGCCAGTCTGCGCCAGGGGCGCATCTCGCGGCGTGATTTCGTCGTGCGGGCTGCCACGCTTGGTTTCTCCGGTGCGGCGATCAACGTCTTCCTGATCGCGTGCAGCGTCGGGAATACCACCCCGACGACCACCTCCGCGCCGTCCACCGCCCCTTCCGCCGCCCCGACCTCCCCCCTCGTCCCGACCAACGGCGTTCCCGTCGTGAACGCTTCCCCGACCGTCGCTGCTGCGGCCAGCGCGACGGCGACCCGCCCCGTCGGGACGACGAGCGTGGCGACGGCGACGCGCGCCGGATCGCTGGGTGCCAGCACGCCAACGCCCGATACCGCGGCGGTCGCGACCTCGCAAGGGACGTTGCTCGGAGGTCGGGCGCAGACAGACGCGACGCTGGCCGATACCCAGGAGTTGCGCTACCCGCTGACGGAGCTCGTCCACGCCGATCCGGGGCAGGCGACCTCGATCTTCGAGGTCCAGTTCATCCTGAATTGCTGGGATGGCCTCCTCGCCGCGAATCAGCAGGGCGCTCCGACTTCGGCGCACGCCACGAGCTATGCGATCTCGGCGGATGGCCTGACCTATACCTTCACCCTGCGTTCCGGCCTGAAGTTCTCCGATGGCACGCCGCTCACCGCGAGGGACTACGAGTGGACCTGGAAGCGCAACCTCAGCCCGGACACCGCCTCCGAGTACGCGCCGACCTTCTATCCGATCAAGGGGGCGCAAGAGTACAACAGCGGCAAGGTGGCCGATCCGAACGGCGTCGGCGTCAAGGCGACGAGCGACACGACCCTCGTCGTGACCCTCGCCGCCCCCGCCCCCTACTTCCTCACGCTCGTCACGACCTGGACCTATGTGCCGCTCCAGCGGGCGACGATCGAGAAGAATGGCGCTAACTGGGTCGAGGCGAGGAACATGGTCACTGCCGGAACCTACAAACTCCAGGAGTGGGCGCACGATCAGCGCATGGTCCTCGTCGCCGATAGCAACTATTACGGCGATAAGCCGACCTTGCAGAAGATCACGTTCGTGCTCTATCGGGATATCGCCACCGCCGCCTTGCCCGCCTATGAGAAGGGCGATCTCGATGTGGTCAACGGCCTGTCGGCGGACACCTTTCGGCGGGCGAAGAACGACGCGGCGCTGAATACGGAGCTCAACCTTGTGCCATCATCCGGCACCGGCTTCATCGTGTTCGACACGACCAACGCCGCGTCGCCGGTCGGCAAGAAGGAGTTTCGCCAGGCGGTCCACTACGCGCTCAACCGCGAGAATCTCTGCACGAATGTCCTCGGGGGACAGTACCTCCCGAAGGTGACGCTGGTGCCGGATGGCATCCTCGGGTATCAGGCGCAATCGCCGCTGGTGGTGGCCGCCCCCGGCGACAAGGCGAAGGCGCGTCAATTGCTCCAGACTGCCGGGTACGCCGGGGAGGAGATCGTCTATACCCACAGCGACGCGGCGAGTGCGAAGGCGATCGCCCAGACGATCCAGTCCGATCTCAGGGATGTCGGTGTCATGGTCCGCCTCGATCAACTCGACCGCAAAGCCTATGCCGCCTGGCGCGAGGCGCGCGGCACCCAACCGTTCGGGATGTACTTCGGGGCGTGGTTCTCGGATTACGAAGACCCGAACGATTGGTACAATAGCTTCTTCGGCAACCCGGATCAGGAATATTGGAAGACGCACTACTCGCAGTCGGCGAGCGGGAAGGCATTCGTCGCGCTGATCAATACGGCGAATGCGACGCAGGATCGCGCACAGCGCCGCGCGGGCTTCGAGCAGGCGGAGCGGCAACTCCTCGCCGATCTGCCGCTCGTGCCGGTCTACAGCACCGCCGACGCGGTGCTGGTCAAGCCCTACGTGAAAGGGCTCGTTCACACGCGGCTCGGTCAGGATCGTTTCGGTGCGGTCACCATCATCAAGCACTGAGGCCAGTGGCGCTCGTGCCTGCTACGATGGACCGTGCCTCGATCGCCGTGTCGCCGTGCCCCTATCGCCGGGGTGACAACTCCACCAGCAACACATGCGCAAGGCCGGGGACGCGCGAACTCGCGCGTCCCCGGCCTTTGGTACGATCGTGCAAATCGTGCCGGGCGCTAACGGCGCGTGGCCGTGGCGACGCTTGTTGCCACGCCGGTGGTGCCGGACGCGCCGACGGCGGCGACGACGACGATCAGCAGACAGATAATGATGCACAGCAGCGCGAGTCCGCCGATCACGCCCAGGATGATCCAGAGGGTACGATTATTCGAACCGGCTGCCGGGGCGGGATACTGCCCCGCATTCGCCATGTAACCAGCGGGCGGGGGGGCGCTGCCACCCGCACCATAGGGCTGGCCCATCCCGGGCGCACCACCGCTCACGTCGTCGCCATTGGCCGTATCGCCGACGCCGTATGGCTGCCCGGCGTGCGCCGCACCCCCGCCACTCGCGGCACCACCGACAGGATAGGTGAGCGGCCCGGTCATGGGCGCGACGAGGGGTGGCTCCTCGGATGTGGACAGCCGATCGTGTGGGGCGGCCCCCGCGTCCGCTGCGGGGCGGGTGAACCGGATGACCTCGGCGGGAGGGGCTATTGGCGTGGGGGCGATCTCGCGCGGCGGTGCTTCGGGTGGTGTCGCGTCGCCCGGCCCCGGCGCTTGTGCCGCCCCACCTGATGCGGGCGTCCAACTTCGATAGTTCCACCCGGAACCGACCTGCGTCGGCTGGTCGCCCGAGGGCAGGGGTGCCCCGGGAGGCGTCGGCGTCGCGGTGGGTGCGTCGCTCGTCGGGCGCGGCATTTGGGGCAGATCGAAAGTCTCGGTCGGGGCGTCGCGTGTGCTCTCGCGCGTGGGTGCCAGATCGATCGTCACCGTCGGGCTGTCGGATGCGTCGGATGGGTCCGGTGCTTCATCGTTGATAGGGGACTCCTGCGCCGCTTCCACACGCGCGGATGGCGTGTCCGGGGTCTCCGATGCTGCGGGCGCTACGGGGTGCGGACCGGGCACCTCGGCTGCCGACGGCGGTGGGATCGGGATGGGCATGGCCGGGATCGGCCGATTGACGCCCGGTTGCTGCGGCAATCGCGTGCCGCAGCGCTCGCAGAAACGGCTGCCGGGCGAGTTCGCCGCACCGCACGCCGTGCAGATGATCGCATTACGGTCCCTCCCGATTGATCCTGTCGTCACGGAGCGCTCCTTCGCGGCTGGTGGGAGATCCTCTCCCCGTGTATCGCCGATCGCTCGGCCATTCTACGCCTGTGTCGAGCGCCCGGTGGCGGGGCGCTCGGTCGAGTCGGTGGTCGGCCCTACCTCGGGGTTGAGTGCCCCCAGGCCGTTGAAGAGATGCCGATAGACGACGACCATGACGGCACCGAGGGCGACGCCGAACCAGAGGGTGGCGAAGCGGATTAACAGCGCCCCCGCCACCGCGATGTCGTTCGTCATCGGCGGCGCGACCACCGTCAGGGTGAGCAAGAAGGCGATGCTGGCGTCCGCGACGCCGAGCCCGCCCGGCAGCAGCGAGACCGAGCCGATCAGCGTGGAGAGCGCCAGGATGGAGGTCGCCGTGATCAGCAGGGCGAACGAGCCGGGCAACCCCAGCCCGATCAGCACCAGATAGAAGGCCAGGCATTCGCCCATCCAGGAGACGAGCCCGCAGAGGACCGCGATCCCGAACGGGCGCGGACGCAAGAGTTCGTAGCTGCTCTCGTAGAAGTTTCGCAGATGGTGGATGCGCGGGCCGAGCGGGCCGAGTCCCTCGCCGAAGGTGAGCAGACGCTCGGCGGTCGGTCGGTGCTGGATGACGATAGTCGCGAAGAGCGCCCCGACGAGGGTGACGACCAGCACCGGCCAGCCGAGGCGCGTATTGGCGAGCCCTAAGGCGGCCAGGAAGACCAGGGCGATCCCGTCGGTCATCCGTTCCGCGAGGATAATCGGGGCAGACGTGGCGATCGGTGTCCCGACCACGCGGCGCAGGAGATACGACTTCAGCAGTTCGCCCACCTTGCCGGGGGTCATCACCATCGTGAAGGCGCTGAAGAAGATCCCGAAACTGTCGCGCGTGCTCAGCCCGCGCACCTTGATCAGGCGCAGGTAGTATTGCCACTTCAGGAAGCGCAGCGCGTAGTTGCAGAGGGTGAGCCCGAGGATCGGCGGCACCAGCCACCAGTTGAAGTTGCGGAGGGTGGCAGAGAGTTTTTGCACATCGGCGAAGAGGGCGAGGGCGGCGATGACGAGGACGCCGAAGACGATCGAGAGGATGATCTTGCCACGTAGCTGCCGGAACATGCCGGCGTTCTCCTTCCTGACGCACAATCCGACGTGACCCTCCACAGCGGTGCGCGTTGCTCCCTGTGGTGCCACGCGTGCCGCTGGCTCTGGCATGGGTAGGAGCGGCGATCGCGTCAGCGCTGCGCTCTTGCGGACATAGGGAGGTAGTCTAGCATACGATACGATGCCTCATGGTCGCAATCGACGCACGGATATGCTATTAAGACCTGTGATCGACCGGGCTGTCACGGCACCACGCGCCGGTGTCTGCCGGTTGCGATAGCGGACGCCGCTCGCGGTGTGGCGATGGTGGTGTCCCAATGTGCCCCCGTCAGGGTGGGACGGCGCGCTAGCTGAGGACGAGAGGCGGGACAATGAGTGGCGGGCAGCACCCGGCGGCGCAAGCGCCGGTGCCGGGTACTCCCCAGGCGCGACAGAAAACGATCGTCGTGGTGGACGATGATTCGCAGCTTGCGGAGCTGATGCGCGAGTTCCTGACCGATGAAGGCTACATCGTCGAAGTGTGCTCTCGGGGTGAGCGCGCTTTCGCGACGATCCGTGCCCTCCTCCCCGATCTGATCATCCTCGACGTGCGGATGTCCGAGATCGGTGGGTTGGGCGTGCTCTACCTGCTCTCCACCGCGCCCGAGACGCGCCGGATCCCCGTGCTGATGTGCACCGCCGTCTCGACCGGCGAGATGCAGCCCTGGGAAGAAGTCCTCGATGAAAAAGGGGTGCCGATCCTCTATAAGCCGTTCGAGCTCGGCCAACTGGCCGCACAGATAACGGCGATGATCTGAGCACCGGCACCCGGCACCATACGCGCGGCCCGCATGTGCCCGCGCGCAGCATCGCGAGCGGAGGAGTTAGGGAATGGTGTCCGGTACGGGAGCGGAGATCGCGGCGGACGGCGATATGGGGACCGAGCGACGGGCGGATATGCCCAGTTCCGCGCGGTCGCGCGGTCGCACGGTCGCGCTGGTGCTGCTGCTCGCCGCATTCCTGATCGTCGCGGATCAGTTCGTCAAAGCCTGGATCACGGCGCGCTTCGGGCCATGTGGCAGCCCGATCTTCACGCCGGTCATCGGCAACAACGCCGGTATCTCGTACGTCTGCAATACGGGGACGGCGTTCAGCCGCTTCCAGGGTTCGCCGATCGTCTGGCTGCCGGTCCTGATCGCGGTGGGCGCGGTGCTCTGGCTCTGGTTCCGCTCGTTGCAGGCGATTCATCCGCTGCAACAGTTCGCCTTCGCGCTGATCATCGGCGGCGCACTCGGCAACGTGATCGATCGCGCGCGGCTCGGTTATGTGGTCGATTTCATCGATCTCCGCCTGAACGACCAATTGCGTTTCTACGTTTTCAATGTCGCCGATTCGTGTATCAGTATCGGCGTGGTCCTCCTGGCACTGGCCTTCTGGCGTATGGAGACGCGCCGCGACACCAGCGGTACGATCGCCTGACGCCGCCGCCGCCCGCGTTGATATCGTGGCGCTCAACCCGGGGTCACGTAACGCCGCACCGCACGTAGGATGTCATCGAGCGCAAAGGGTTTGTTGATCAGCCCCTCGTAGCTGATCGTGCTCAGCCGCTGGGCCAGCATATCCGTCGGCGCGGCGGTGATGAAAATCACCGGAACGCTTGCCGTCGCCGGGTAATCGCGCAAGCGTCGGCAAAGCTCGATGCCATCGATACCGGGCATCATCACGTCGAGCAGGAAAAGTTCCGGGGGGGCGGCCAACGCCGTCGGGAGCACGCTGCCATTGCTCCCGAGGCGCACGCGATACCCCTCATCCTCCAGGAGATCGCCCAACATTTGCGCGATCTGCTCGTCATCCTCAACCACGAAGATGCCGCCCGCCGTATTCTCGATCATCGCGCTCTTCGTCCCTCGCTCTTGCGTTGTCCCCTGGTCGTGTCGCCGCGTCCCGCAATTTTCGCGCCGGGATCTCAGTCCCGAACCGCCGCCACGCGCGTGCTGCGCCGTCGCGCGCGCTCCGCCAGCAGCCCGCCGAGCAGCGCCAGCAACGCGATCGCCGCCAGCACCCGCACTACCCCGAAGCGATCGCCCAGCACGCCGGCGAAAAGGGTAGGGATCAGGGAGACGGTGTTGGATGTGGTGTAGAAGGCGGATAGCACCCGCGCACGTACCTGTCCGGTGGAACGCTCCTGTAGCAGCGTCTGGCTCGGGACGATGATGAAGGCGTTGCCGATGCCGAGCCCGATCGCCAGGGTCATGGCGACGAGCACCGCCGGGGTGGCGACGGTGCCGTTGGGCGCGCCGGTGAACGCAATGACGATCGTCGGGACGGTGGCGAAGAGGAGGAGGAAGAGGCTGACGGCGATCAGGGCGCGATCGACCATCTTCTCCCGGTCGAGCCGCCGCCCGAAGCGCCCTACCGCGATGGTGCCGCAGACCATGCCGAGCCCCGCCGGGGTGATGATGGCGGCGAGGCGATTCGCGGGGAGGCCGAGGATCGCCACGATGAACTCCGGGGCCAGGGAGAAGATCATCAGCAGGGCGGAGTTGGCGATCGTCAGGTAGGCGATCGCCTTGCGGAGGAGCGGATCGCGCCCGAGGTAACCGAGTACCTCGCGTAAGTCGCCGCCGATCGTGTGCCGCTCCCCCGGCTCGACCGGCCTCCGGGCCGTCGCCTTGCGCGGCAGCGTGAGGATCAGGATCGTGCAGAAGATGTAGAGGATCACCACGGTGATGTAGACCGTCCGCAGCCCCAGAAGCTGCGTCAGCAACGGCCCGAGGGTGACAAAGCCAAGGAGTTGTGCGCCGATGGTGGTGAGGCTGAAGAGGGCGTTGGCGCTGATCAACTGCTCGCGCGCGACGAGACGCGGGATCGTCGAACCCTCGGATGGGCCGAAGAGCTGACCGATCGTGGAGAAGCTGAAGCAGAGGGCGTAGATGTAGAGGAGGGTATCCAGGATCGGCCAGCCGGGATTGAGGAAGAGATAGCCGGAGATGCAGCACGCGCGCCCCACGTTGACCCCCGCCATGATCAGCCGCTTGTCCGCGCGCTCGACCAGGATCCCGGCGAGGGCGCTGAAAAGGATCGGCGGGGTGGCGAAGCAGAGGATCAGGAGGGCGACGGCGGTGTTCGTGCCGAGCAGGCTGCCCTGCTGAGCGATCTGGCGCACCTGGATCAGCAGGGTGAAGTTGATCGTCTGCTGCGAGGTCTGCGAGATCCCCTGCGCCATCCAGAGGCGCAAGAATGCGCCATTCGCCAGGACGCCGACGAAGCCACTCTGTCCTCGGATGGGGCGATCGTGTTCGTCGGCCAGATCCGGCGTCCCTTGCGTCATGCTTCTTGCGCGACTGGTATACCCTCGGGTGATGTGCCGCGACTGACGAAACGCTTCAGGCGTTTTTCCAGTTCGCGGCGCGAGAGGAGGATCTTGCGGTCGCAGCCGAGGCAGCGCAGGCCGATGTCCGCCCCCAGACGGATGACGCGCCACCGATCGCTGCCGCAGGGGTGGCCCTTGCGGAGTTGCACGACATCGTCGATGAACAGTTCGAGTGGCATCGGTTCTCCCCTGACAGGCGCGGCGGCGGCATACAACGCCGCCCTGTCTCAGTATAATACGCGCCTGATACGTCGTTTGGTTGCGGGCCGTTGTCGGATCGGAAAGGAATGTCTCGTGATCGTGGTGGCGAGCAGTAACGGGCGCGTGGGGATCCGCCAGGCGGTGGCGGTGTTGCGCGCGGGGGGGAGCGCGATCGACGCGGTGGTCGCCGGGATCAAGCCGGTGGAGAGCAACCCGGACGATCACAGCGTCGGGTACTCCGGCCTGCCGAACCTGATCGGCGAGGTGGAGCTGGATGCCTCGCTGATGGATGGGCAGACCCTCGCCGCCGGGTGTGTCGGCGCGATCCGGGGCTACGAGCACCCGATCGAGATCGCGCGCAAGGTGATGGAAGAGTTGCCGCACGTCCTGATCGTCGGGGCGGGAGCGGAGCGCTTCGCCAAGGAGATGGGCTTCCCGCAGCGCGAGTTGCTGACGGACGAGGCGCGGGCGATCTGGGAGCAGGGCCTGTCGCGCGACACCACCATGACGCCGGGCGAGGTCCGGTTCATGGAACGGATGTCCGCCCTGGCGCAGCGCGCCGCCGACCCGGAGCGACCGACCGGCACCGTGAACTTCATCGCCCAGGATCGCCACGGCAACATCGCCTGCGGCGTCAGCACCAGCGGTTGGTCGTGGAAGTATCCCGGTCGTCTCGGCGACTCCCCGATCATCGCCGCCGGCAACTACGCCGACAACCGCTTCGGTGCGGCGGCCTGCACCGGGCATGGCGAGATGGCGATGCGCGCCGCGACCGCCCACAGCGTCGTGACCTACATGAAGATGGGCATGGCCCTCGACGACGCCCTGCGCGAGGCGATGAACGACCTCAAAGCGCTCGGCGGGCCGTGGGTCAGCCGCATGAACATCGTCGGCCTGGACCGCAACGGCAACCCCGGCGCGGCCTCGAACGAGCAGGGCAAGACCTTCATCTTCATGCGCGACGACATGGACGAGTACGAGGAGCGGGAGCGGCTCTACGTGCCGGAGTAGTGGGCGAAGCAGGCCAGTAGGGATAACCCTCTACGATCACTGGTCCACTCCGCCCACTCGCCTACGGCTCGGGCACCTCGACATACAGCAGCGGGGTCTCGCGGACGGCGGCGAGGTCGTCCTCGGTGATCGCGACGAGCAGGGTAGCGGGGGCTTCGCCGGTGGGTGTGTCGGTGCCGATGATCGCCGGATCGAGCGGGTCTTCGCGCAGGATGTGCTCGGCGATGATCCGCACGGCGAGCGCGCGGAGTTCGGTCACCGCCTCGGCCTCGGCCTGGGCCTCGGCATAGGCACCGGGGAGATCCGGGCAGGCGGCCCAGATGACCGGCCCGCCATCGTCGTCGCGCGTCGCGCCCGTTTCGAGCGCGAGGCGATAGTAGCGTGTCATCGGGCGTCGTCCTCAGCTTTCTTCGGCGTCGCCTGGTCGGGCGACGCAGGGTATGCGCGGGCATGAATGTGGAGGGGGGACACCCCGCGGTGTCCCCCCTCCCGCGCCAGCGGCCCGTCCGCCGCGCGTTACAGTTCCTTGTTGAGGGTCAACAGGAACTCCGGGTTATTCTTGGTCTTGGCGAGACGGCTGAGCATCAACTCGGTCCCCTCGCTGCCACCCAGCATCGAGACCATGCGCCGCATCGTCCAGACTTGCTTCAGCGACTGATCGTCGAGCAGCAACTCCTCGCGGCGGGTGCCGGAGCGCTGGATGTCCATCGCGGGGTAGATGCGCCGCTCGGCCAGCTTACGGTCGAGGTGCAGCTCCATGTTCCCGGTGCCCTTGAACTCCTCGTAGATCACGTCATCCATGCGGGAGCCGGTATCGATCAGGCAGGTGGCGATGATCGTCAGCGAGCCGCCGCCCTCGATGTTGCGCGCCGCGCCGAAGAAGCGTTTCGGCGGGTAGAGCGCGACCGGGTCGATACCGCCGGAGAGGGTGCGCCCGCTCGGCGGCACGGCGAGGTTGTAGGCGCGCGCGAGGCGGGTGATCGAATCGAGTAGGATCACCACGTCGCGCCCGCCCTCGACGAGGCGCTTGGCGCGCTCCAGTGCCATCTCCGTGACCTTGGTGTGGTCCTCCACCGGCTCGTCGAAGGTGGAACTGATTACCTCGCCATCGACCGAGCGGCGCATGTCGGTGACCTCTTCAGGGCGCTCACCGATCAGGCAGACCATCAGGTGCATGTCGTCGTAGTTGGCGGTGATGCCGTTCGCGATCGACTTCAGCAGGATCGTCTTCCCGGCCTTCGGCGGGGAGACGATCAGGCCGCGCTGCCCGCGCCCGATCGGGGCGACGAGGTTCAACAAGCGGGTGGAGAGGACGTTCGGCGTCGTCTCCAGGTCGATCAGCTCGAGCGGGAAGATCGGCGTCAGCTTCTCGAAGTCGGGGCGGCGGCGGGCCGTCTCCGGGTCCACGCCGTTGATCGACTCCACGCGCAACATGCTGAAGAACTTCTCGTTGTCCTTCGGGGGGCGGACCACCCCGGCGACGCGGTCGCCGGTACGCAGGCCGAAGCGGCGAATCTGCGATTGTGAGACGTAGATATCGTCCTGGCCGGGGAGCAGCCGCTCACCGCGCAAGAAGCCGAAGCCATCCTCGATGATCTCCAGTACCCCTTCGCCGTAGTGCTGGCCGATCTGCTCGGTTTGGAACTGGAGAATCCTGTTGACAAGATCGTAGCGGTTGGCGCGCAGGCTGCCGGTGATGCCGATCGACTTCGCGACCTCGCGCAACTCGTCCGCCGTCTTGTTCTCCAGGTCCACGACCGGGATGTGGTTGGCGCGGGCGCGGGCCTCGCGATCCCGCTCGTTGGCCGCCTCGATCTGGCGCTGGGTGTTGGCCTCGATCTGGCTCTGGCGCTGCGCGCTGAAGGGTTGCTGACCGCTGCCGGAGCCGTTCTCGCCGAATTGGCGTGGACCCCCGCGCACGCCACCATCGTGGCCGTTATTGTTGCGCGGCCCGAAGTCGCGCGGCCCTTGCTCGCGATGGCCCTGGCGCCCGCCCGGACCCTGGCGAAATGGCCTTGGCGGCGGAGCCTGCGGCATCGGTGTGCTCGGGGGGACGCCGTTTGGCGCAGGAGCGCCGCTCGCCATTATCGGGGGGGCGGCATCTGGCTGCGGCGATGGTGCCGGCCGAGCGACTTCTTCGTGGGTCGGGGCCGCCGTGACGGCCTGGGCCACCTGCTCGGGGTCCGGGGTCGCCACGACCGGTGGGGCGCTCGCCTCGGTGGCGGGTGCGGGCGCGGCGAGTGGCACCGCTACTGGCGGTACGGCACCCTCCTCGGGGAGTGTCTCCGCCGTCACGGTGGTCGCCACCGGTGCCTTCTCGACGCTCTTCGGGGTGCGCCGTCGGACGGGCTTCGCCGGGACCGGCTCGGCGAGAGCGTCCGCCACGAGCATGGTCGTCGTCTCCGCCGGGGCGGCAGCCTGCGCCTCGGGCGTGGCCTCAGCGGCGGTGCGCCGGGTCGGGCGCCGGGTGCCGGTGCGCGCGGTCGCCTTCTTTGCCGGTGCCGCACTCCCGTCCGTCTCGATCGCTGTCTGTTCGGTCACATGGTTGTCGGTGATGTTGGTGCTCATGAAGCTGGTTAACTCGCTCTTTCCTAGGTGCCGTAACGGAGACAACACTGTCGCCAAGCACACAAATCGAACCGCAATGATCACGCTAACTCGTGCAGAGCACGAGATACACTACGCTACTCATAATAGGCGCGGGACTCTGCACCGTACGAAAACTCACAAGGATGGCTGCGATTCGGGTTCATATCTTGTGAGAAGGTCACCGTAGCGGTGAAAGGAGAGGTTGAGGGGATACGTTGTACCCACTCATTTGATAGTATAGCATCGGCTGTCAACCCCCCCGGCGTACGTTCTGCCGATCACGTCCGCAGGCAGCGCCCGCTCCCGGTCGGGCAGCCGCGCATCGAACCCGCGAATGAGGGTCAACGTTCTCGGTCCGAATTATGGTACGATAATCTCGCAATACCGACGTCCGAACGGCGCGAGCAGAAGGGCACCTTGGCCGGAGCAACGGCGGATGTGGCGATCATCGGCGCGGGATTCGATGGCCGCAGCACCGCTTTTCGCCTGGCGCAGCAGGGTGCGGGGCGAATCGCCGTCGTCCAGCGGGCGCATATCGCCGCGGGCGCGAGTGGCAAGAACGGCGTGCTGGTACTGCTGCGTCACAGCACCGCGCCGGAATCCGAATTGACCCTGAAAAGCCTGCCGGTCTTCCGGGAGTGGTCCGAGATCGTTGGCGGTGACTGCGGCTGGAACTCGACCGGTTTCCTGCGGATCGCGCCCGGAGCATGAGGCGGCGCTGCGGTCCAACGTCGCCGCGCAGCAGAATTTGGGCATCAACAGGGGGGGCGCCTCAGCCGCCGAGGCGCAGGATGACGAGCCCGAACGGTCGCCCGACCCTCGACCAGCGGCCGCAGTACGAGGGATTCTTCTGCATGACCGGTGATGGCGGCACCTCGTTCGAGACGAGCCCGACGATCGGGCAGGCGATGGCCGAGTGGATCGTCGCGGGGAGCCGCGCCTCGTGGCGCTCGCGCAGTTCAGCACGGCACGCTTCACCGAGCCGCGCCCCTTGGTTGCGCGAGTACCGCTATGGTGCCGAGCAAGGATACCGCGACGAGATCGCGGTAGCGTTGATAGCGACATGGGCCACCCTGCGGCGTAGTGACGCTTCCCAGGAGGAGGATGAGTATCCGTCAACCGCTCGATCCGCCGGTGCACGAGGTCATCGCCAGTTGCCGGGCGCTGGCCGAAGAGGCTTTCGGATCGCGCTTGCGCGGCCTGTATCTGCTCGGTAGCCTGGCGCACGGCGGCTTCGCCCCCGCCATCAGCGATCTCGGGGTGGCCCTCTTCCTCGCCGCGCCCCTCGTGGCGCAGGATGCCAAGCAGATCGCGGCGGTGGCGGCCTATTGTGACGCCGCACACCCGGCCTACGCCCGGCGGCTCTCCCTCTTCTGGGGGACGGTCGAGGATTTTGCCGACGCCGATGCGGTGCAGATACCGGGGCGTTTCCCGGCGCTCGACCGCCTCGATCTGGTCGAGCACGGGTGGCACATCGCCGGGGAAGAGTTGCGCGTGGGGCTCACGCCGCCTTCGCGCGCGGCGATCCTGGAAAACATTCGACAAGACCTGTTGCGCTTCGTGCGCGATCCGGCGCGTTACGGCTTCCTCGCCGGCGGGGCCGCGCTGGATACGAGCGATCGGCGGGCGCTGACGCGCCTCTGCCTCTTCCCTGCGCGCTTTCTCCACACTGCGCAGACTGGCGAGGTTGCCTCGAACGACGTCGCCGCTCTGGCGTACTGCTCGGCGCATGACACCACCTGTGTCGACATCGTCGGCCTCGCGCTCGCCATGCGCCACGACCCGGCGCGTGCGGTGAATGATGCGGAGCGGACGATGCTCACGCTGGAGTTGCGCCCGTACTATGCGCGTTTCTTGCGCGAATTCCTGGCCGTGCTCGGTGCGCCCGCGCCTGCGCCGGACGCGACCATCCCCCTCTTGCTCGCCGCGCTCGATGAGAAGATGATGATCCCGGACGGAGCAAAGCCCAATTGAGCGGTGCCGGTGGCGTTTCTCATTACCGCTAGATGTGAAGGGGCGATGACGATGGCGAGCGACTCACCGGACGGATCCGACGAAACGCTGGAAGGGTTGCTGCGGGCGGTGGAGGCCGAATTCGGCGCGCGGCTGGACGACGCGGGGCGGGAGAATGTCCGGCGACAGCTGACGCGGATGCTCGCCAATTCGCGCGCCCTGGCCGCCTTCCCGCTGACGAATGATCAGGAGCCGGATGCGCGCTTCGTCGCGCAATGGGAGGAGGGGCGATGAGCGCCGCAGAATCGCCCGCCTTCGCCAGCATCCGCGAACTCGGCCGCCGCCTGCGCGCGGGGGAGACAAGTCCGACCGCGCTGACCGCGTTCTTCCTCGCGCGCCTGGAAGGGCCGGGACGGCGGCTCAACGCGGTCGCGACGCTCACCCGCGAGCGGGCGCTGGCCGAGGCGCGCGAGGCCGAGCGCGAGCTCGCCGCCGGGCACGATCGCGGACCGTTGCACGGCATCCCCTACGGTGCCAAGGATCTCTGTGCCACCGCCCCGCCCGATCCGACCTCCTGGGGGGCGGCCCCGTTGCGCGAGCAGCAGTTCGCCCATGACGCGACGGTGATCGCGCGACTCCGCGAGGCGGGCGCGATCCTGGTGGCGAAGCTGGCGATGGTGGAATTGGCCGGGGGGATGGGCTACGACCAGCCGAACGCTGCCTTCACCGGGCCGGGCCTCAACCCCTGGAATGCGGAGGCCTGGAGCGGCGGGTCGTCCAGCGGGTCCGGTTCGGCGGTCGGGGCGGGCGCGGTCCCGTTCGCGATCGGCTCCGAGACGGTCGGCTCGATCCTCACCCCCTCGTCGTTCTGCGGCGTCTCCGGCCTCCGCCCGACCTACGGGCGCGTCAGCCGCCACGGTGCGATGGCGCTGAGTTGGACCCTCGACAAGCTCGGCCCGCTGTGCCGCACCGCCGATGATTGCGGCCTCGTCCTCGCCGCGATCGCCGGGCGCGACCCCGCCGACGAGACGAGCATCGACGCCCCCTACCGCTATGTGCCGGAGCGCGAGCGGGCGGGCGGCTTCCGCCTCGCCGTCCCCGCCGAGTGGGAGGAGGGGTGCCAGGACGCGGTGGTGGCGAACACGCGCGCGGCGCTCGACGCGCTCCGCGCGGTAGCGACGATCGAGGAAGTGGGGTTGCCGGACTTCCCCTACGGGGCGGTAGTCGGCGCGATCCTCGATGGCGAGATGATGAGCGCCTTCGAGGAGTTCGTCACCAGCGGCAAGGCCGAGGGGTTAACCGCGCCGGAAGATCGGGTCGGGGCGTACGGCTGGCGCTTCATGCCCGCCAAGGATTACGTCACCGCCCTGCGGATCCGCCGCGAGATCCGCCGCGCCTGGGACGCGCTGCTCGCGCGCTACGACGGCATCCTCGCCCCGGCGACGCCGGTCGTCGCCTCGCCGCTCGCCGTGCGCTTCAGCGACTACTTCCCGCGCGCGGGGCGGCACTGGCTGACCCAGGTGGGGAACATCATCGGTGCCCCGGCGATCAGCGTCCCGACCGGCTTCGGCGAGCGCGGCCTGCCGACCGGGCTGCAAATCCTCGGGCGGGCGGGCGGCGAGAACGACGTCCTCGCGATCGCGCGCGCCTACCAGGCGCGCACCGACTGGCACGCGCACCACCCGGTGGAATGAGCGCGCTGCAATCGGCGGGGGGTTGCATCGCACGCGCCGAATGTGTATATTTGGTGCCGGACGTTGGGCTATCGTCTAACGGTAGGACGCCTGACTCTGAATCAGGTAGTTGGGGTTCGAATCCCTGTAGCCCAGCCAAATAGGACCGAGGCGGCGAGGAAACTTGCCGCCTCGGTCCTATTTGTGTTTATTTTCTGCCACCCGATGAGTGTCTACCCGCCGGGCCTTACCTTCTGGCCCGTTGCGCTCGAAAAGAATCGGACTCCGTTTCTGCACACGCGCTCGAACCGCGCGAGAACCACCGGTCGCCGGTCGGGGTGTATCAGTCGAGGATGTGCGCTTGCAGGCGCTCCTCGTCGAAGGTGATGCCCAGGCCGGGGCCGTCCGGCACACGGATGAAGCCCCCCTCAGGGTGGAGCGGGGCGGTCAGTAGTCGCTCGCCGATCGGGTTGGGCGTGCTGGAGAACTCGAAGATCAGGAAGTTGGCGCTCGCGGCGGCGAGGTGCGCCGCCGCCGCGACGTGGATCGACGAGCCCATGCTGACGTGCGCCGCCCACTTCGTCGCGTGCAGGCTGGCGACCGTCGCGATCCGCCGCCCCTCGCTGATCCCGCCTGCCCGGCAGATGTCCGGCAGGATCACGTCGACCGCACGCCGCGCCAGGCGCTCCTCGAACTGCCAGCGGGTACACTCGGTCTCCCCGGCGGCGATCGCCATGTCGAGCGCGGCGGTGAGGTGCGCGTAGCCCTCCACATCCTCCGGAGCCAGCGGGTCTTCGAGCCAGTAGACCCCCATGTCTTGCAACCGCCGCCCGACGTAGAGAGCGTTGTCGGCGGTGTAGGCTCCGTGCGCGTCGATCAGCAGATCGGCCTCGCCCCGGAGCGCCTCGGCGACGGCGGCGGCGGTCGCCAGATCGCTGTCGATGTCGCCGCGCCCGAGCGAGAGCTTCATCGCCGTGTAGCCCTCGGCCACGAAACGCCGCGCTGCTGCCACCCGCTCCGCGATCGTCGCGCCGGGGACACCGGAGGCGTAGGTGGGGAGGACGGTGCGGAAGGGGCCACCGAGCAGGCGGTAAACCGGCAGCCCCAGGAGCTTGCCCGCGAGATCCCAGAGGGCGATGTCCACCCCGGAGATCGCCTCCAACTGATAGCCGGTGCTGTGTCCGCGCAGGCGCATCGAGCCGTACATCCGCTCCCAGTGCGCCTCGATCGCCAGCGGATCGCGCCCGAGCAGGAGGGGGCGCAGCACATCGGTCACCACCGCCGCTGTCGCGCGCGGGCCGAGCGGCGCATGCGCCTCCCCCCAGCCGACCGTCCCGTCATCGGCGGTGATCTTCACCAGGCAGGTCTGCGCCTGCGGCGGGTAGGCGCAGATATGGAGATCGCCGATCTCCGCCAGGGCGCGGCGCGGGCGCGGCGTCTCGCCGGTCGCCATCCCCAGGCCCGCCTCGGCGACGTAATCCTTGTCCCCGACGATCACGAACGCCTCGACCGCCGCGATCCGCGCGTTCAGACCTGTCACCGTCTCCGTCGTCATCGCTACCCCATCACGTAGCGCCAGTGCCGCTGGCCCCCAACTCCGAGGGGCGCATCATGGCGCAGGGCGGGGCGGAGCGCAACCGTCGTGGTGTCCAGGGAAAGGGGTTACTCCGCGCTGAAGGGCGAGGTGCCGAACCGCGCGAGGAGATCCGCCGGATCGTCGTAGATCGCGATCGCCCCGGCGAGCTCGGCGTCCGAGAAGCCGCCGCAACGCACGGCGACCGTCCGCATACCGAGCTTTTGGGCCGCCTCGATGTCGTAGGGGATGTCACCGATCAGCAACGTCTCCGCCGCCCCCAGGCCGATCTTCTGCAACGCCGCGCCGATGATGTCGGGGGCTGGCTTGCTCTGCGCCGCGTCGTCCGACGACGTTGTCTCGTCGAGCAGATCGGCGATGTCGGCAACCTTCAGCAGCGCATCGAGTTGCGCCGCCTGCGACGAGCTGGCGATCGCGACTTTCAGTCCGGCTTCGCGCAGGCGCGTCACGAACGCGCGCACCTGCGGGAAGGGGCGAAGGTGCGGCTGGTAGTCCCGCATGAAGATCCGTTCCCAGCCCTCGCCGAGCCGCTGCCCCTGCGGCGAGTCCTTCGTCAATTGCGCCACCTCGGGGAGGAGTTTATCGCTCCCCATCCCGATCAATCGGCGCACCCGCGCGAAAGGGTATCGAAGCCCTCCATCGCCAGAGCCGTGACCCGGGCGTGGGCAGCGTTGCTATCGATCAGGGCGCCGTCGAGGTCCGGCAATACCCCGCGCGGCGACTTCTCCGCCATCCGTTCCTCGCTTCTTTTGCCACCTTGTCCCATGTCGCCGCACGATCGGCCCGTTGTATCGGCGCGCTTACAGGCATTGTGATGCAACCCGCGTTCCAGAGTTTCCGTGCTGGCACAAACGGGCTGGATCGTGCGGGGCGGTGCATGTGGATAACTTGTGGATAGCTCGTTGGAAAACGCTGTGGATAACGTGTGGGTAAGGCTTTTGAAGGGTCGCTTCCTGGGGATAGGCTGTGGATAACTTCCCACTCGGGTGGTTTAATGGCTCCGGTAGATGCAGGTGTCGGGCTCGCTTGGGCACCCCACGCCACACCGATCGAGAGGGATGATGACGCTCGATACGCTCCTGTATGAACCCGAACTTGCGCGCGTCGCACCCGCGCTGGGGGCGCTCGTGCGTCCGGCGATCCGACTCACGACAACCCCTCAAGAAGCAGATAGCGCCCCGGTGGGGACGAGCAAGTTCGGCGGTGCGCCCGATCTCCCCGCCGGTGTTCCCTGGCCGGTGGCGCGGCTGCATGCCCCCGCCCCCTCCGACGCTTTCAAGCAGGCACACGCGGACCTCCCGACGCTGCCACCCGATGGCCGGGTCGCCCTGCCCTTCCTCGGCCAGATCGCCCTGGCCGAAGCCCGCCCGTATGACGATCAAGGGCTGCTCCCGGCGAAGGGGCTCCTCTCCTTCTTCTATAATCCGGTCGCCTACTGGTCCGATGCCCAGGGGGGCGAGGTGCGGGATAATCGCACCGGGATGCGCTATCGTGCCTACGGCTACGACGATCCGGGGAATTGGTCTGTCCTCTACCATCCCGACACGAGCACGCTCACCCGCGCCGCGCCGCCCGCCGCACTCGCCCCGCTGGCCCGCTACGCTCCGGCAGCCCTTACCTTCGCCGTCGAGCCGACCCTCCCGGCGATCGAGACGTGCTTCATCGGCGCGGCGGGGAGCGCGGAAGGGCGTGTCGTCCTGACCGAGGACGAGTGGGCGACGTATGCGGAATTGCGCGGCGAGGCGCGCGCGGATCGTCGCATCCACCAACTGCTCGGCCACCCGGACACCACCCAGCCGTTCGCGATGGAACGGGCCTACACGGCGCTCCGACCGCGCTTCTTCCCCGCGCTCCCGGAGCGTGCCACCGTCACCACCGCAGCCTGGCAACAGGAGCTGGAGGGCGCGCGTCTCCTCCTCCAGGTCGATGAACTGCGCGGCGGGCCGCGCTTCGGGCGCGAGGGGCGAGCCTTCTTCTTCATCCGTGAGGTCGATCTGCGCGAGGGCGACTTCGCGCGGGTCTGGTTGGCCGCCCCCTGATCCGTCCGCACGGCGTACCGGTCGCGCAGCCATACGGGTGATGGCCATCGGTACCGATTGACGATTGTCCTTTCTCCCCCTTCTGGCTATCCTGGGATCAGCGCACCCGCTCACGGGCGCGCGGCGGTGTGATAGGCGACGGATGGGGACAAGGTGGGACGACTCCTCGCCGCGCTCAGCTATATCGGATTGACCGGCGCGCTGATCCCGCTGGCGCAGCCGGATAACCCGTTCGTGGTGCGCCACGCGCGCCGCGCCCTCGCAATCCACCTGCTGCGCGTGCTGATGATCGCCCCGGTCCTCGCCATCCCCCTCCTCGATCCCAGTGCCGGGCGCTCCAACGAAACGATGCTCGACTTCGCGCGCCACCTGAGCCTCCTGATGCTCATCGGCTCGCCGGGCCTCGATGCGTTCGCCGGGTTGAGCGGGTTCTGGATCCTCGCTGTGCTCGTCCTCACCTGGGGGCTGCAATTCATCGGCCTGCTGCTCGCCAGCACCGGCCTGACCGCCGATCTCCACGCCTTCTTGCACGCCGATTGGCCGAATTATCGCGGGGCTGACCGCCGTCGCTCCGTGTCGGGTCGCCGCCGCGACGATCCGGCGGTGCCGGAGGTGGAAGCAACCGAACGGGATTACAAGGCGGCGGTGGGCCGCCAGCGCGACGAGCGCCTGGCCCGCGTGCGCGCCGCCGACTCGGTGGCCGCGAGCGAACGGCAGCGCGGGCGTTCGCTGACGGAGTTGCAGGAGGAGTTCGACAAGGCCAGCGCGCGCCGGGCGCACCTGAACAAGCTCCTCGAACTCGGGGAGATGAGCGAGCGGCGGTGGGGGGAGAACTCGCGCCAACTGGATACCCAGCAGCGCGAGTTGGCGACGGAGATCGCGGTCCTCGGCGCGCGCCGCCTCGCGGTCGCGGAGCCGGACGGGCACACCTGGCGCGACGTGCCGACCGATGTCTACGCCCAGGTGCCGCTGCAAACGCTGGCGATCTCCGCGCGCAGCGGCGTCCCGCTGCTCACCTACGGCACTTTCCACCTCGACGAGGCGCTGGTGACGGGGATCCTCTCCGCGTTCAACAGCCTCTCCGAAGAAGTCTTCGGGGCGCAGGTCCACAAGACGCAGCTCGCCGAAGGGCAAGTGCTCTATTTCGTCCACGCGCCCCTGACCGTCACGATGGCCGTCTTCGACGAGGAGCCCTCGCCCGCGCAGCTCCGCACCCTGCGCGATCTCGTGGACGAGTTCGAGCGCGCCAACGCGCAGGAACTCGCGCGCAACTCCCCCGACCCCCACCGACTGCATCAGGTGGAGATCCCCTTCGCGTTCGTCCCCGCAGCGAGTTAATACTTTCGGCTCTTCCTTTCTCCCGACCCCGACTTCGTGGAGGAAATATGCCCCGCTTCGGTATTCGCATCGAGGGTCGTGGTTATCAGCGTCACCTTGAGCGGCACTGGCTGGTCTTTCATCGCCCAATCGTCGTACCTGTCGGGTTTCTGACGACGCGCTGGGCCGTGGCCGACGATGCCGTTGCGGCGGCTGTCATAGCCATCGCACGGATACAGCGTGAAGCGATGGAAGATGACATTGGTTGGATCGCCGATGATCCTGTGCGACCGTTGCAGGCGTGGGTGGTGGAATCATGGGAAGAGACGCAGCCGCGCAATCCCCGTATACCAGACGGCGCTGGCTTCACTTTCTTCGCGCTTGATGATTAATGCGCGCTCACGGGCGTATTTGATCGCGTGCGGAGCCTTCAAGCGCCCCTGATCTCGCCAGTGAACGATCGGCGAGCTTCCCCGACGATGGCACTCGCCCGCCGATCGTGGGAGAATTAACGACGGTTTGATTGAACTGTGTCGCGAAGGTATGCCACGCTGATGACCGCCACGAAGCCCCGATCCCTGCCGATCTTTCCCGCTACAGTCGCGCCTGCGTCGCGCGAGACGGGGGAGGTTGTCTGCGCGCTGAATACGCCGGTCCCGCTCGATGAGGAGGTCCAGATCGATCTCGCCGGGGCGCTGGAACGGGCGCAGTTGCCGCCCGGTCGCGGGCGGCTGGCGGTGGTCGCGATGAGCGGCGGCGTTGATAGCGGCGTCACGGCCCTGCTGATGAAGGAGGCGGGCTACCGCACGATCGGGATCAACATGCGTCTCTTCACGCCCGAAGAGGGGCACAGCCAGTGCTGCTCGATCGACGACATGGAGGACGCGCGCGCGGTCTGCCAGCGGCTTGGCATCCCGTTCTACCCGCTCAACATGGAGCGGGAATTCGTCGGCGCGGTGATCGACCCGTTCGTGGACGCCTATCTGGCAGGGCGGACGCCGAACCCCTGCCTGGAGTGCAACCGCAAGCCGAAGTTCGGCTTCCTGCTCGGGCGGGCGAAGGCGCTCGGCGCGGCGGCGCTGGCGACCGGCCACTACGCGCGGACCGAGCGCGCCGAGGATGGCAGCTTCCGCCTGCGCCGCGCCCACGACGAGCGCAAGGATCAGTCCTATGTCCTCTACACGCTGACGCAGGCGCAGTTGGGGCGCGTCCTCTTCCCGGTCGGGGCGCTCTCCAAGCCGGAGGTCCGCGCCCTCGCGCGGCAATACGACCTGCCGGTGGCGCGCAAGGCGGAGAGCCAGGACATCTGCTTCGTCCCGACCGGCGACTACGCCGCGTTCGTTCTTTCGCGCCGCCCCGGCGCGGCGCAGGTCGGACCGATCGTCGATCCGGCGGGGCGCGTCCTCGGCGAGCATCGCGGGCTGATCCACTACACGGTGGGGCAGCGGCGCGGACTCGGCCTCGCCGCGCCGGAGCCGCTCTTCGTGATGGAACTCGACGTGCCGAACAATCGCCTCGTCGTCGGGACGCAGCGGCAACTCGGCTTCGTCGCGCTGCGGGCCAGCAACGTCAACTACGTCGGGGCGGTGCCGATCACCGGGCCGACGCCGATCACCGCCGTGCTGCGCTATCGGGGGCAGGAGCATCCCGGCACGCTGATCCCGACCGGGCCAGACACCGCGCGCGTCGAGTTCGCGGAGCCGCCGCGCTCGGTCGCGCCCGGCCAGGCGGTCGTCTTCTACGACGCATTCGACCGAACGATCGTCCTCGGGGGTGGCACGGTCGAGGGAACCGAGCGGGCGGGTTGAAACTCGACATAATCGAAGGTTTGGGCGGTGGTCGGGCGGGTTCCCGGTCGCCGCTTTCGTTTGCGTGCTGCACTTCGGCATGGAGTCGAGGGGCTGAAGCTCCCCGCCAGGGATGGCCATAAGCGGCATCGGCGAAGCCCGCCTGTGCGGGCTGGCTGAGTAGCGATCATCCTTGCGACGATATACGTCAACACATTGAGGCGCGTTGACAACTTATACTTGCAATGGCAGATAGTTCTTCTAGCGGCCTAGGATCGCTCGTGGTATTGAAGAATACGTGGGGTAGACGCGGGTTCGAATCCCGCACCTTCTGCCATTTTCCAGTTTGCGGACACGCCTATATTAGAAGGAAGAGTAAGTAACGCCTCTTCCCCCTCTCCTCGGATGGGGAGAGGGGGTGCCGAACGATAGTGAGGCGGGGGTGAGGGTGGTCGCCAGCGCCCTTCCACACCCACAACGAAAATCTTCTACAGGATCCAAGGTCCGCCTCCTACCCACCGTCCCGCCCGATCAGCGGCAACGACGACGCCCAGACGAGATCGTAGGTCGCGGCGTTGTTGGCGGCGACCTCGCGGACGCGCGGGATCGGCGCGCAGGCGTCCGACGCATCGCGCATGGTGTGGGGCAGGGCTACCGGTGCCAGCGGCTGCCAGCGGTCGAGCCATCCTTGCGGCACGGCGTCCGGCACCGCCTGATCGCTGAGCGCGGCCCAGACGAGCGTCCAGGCGCGCGGCACCACCCGCCAGATGTCGTAGCCGCCGCCGCCGAGCGCAATTAGTCGCCCGCCGCAGAGCTCGTGCGCCAGCGCGTGGACCGTTGTGACGGCGCGCTCGAAGGTGCGGGTGGTGGCGTGGAGGTCGGTCAGCGGATCGAGGAAGTGGCCGTCGCAGCCGTTCTGGAGGACGATCACATCGGGGCGGAAGGCGCGCGCGATCGCGGGGACGAGCCGCGCGAAGCCGTCGAGCCAGGAATCGTCGTCGGTGAAGGCGTCGAGCGGCACGTTGATCGCGTAGCCGCGCCCCGCGCCGCGCCCGCGCTCGTGGACCGCGCCGGTGCCGGGGAAGAGGTAGCGCCCCGTCTCGTGGATCGAGAGGGTCAGCACGTCCGGCGAGTCGTAGAAAATCTCCTGCACCCCATCGCCGTGGTGGGCGTCGTTGTCGATATAGAGGACGCGCGCGCCGTAGTGTCTGACCAGATGCTGACAGGCGATCGCGGCGTCGTTGTAGACGCAGAAGCCCGCCGCGAGGCTCCGCATCGCGTGGTGCAGCCCGCCGCCGATATTGAAGGCGTGGTCCACGTCGCCGTGCATCACCAGCTCGGCGGCGAGCAGCGAGCCGCCCACGATCGTCGCCGTCGCGTCGTGCATGCCGGGAAAGATCGGCACATCGTCCGTGCCGAGGCCGAAGCGCGCCGCCACGCCCGGCGCGAGTGCCCCCGCGCTCGCCGCCCGCACCGCCTCGATGAAAGCCGCGCTGTGGACGCTGGCGATCTCGGCATCGGTCGCGTGGCGCGGCGGCAGGAGATGGTGCGGCGGGCCGAGCAGGCCGCAGTCGGCCATGAGGTCGAGGGTGAGGCGCAGGCGCAGCGGATCGAAGGGGTGGGCGTCGCCGAAGCGGTACGCCTGATAGGCTTCCCCGTAGATCAGCGCCGTGCGGTCGCCCATTGTCTGCGTTCCTCGTTCACGTCCCGCGCCCCGGTAGCACCCTACGGTGGCGATCGTAGCCCACAGCGAGAACGGTCGCAAGAGCGTGGCCCTTGCTACAATGGCGGCAGCCGTCGCGGTCTGCGTGGGTACAGCGCGGCGGTCTTGTGGCCTCATGCAGGAGGGGAGCGCCATGCCGCACCTGTTCGACCCCGCCAACCGCCACCGCCTCCTCAGCGAGGAACGCTACCGGACCATGCCGCCCGACGCCATCCTCGACCGCCTCACCCTCCGCCCCGCCGCTACGGTCGCCGACATCGGCTGCGGCCCCGGCTTCTTCACCCTGCCCCTCGCCGCGCGCGTCCCGCAGGGGACGGTCTACGCCATCGATGTCGCGCAGCAGATGCTCGACATGGTGGCGGAGCGCGCGACGGCGGCGGGCATCGGCAACATCCAGACGCTGCTGGTTGGGGATTCGGCCATCGATCTGCCATCCGCCAGTCTCGATGGCGCGCTGTTAGCGCTCGTCTACCACGAGTTCCCCGACCGCGTCGCCTATTTGCGGCAGCTCGCGGCGCTGGTTCGCCCCGGCAGCTGGCTCGCCCTGCTCGACTGGGATGTGCGCCAGAATCCGGGTGGTGGCCCGCCCCTCGAACACCGTATCGCGCCCGATGTCACCGCCTCGGAGTTGACGGCGGCGGGCTGGCAGATCACCACGCGCGCGATGGCGACGGAGTGGGTCTATCTCTTCATCGCGGAGTATCGGGGCACCGTTTCCTGATCGCCCGCCAACTACGGGGAGCGATCGTCCCCCACCCTACCGCGTCCGTCGCCACGAATTGTCGGGAAATGAACGGGAATTAACCAGGCCTTAACGGGCGGTTAACCTCCGTCGTGTATCGTTGCGTCCGTTGCACAGTCAGGCGCGATTGCAGGGCCGTATCTGGCGGGTGGTGCTTCGCCTCGTGGGGCGTTGGGGGATGCCTTCGAGGTGGGTCGGGTTCGCTGTGTGGTGGTAAGGTGCGTATTAGGATGGAGGGCGAAGCATGGAGCGAGGAGTACGGTCACGGCCTGGTATACGGCGTCTCTGGCATCTGATCCTGGTGCCGATGCTGGCATTGACCTTGGGTATGGCCGGATTACCGGCGTTCACGCCTGAGGCGCAGGCAGCACCCTCACCGAACCTGGTAATCAGTCAGATCTATGGCGGTGCGGGCTGCGGCACCGGCGGATGCAGCACCTACAAGAACGACTATATTGAGTTATCTAATCTAGGTACAACCACCATAATACTGAACAACTGGTCAGTGCAATATGCGTCAGCGACGGGCAGCAACTGGATGGTTACCTCGATTGCAAGCGCCACTATAGCGCCAGGGAGGTTCTATCTTGTTTCAGGTGGCGGAAATAATAATGGTGTTAATCCGCTCCCTACTCCAGATGTGCCTGCACCCTCTACTAACGCACTCAACCTGAGCGCAACAGCTGGTAAAGTGGCACTCGTAAGCTCTATTACTGCTCTTTCAGGCAGTAATCCCAGTGGTGGCAACATCGTCGATCTTGTCGGGTATGGCACCACAGCAAATGGGTCTGAAGGATCTCCAGCTCTGGCTCCGGTGCCGGCTATGAGTACAACGAATGCAATTTTTCGGGGTCCAGGCACGACGAGTTGCGTCGACACCGATAACAACAGCACCGACTTTACCGCAGCGGCGGCCAATCCACGCAATAGCGCCGCCGCCGCCGCGCCGTGCAAGCCGATCGGCGCCGGCACCGCCACCCCCGCCTCGGTGCGCCCCGGCGACGCGGTGCTGCTGACGGTGGCCGTGACCCCGGCGACGAACCCGGCGAGCACCGGCCTGACGGTGAACGGCGACCTTTCCGGCATCGGCGGCTCCGCCACCCAGGCGTTCTCGGATACCGGCACCAACGGCGACGCGACCGCCGGGGATAACACCTTCTCTTACCAGCTCAATGTCTCGAATAGCACGGGCACCAAGTCGCTGCCGATCACGATCGGCGACACGCAAGCGCGCAGCAGCGCCACCGCGATCGCGCTGACGGTCACCAGCAACCCGACCGGTGTCGGCAGCGCCACGCCGAACGCCGCGCTGGCGGGCGCGACGACGTTGCTCACCGTGGCGGTGACCCCCGGCTCGACGCCGACCAGCACCGGCCTGACCGTCACCGGCAACCTGTCCGGGATCGGCGGCTCGGCCACGCAGGCGTTCTTCGATGATGGCACCAACGGCGACGCGACCGCCGGGGATAACACCTTCTCCTTCGCCGCCACCGTCGGCGGGGGGGCGACGCCGGGCCAGAAATCGCTGCCCGTGACGATCGCCGACGCCCAGAACCGCACGAGCAACACGACCATCGCCTTCACCGTGATCCCGCCGCGCACCCCCATCCATACCATCCAGGGGGCGGCGCACATCTCGCCGCTGAACGGGCAGACGGTGATGAATGTGCAGGGGATCGTCACCACCACCCGCGCCTACTCCACGACGATCCGCGGCTTCTACATCCAGGAGGCCGACGCGGATGCCGATAACGATCCGGCGACCTCCGAGGCGATCTTCGTCAATACCGGCTCGACCGTGCCGACGGTCGCTGTCGGCAATCGGGTGACGGTCAGCGGCACGGTCGGGGAATATCGCCCCGGCAACGATGCGACGAACCTGACGATCACCCAGATCGTCACGCCGACGATCACCGTGAACGCGCAGAACGTCGCGCTCCCCACGGCGACCACGATCGGCAGCGGTGGTCGCGTCCCGCCGACGGTCGCGATCCGCGCCGACACGCCCGGCAATGTCGAGGCGACAGCGACGTTCGACGCGGCCAACAACGGGCTCGATTTCTACGAGAGTCTGGAAGGGATGCGCGTCCAGATCAACAACGCCGTCGCGACCGGGCCGACGCGGAGCTTCGGCAGCAATCCGGGGAACCGCGAAATCCCCGTCCTGGCCGATAACGGCGCGGGGGATGGCCCGCGCACCGCGCGCGGCGGGATCAGGGTCCAGCCGGGGGACTTCAACCCCGAGCGGGTCATCCTCAACGATGCCGCGACCTCGCTGTTGCCGACCCCCATCACGCTCCCGACAAACGTCAATGTCGGCGCGACCTTCACCGGCACGATCGCCGGGTACATCGATTACAGCTTCGGCAACTACAAGCTGCAAATCACCGCCGCGCCGCCGACCCCGACGGCCAGCACGATCGCGCGCGAGACGACCGGGCTCACGCACGACGCGGCCAATCAACTCACCGTCGCCACCTTCAATGTCGAGAACCTGACCGTGGGCGATCCCCAGAGCAAGTACGACGCGCTGGCGCAGATCATCATCGGTCGGCTCGGCGCGCCCGACATCGTGGCTTTGGAAGAGATCCAGGACAACAACGGCGTCGCCGACGACGGGACCGTCGCCGCCGACCAGACCTATGCCAGGCTGATCGCGGCGATCACCGGCGCGGCTGGGCCGACGTATCAGTATCGGCAGATCGACCCGGTCGACGATCGGGATGGCGGGGCACCGGGCGGGAACATCCGCGTCGGCTTCCTCTTCCGCACCGATCGCGGCGTCGCCTTCGTGGACCGCGCGGGCGGCTGCCCCACCTGTGGGGTGGGCATCACCGGCAGCGGGGCGGACACCCATCTGACGACCAGCCCCGGGCGGATCGAGCCGCTCGATCCGGCGTTCAGTTCGAGCCGCAAGCCCCTGGCGGGCGAGTTCACCTTCAATGGCCGCACCTTCTTCGTCATCGCCAATCACTTCAACTCGAAGGGGGGCGATGAGCCGCTCTTCGGGCCGTACCAGCCGCCGCTGCTCGTCTCTCAGAATCAGCGTGACCAGCAGGCGCAGATCGTCAACGCCTTCGTCAGCCAACTCGTCGGCGCTGACCCGCAGGCGGCGGCGGTCGTCCTTGGCGACTTCAACGACTTCGAGTTCTCTGAGCCGCTCGCCATCCTCAAGGGGACGGTCCTCACCGATCTGGTCGAGACGCTGCCGGAGAACGAGCGCTACACCTACGTCTTCACCGGCAATTCGCAGGCGCTCGACCACATGCTGGTCACCCCCGGCTTCGCCGGTCAGTTCACCGCCAACGGCGTGGGCGGGTATGACATCGTCCACGTCAACGCCGAATTCTTCGATCAGGCGAGCGACCACGATCCGCAGGTGGCGCGTTTCGTCGTCAATCCGCGCCTTGTCGCCGGGGCGGTGACGTCGAACACCCCGGAGAACACCCCGGTCACGCTCACCCTCACCGCGACCGGTGGTGCCGGTACACCCGTCTTCACGATCATCACCCCGCCGACGCACGGCACCCTCGGCGCGATCAATGGCGCGCAGGTAACCTATACCCCCGCCGCCAACTACTCCGGTCCCGACTCGTTCACCTACCGCGCGAGCGACGGGACGCAGCTCTCCAACCCGGCCACCGCGACGATCGCCGTCGCCACGGTGAATAACGCACCGGTCGCCACGAACAGCAATGTCGCCACCGGGGCGAACGTAGGCCTGACGCTGATCCTCGGCGCGACCGATAGCGACAGCCCCATCCTCACCTATAGCATCGTCACCCCGCCCGCGCACGGCACGCTCGGCGCGGTCAGCGGCGATCGGGTGACGTACATCCCGGCGCGCGATTACAGCGGCCCCGATGCGTTCACCTTCCGCGCGAACGACGGGACTTCTAACTCGAACGTCGCCACGGTCACTATCACCGTCGCAGCGGCTCCGGCCCCGCCGCCCCCGAACTCGCCGATCCCCTCGACCCCACCGGTCGTGCAGACCTTCGCGCTCGCCGTATCGTCCAGCGGCAGCGGTAGCGTCACCCCCGGCTCCGGGACGATCGCCGCCGGTACGGCGGTCACGCTGACGGCCACGCCGGGCGCGGGCGCGGTCTTCATCGGCTGGACCGTCGATGGCGCGTTCGCCGGGCTCGCCAATCCGCTGACGATCACGATGAACGCGAGCCACACCGCCGTCGCCGCGTTCGCCCCGCAGCCGCGCTTCCCGGATGTCTCCACCGGTACACCGTACCGCGACGCGATCGTGCAGCTGGCGGCGCGCGGGGTCATCAAGGGCTTCGCCGATGGCACCTTCGGCCCGGCGCTGCCGATCAGGCGCGCGGAGTCGGCGGCTCTGATCGCGCGGGCGATGGGCTGGGACGCCGAGGATCACGGCAACGGCTTCACCGATCGCTGCGACCCCACCAACCCGGCCAACTGCATCGATGCCGACCTCTGGCGCAACGTCGGCACCCTGGCCTTCTACGACGTGGCGCGCGGCTTCCCCGGTCTCGAGTACCGCCCGCGCGACGAGGTGGCGCATGTGCAGGTGATCTCCTTCATCACCCGCGCGATGGTCGCCAAGGGCTACTGGATCCAGGCGCGCGCCGACGATCCGGGCATCTACCCGAACGTTCGCGCCGACTCCGGCCACCGGCTCGATCTGGTCACCTTCGTCCGTAACGCCGGGGCGATCCCCGATCGCCCGGCGAATCAGGGTTGGGCCGACTGGACCGGCACCGCCTCGCGCGGCTGGTTCGCCGCCGTGCTCGATCAGGCGCTCCGCAGCCGCTTCGTGACCACGCCGTAACGAACGAGGCGTGACGAGTACGATGGGGCGGGGGCGACCGAATTGTTCGGTCGCCCCCGCCCCATTGTGCGCGCAGCGGCTGGTACAATCCCGTGCCAGGCGTTGGCAGCGCGGCGACCGCTGCCCGAGGCCGACGCCGTAGCACGCAGGAGCAGTCCTATGTCGGCGGAACGCCACCCGACGCTGATCCCGCTCCCCGACGAGTTGCGCTCGGCGCGGCTCGTGATCCGCCCCTATCGCCCGGACGACGCCCCGGCGGTCTTCGCCGCGATCGATGAGTCGCGCGCGCTGCTCAGTCCGTGGCTGCCCTGGGTCCACTATCACCGGGATGTCGGCGACACGCGCGACTTCTGCACGCGCGCGGCGGCGGGCTGGCTCCTGCGGAGCAGCCTCGATCTGGGTATCTTCGCTGCGCGCGACGGGGCGTATCTCGGCGGCACGGGCATCCCGCGCCTCGACTGGCGGGCGCGCACCTTCGAGATCGGCTACTGGCTGCGCGGCGCGGCGACCGGCCAGGGCTACGTCGGCGAGGCGGTGCGGATGCTGGCGCGTCTCGCCTTCGAGGAATTGGGCGCGAATCGCCTGGAGATCCGCTGCGACGCGCGCAACGACCGCAGCAAGCACGTCCCGGAACGGCTGGGCTTCCCGCTCGAAGCGCGCCTCCGCAACGACGCGCTCGACTCCGCCGGGCAGCCGCGCGACACGCTCGTCTTCGCGATCATCCCCGAAGATTATGCGCGCCTCAGCCCAAGGTGGCCGCAGGATTGATGCTACATGGTTGCTATTCACGCCGCAGGGGTTAGGCTAGCGCAGGGCGCAGAGTGCTTGGCCTGATATTCCGGGGGTTGAAACCCCCGGCCAGGGGTGCCTTGATGGCACCGGCGAAGCCCACCTGCGCGGGCTGGGACGACGGCAGCGGGTCAAGCTTTCTGCGTAGCGCTTTAGTCCTGGCCGTATGGTTGCCCGCCGACAGGGCACTCAGCCTTCATCGAAGAGATCGGCGACCGCCGCCCGCCCGCGCGCCTTGACCTCATGGAGGGTGCGCGACGCGGCCCTGCCTCCCATCTTGGCGAAGAATTCGGCGTCGTAGGCGCGGGTGCGGAGCATCATTGGCATCGGGATCGCGTGGCCGAGGACGAGGCACTGCTGCTTCGTCTCCAGGCTCGCCAGCACCCCGCGCCAGTGCGAGCGCCCGGCGATCCCGGTGAGGACGGCGTCGATGTCGTGCTCTTCGGTCAGCAGGCCGGTTATCTTCGTCCCCAACTGCGACAGCACCTCGCTGTCGATGCCGCTCGGTCGCTGATCGACGACCAGCAGCGTGACGCTGTACTTCCGCATCTCGCGCGCGATCGTGCCGAAGATCGTCTGCCGCGCCACCGAGGGGGCCAGGAACTTGTGCGCCTCTTCGAGGACGATCATCAGCGGGTGCGGCTTGTCCGCCACGTCGCGCGAGCCGTCATAGCGCAGCACCTGTTCGGTGTACGCCCCGTGGATGCGGCGGGTGATGATGTTGGCGACGAGCATGTAGTCGAGCAGGCGGCTGTGCTGGCCGAACTGGAGGACGACGTGCTCCTTGCGCCGCAGCCGACCGAGCAGATCGCCGATGGCGCTGTCCGTGAGGTGCGGCACGATGTAAGGGAGCTTTTGCAGCAGGCCGAGCTTCTGCTTCAGCGAGCCGACCGCCATCTCGTTCGCGCCGCTGCTGGCGCAAAACTCCTTCAACTCGTCGGCGTCCATCTCCAGCAGCGCCGCCAGCCAGCGCTCCCCGTAGCGCGAGTGGAGGCTGTGCGCCGTCGCAGCGAAGGTAGCGGTCAGATTCAGTTCGTCGGCCAGGAGTTCGATATCCCCCGGCTCGATCTGGTTCATCCCGATCTTAAAGGTGGCGTCGAGCGGCTGCCGCGCCGCATCACGCTCGTCGAGCGAGTAGACGCCGATCTTCGAGCCGAAGAGATCGCGCAGGCCGCGCAGTTGCGCGCCGCCCTCCCCCTCCTTCTGCCAGGCGTACTCCGAGTGCATATCGAAGATCAGCGCCGAGGCCAGCCCGGCCTTGATCACGCCGCAGAGGAGGAGGCGCGTCAGGACGCTCTTGCCGGTGCCGGACTGCCCGAAGACCCCGTTGCTCCGCTCCACCAGTCGCTTCAGATCGAGCGGGATCGGCTGGTCCATCGTAAGGGGCGTGCCGAGGGCGAACTTCGTCCCCTCCGCATCCTCCTCGCCGAAGACGATCGCGAAGTCCTCGCCGCCCGCTTCGCGCAGGGTGGCGAAGTGCATCGGGATCGTCCGCACCGGCTTCGGGCCGCCGCCGGTCAGGTCGTCCTTATCGGCCAGCATCAGGCTCGGCTTGACCTGAGCCACGGCGTAGGTGTGCACCCCGGCCAGCGCCGCGCGCAGGAAGGGGGAGGTGGCGGGCGGGGGATCGGAGGCGAGCGCCTGATCGGTGAGGCGGAGTTCGAGGTCGGCGATCGTGCTGAAGTAGCGATTGTCCTCGCCCTCGATCACCACGAAGTTGCCGACCTGGATCGCCTCGGTCGACTGCGCGGCGTCGAGGCGCACCGTGAGCCCATCGTTGAAACTGCCGCCAGTCACCACGCCGAGTTGCTGCGCCATCGTCCCCCGCCCTTTCGTCCCCGCCTAGCGCAATGCCGAGAAATCGGTCGGCTCCAGATACTGGCTCGTGATCTTCGCCACCAGCGGGCCGTCCTGCTCGCTCTCGCCCTTCCGCGCGATCCACTCCTCGTCGGCGCGGAAAGCGATCCAGGCCGCGTCCGCCGCCGACCGATCGGCATGGGAGACGATGTAGACGAGGTCGCCCGCGCCCTCCTCGGGCGACACCTGTACCCAGTAGCCGACCGATTCCATGCCGTGCCGCGCGAAGATGCGCCGCGTGTGATCGCGGAAGCGCGCCTGGAGCGCTTCCAGCTTTCCCGGTTGCGGTGTGTAGACCCGTAATTCGTACAACATCCCGACCTTCCTCCTCCACAGTCTGGCGGACAAGAGCGCCCCCACCGCCTACAGCGTAGCAGAGCGCTGGGCGGCCCGCGTGCGGGCCGCGCTAGAACGGCACGTCGTCCTCGTCGTCATCGAATGGCACATCGTCGAGCGCGTCCGTCCCGCGATAGCCGTTGCCGGGCCGGATGGGCCGCAGCGGCTGGGGCGGCGCGTCGGATGAATGGTGGGTGCCGTTGCTCCCGTGCAGGCCGCCTATTCCATCATCTCTACTGGTCCGGTTGTCCGCGCCATTCGTACCGTTCGTGTGGTTCGCCACACCAACACGATTCAGCGGTGTTGTCGGCTGGCGGTCGTGGCCGGGGTCGATCGCCTCCAACACGGTCAGCAGGCGGTCGTAGTCGCGCTTCAGCAGGCGGGCGATCTGGCGACCAGCCGCCGCGCGCCACCCCTCGTCGCCCCCGCGATCGGCGGTGACGGTGCGGATGTGCGCCGCCAGCAATTGCTCCGGCGCGACCTCCCCCTCGCTCGCCAGGAGGAGCGGGAAGTAGCGCGGGTCGGTGCTGAACGCGCGCGTCGTCGGCTCGTCGCAGCGCGAGACGGAGTAGTGCAGGGGGGGCGGCAGGGGCGGCAGATGGTGGCGGATCGTGCCGCGCGCGTCGCGGTAGCCAATCGTCACCACCCGAAACGTCGTCCGCAGGATTCGCAGCAGCTCGGGATGACGATCGTAGATCGCGCCGTCGAAAGTGTCGGCGTCGCCGCGCCGCACCGCCCGCCGCCCCTCGTCGATGCCGGTCGTCTGCCCGAACGCAACCACGCCGACTAGCGTACCATTTTCCGGCGTGCTGACCTCCACCAGCGAGCCAAGCGGCGGCAGCGCGTGCAGCGCCTCGCTCTCCGCCCAGAAGCCGACGGTGCTCGTTTCGATGATCTCGCCGATACGCATAGCGCCTCCGAGTGGGCGAAGTGGTCGAGTAGGCCAGTGGTCGAGTAAGTTACGGCTCGATCGAGGCGCGAAGTCTTCGGACAAGACCCTGGTGTACGCGGCTGATCTCGGCGGTCTGTTCGAGCAACTGATCGCGTGTCTCCTGGGCGAGGTAGCCGAGCCGGTGAGCGATGAAGAGGTGGGTTTCGAGCTCAAGAAGCGAGCCGTTGGCGATCGCCAGGAAGCGGAGGAAGTCTCGCTTACTGTCGCGTCCCTGCCCTTCAGCTATGTTCGCCGGGATCGAGACGACCGCCCTTCGCGCCTGACTTGTCAGGCCGTACGCCTCATCTTTCGGCCAGCCGCGCGTCGCTGTGTACACCGCTTCGACCAAGTCTAATGCCTTCCGCCACAAGATGAGATCGCGATAGCTCTGTACCACGCTCTCATCCCCTCCCACTACTTATGAGGCAGATACACCGTACTTCCCCGTCACTCCCTCTTCTCGCCCACTCGCACCACTGGCCCACTACGCCCACTCCCTAAACAAACCTCCCCCTTTTGCTCGCATCCTTCGCGCTGCGGAGCATGACGATACCGAGCCGGGCGAGGGCTTCTTCGACGAGCTGCTCCACGACGCGGCGCTCGTCCGCGCCGATCACCGCCTGCTCGTGGGCCTCCTGGAGGACGGAGGGGTAGCCGCGTCCGCGCTGGCACTGGTCGTAGATGACCGCATGGACGAGATCGAGCTGGGCCGGATCGTCCGCGACCCAGGCCGGGATCTCGACGCGCGCGATCTCGGTCCCGGCGTTGAGGTAGAAGAAGGCGATCGTGTGCTCGCGGTAGTGGGGCAAGATCTTGGATAGGCTGCGGAAGACGTCGGAGCGTTCCCCCGGTCCCAGGTCGGCGACATGCTCGAAGAGGTGGCGGTCGGCGATCGCGGGGATGACGGCGCAGGCGGGCGTCGCGCGCTCGGCCTGGCAGGCGTCGCAGTTGATCGCCAGGCCGCGCGCCGGGTAGTCGCAACAGGCGACGCGGAGGGCGTCGGCGACCTCGTCACCCCCCGGATAGCTGATGTAGGAGGCGACCGGGATGCCGCGCTCGCGGAGATCGTCGAAGGCAGCCAGATAATCGGCCAGCACCCACTCGCGCACCGCCGCGTCCTGGCCGCTCAGCCCCCAGAGGACCAGCGTGCCATCCTGGAGGGCCACGGCGGGGCGCTCGACCTCGTGCGCCAGTGCGGCGAGCGCGGCCAACTCGTCCACGGCGCGGCGCATCCCCAGGATCACCGGGTTGACCGGGATCCGCTCGTTAACCCGCAACTCTTCCTCGCGATAGCGCAACTCGGCCTTTGTGGAGAGGTTGGCGTCGGGGCGCGCGCCGTAGTGGAGGTGGACCCGCCCGACGTTGATCAGGTAGAAGCGGGCCGGGCTGTGGCGGTCCGGCAGCATGAACGAGCCGTCGGTGGCGAGAACGCTGAAATCGTCGGGCGGCGCGGGGGCCGGGTAGCGCCCGCTGATGCTCCAACGTGGCAGTGCGGGGAGGAAGGAATGGCGGGTGCTCTTGTCGGTCAGGCGCGCGACGAGATCGCCGACATCGACGTTCGCAAAAATCTCGCGGAGCGTCGTGAGTTCCGTCCCGCCGTGGCGCGGCACATCGCGTGTCAACTCCTCGATCTGGGTGGCGATCGTCGCAAAATCGAATGGCACGATTGTTCTCCGCTCACCGCCCGCAGGCTTCGCCAGCAAGTTACACTCCGCACCGTTATTGTAATCTGTACGTACTAGACGCGCAACGATCCTGTTGTCGCAACGAGCCTGCTCCGCGAGCGATGCCGTATGCTACACTGCCGCCGTGGCTGAGGAAGAGGTGGAAGGTGGGATATGCCCGTTGAGCGCGTCGCCGACCCGATCCTGATCCGCCGCGCGACCCGTGCCGATGTCCCGGCGATCGTGCGCCTGCTGGCGGACGACATGCTGGGTCGGCAGCGCGAGCGCCCGGAGGAGCCGTTGCTGCCGGCGTACTATGCGGCGTTCGCGGCGCTCGACGACGATCCGCGTCACGAATTGATCGTCGTCGAGCACGAGGGCGCGGTCATCGGCACGCTGCACCTGACCGTCCTGCCGTCGCTCTCGTTCCAGGGGCGACCCCGCGCGCAGATCGAGTCGGTGCGCGTGGCGGCGGGCCATCGGAGTCGCGGGATCGGCGGGCAGCTCTTCGCGTGGGCGATCGCGCGGGCGCGGGAATCGGGTTGCCACGTCGTACAGTTGACGACGAACGTCAGCCGCGCCGACGCCCAGCGCTTCTATACTCGACTCGGCTTCGCGCCCTCGCACATCGGCATGAAGCTCGACCTGATGCCCGAACACACGCGCTGACCGCCGGGCAGAAACCCGGCGGTCGGCGTTGTTTCGGTTGTGGGCGGCGGCGTCAGTCGGCCTGCAACTCGTCGGTTGCCAGCGGGTCGCCATCGGCGAGCGCCGAATCCGGCACCATCGAGAGGACGAAGTCGCCGGTGTAGCTGAGGGCAATATGCTCGGGGCCGAGGTGCGACGGGAGCATCTTCGCTTCCTGCACCGCCCGTTCGAGGGCGCGCTTATTCTTCAACCCCATCGCGTTGAGGATGGGGTTGTTGACCATCCGCCCCTGCTTCAACGGCGTGTGGATCAGGGTCCGCTCCATCGCCCCGGCCAACGCAGAGGCGTCGGGGATCAGGTGCAGCGCGGGCATCGTGAAGCCGTTGAAGACCTTCAACAGCGTGTCGAGCGTGTCGTGAGGCAGGTACCTGGTGTAGATTCGCACCATCTCCAGGAAAATCCCGTGGTGGGCGATCTCGTCATTCGCAACCGTCTTGAACGCGCCCGCCGCGCCGATCTGCTGCCCGCGCTGACGCTCTTCGAGGGTCATCTTCTCGCCCAGGCCGTATTCGTCGCGGATGCGCTTCCGCATCTCGTCATAGTTGAAGTAGGTAGCGCGCTCCTGCACCATCGCGTAGCAAGCCACGCCGAGCGCCGTGTCCAGCCCAGGATGGTTCTCGCGCATCGTCCATTTATGGTCGGCCACGAGGTCGCGGTATTCGCGCAACTCTTTCGCGGTGCGCCGCCCGGAGTAGAGGAGGGTCAGTTCCCACGATTCGGCATGCTTCAACTCTTCCATCCCCCAGGCGATCTGGAGGTTACGGCGCTCGCGATTATTGTAGACGAGATTGAGTCCATCCTCGACATAATCGCCGACGTAGTCTTCTACGCCCAGATAGGCCTGGAGGATGGTGATCGTGTCGTCGCTCAACTGATCGCCCCGTTCGGCGATCTCTTTCAGCGGCAGATCGTCCCAGGGGGTCCAGTTGCGGACCTTCATCGCCTTGCGGAAGTAGCGGATAAAGGCCTCGTGGATCTCCGCCGAAGCTTGCAGTTCGCGCGCCTCGCGCGTCCACGGCCCGCCGATCACCGTGGGCATCCCGACGCCGTCCGGCGTCACGTCGTTCGCGATGGTCATCTATGCCTTTCCTTCATCTAACGCGTATCTGACGCGGGGTCCGCACCGCGACGCTTCCTTTTCGCGGACCCGTGACGCCCGATCCTCGGCCGACGCGGCCTGTCCTGGTCGAGATGTGAGCAGGATGAGGAGCATGCTGGGAGTATCAACCGAGTACAGTGAATATAGCTGGACTCACCCCTGCTGACAAGGGTGAACCGACCCTTACCGGTATGACTATCGCACCGATGGTGCCACCCCTACGAGGGCGCGCGCCTCCGCCAGACGTTCGAGGGTGTTGACGTTGAAGAATGAGCGCAGTTGCGGGTCCAGGGCGCGCACCGCATCTTCGGTGAAGGCGCGCACGCGCACCTCCGGGAAGAAGCCGACGATGCGGTACTGCTCGGCGACGAGCCTGGCCCGCATCGCCGGGAGCGCGCCGCGCCCGTAGATGGCGTGCAGCGTCTCGTAGACCCCCTTCGTCCCCCCCTGGCGGTTCGTGCCCACCTCCAGGTACGGGGCCAGTACGTCGTAGTCGCGCGGGGTGTCGGCCAGGGCGTGTAGGAGCGACGGGGCGAGGAAGGGCATATCGCAGGCGACGACGAGGCAATGCCCCTCCCGCGCGCCCGCCACAGCGCTGTAGATGCCGCCGAGCGACCCCGCGCCGGGGAAGGTGTCCGGGACGACCCGCAGGTTCAGCCATGCGAGGCGGTCGTCGTTGGCGACGAGGAAGACGTCGTCCGCGATGGTGCGTATCGCCGCCAGCACCCGTTCGATCAGGGTCGGACCGTCGAGTGTCAGACGCAACAGCGCCTTATCGGTACCCATGCGTCGGCTCTGCCCGCCAGCCAGGATCGCGGCACTCAGCGGTTGATTCGCGCCGTTCGCGCCCATATTCCATCCTTCACGTTGCGCGACCGCCCCGACGAGCCGACCAGCTTTCCCGCTCGACGCTTCACCGCGCGGCCCTCCCCGAGGCCATCGATAGCGTCCCCATCCTGCCCGATAACGACAAGGAAAGACCAGCGAACGACGACGCTTTTAGCGGTGAAGGCTGCGGGCGACGCTACACACGCGACGGTGACGGGCGAGCGTCTTTGCCCTATGCTACATACGAGAACGATCGGGCGAGCGTGCCAGCTCCAGGTGGGACATGTAGGATGGTGGCATTGCGCGACTCGAGGGGACTGGGCCGGGCGCCGCGCGTCGTCTATTGCGGGATGTTCGGCGCGCTCTCGCGGCTGCCTTTCGCCGCCCTCGCTGGGGGGGCGGTCGACCTACGTGCGGTGGTCGTGCCGCCCCGCACGGCACAGACGTGTTCATCGGCCACCCCGGCGGTGCGCGAGTTGCACCCGCCCACCGATTGGTCGCCGCGCCCGGCCTCGCTCGCGGCGCTGCTGGCGCGCACGATCGTCGAGCTGGCCTGGGAGCGCGGCATCCCGGTCTACGAGGTCGCGCGCTTCGATGCGGCGGCGCTGGCGACGATCGCCGCCCACGCGCCCGATCTGCTCGCGGTCTCCTGTTTCCCGCTCCGCTTCCCGCGCGCGTTGCTGGCGCTCCCCCCGCTCGGCGTCCTCAATCTCCATCCGGCGCTGCTGCCGCGCGGGCGGGGGCCGGATCCCCTCTTCTGGGCCTTCCGAGAGCGCGATCCGGCGCGCGCGGGGGCGGGCGGCCTCACCGTACATCTCATGGATGGCGGGCTCGATAGCGGCCCGATCGTCGCGCAGGCGCGGGTGCCGCTGGCCGACGGGATTGGCGGCGGCGAGTTGGAGCTACAGTTGGCGGCGCGTGGCGCGTCGTTGCTGGCCGGGGCGGTCGCCGGGCTCGCGGACGGGAGCGCCGTCCCGCGCCCACAGGACGAGGCGTTGGCGACCAGTTTCCCCGCACCCCATGCCGCCGACTTTTCCTTCGGCCCGGACGCCCCGGCCCGCTGGCTCTTCAACTTCGTGCGTGGCACGGCAGGCGCAGGGTGGCCGCATATATTGGCTGTCGGCGCGCGACGGTGGCAGATCCTGGCGGCGCGCGGCTACGATCCCGTCGCCACACTGTCGACACCGGTCGAGGAAACCGAGAAACTCTTGCGCGTCCGCTGTGTTCCAGGGGTATTAACCGTGCTGGCGCGTCCGCTCGCCTGATCCCGGCATGTTCACCGCACTGGCTCGTTCGCCTGATCCCGGCGTTTTCACCGCACTGGCTCGTTCGCCTGATCGGAAGGCGGTGGTTTGTTACAATCCTCACGACCGCCCGGAGCGGAGCGCGGCGCTCTGCCAGCCAGGGAGGGCGCGGTGAGCAACGAGGAGCGGGAGGGCACCAGCATCATGATCACCGACCGGAGCCGCCGCCGGACCAAAATTGTTTGTACGATCGGTCCGGCGACCAGTTCACCGGAGAAGTTGGCCGCGCTGATGCGGGCCGGTATGGACGTCGCACGCCTGAATTTCTCGCACGGCACGCGCGAAAGCCACGGCGCGATGATCCGCCAGATTCGCGAGCTGAGCGAGACGCTCGAGATCCCGGTCGGCATCCTGCAAGACCTGCCCGGTCCCAAGACCCGCACGGTCGGCCCGCAAGGCGGCCCGGTGGAGTTGCGCGAAGGATCGACCTTCGTCCTGACCACGCGCGACGTGCCCGGCAGTGCCGAGGAGGTCAGCGTCACCCTGCGGACCTTGCCGCAGGACGTCCGTCCCGGGAATCAGATCCTCCTCGACGACGGCAAGATCGAATTGGAAGTGGTCGCCTGCCGCGAGCAGGATGTCGAGACGATTGTCGTCACCGGCGGGATGCTCAGCTCCTCGAAGGGGATCAACGTCCCCAACGTCACCCTGTCGGTCTCCTCGATGACCGAGCGCGACATCGAGTTCCTGCACTTCGGGTTGGAGATGGGCGTCGATATGGTCGCCCTCTCGTTCGTGCGCTCGGTCGATGACGTCCGCACCGCGCGCGAGATCATCGCCAAGACCGAGCGCCGCCCGCTGCTGATCGCCAAGCTGGAGAAGCACGAGGCGCTCGAGAATCTGGACGAGATCCTCGCCGCCGTCGATGGCCTGATGGTGGCGCGCGGCGACCTCGGGGTAGAGATCCCGATCGAGCAGGTGCCGATGCAGCAGAAGCGGATCATCGCGGCGGCCAATCATGTCGGGAAGCCGGTCATCACGGCCACGCAGATGCTCGAATCGATGGTCACTAACCCGCGCCCGACCCGCGCCGAGGTCACCGATGTCGCCAACGCGATCTTCGATGGCACCGACGCGGTGATGCTCTCCGGCGAGACCGCCGCCGGGGACTATCCGATCCAGGCGGCGCGGATGATGGACCGGGTCGCGCGCGAGGTCGAGCCGCAGCTCCCCTACGCGGAGATGTTGCAGCGCAAGGAGCGCGACCTCGAATCGACGACCTTCGACGCGATCAGCTACGCCGCCGTCCACACCGCGCATCAGTTGGGCGCGAAGTTGATCGTCGCCTTCACTTCGCTCGGTTCCACCGCGCGTCAGGTGGCGAAGTACCGCCCTAGCATGCCGGTTTTGGCCGCCACGCCCGATCTCGATGGTTGGCATCGCCTGACCCTCACCTGGGGGATCACCCCGTTCCTGGTGCCACAGGCGGAATCGATCGAGGAGATGGCGACCGCCGCGAAAGAGGCGGCGCTGGGCACCGGCATGGCCGAGCCGGGCGACCGGATCGTGATCGTGGCCGGGGTGCCGATCGGGCATCCGGGGCGCACCAACCTCCTGCGCGTCGAAGTCCTCTAGTACAGAGGGGCCGCAGTGTCCCCGTAGTTTTCGCAGCGCTGCGGCACGCTTCCTACTACCAAGAACTACCGGGTTATCTACGCCGCGCTGTACTAGCGGCATGGCGGCGGGAGGCGGCGCGCCGAGCGATGCCGCTAGCGTCGGCGCGCTCCTCCGCCTCGCGGTCGCGGACGAGGTCGCCACGTTGACGCTCGATCGTCCCGCCGCGCTCATCGCCCTCAGTCGCGCCCTGGTGGCGGCGCTGCACGAGGCGACCCGCGCCGTCGTCGCGCGCGACGATGTTCGCGTGGTTACCCTGCGCGGCGTGGGCGGGCGTGCCTTTTGCACTGGGGCCGACCTGAAGGAGCGCGCCGGACTCGACGGGGCCGCACGGGCGGCGGCGGATGCGCTGGCCGCGCTGCCGGTGCCGACGATCGCCGCCCTGCACGGCTACACCCTGGCCGGGGGCTCGAACTCGCCCTCGCCTGCGACATCCGCCTCGCCGCCGCCGACACGGTTTGCGGCCTGACGGAGGTGCGGATCGGCATCTTCCCCGGGGCGGGCGGCGCATCGGGGCCGACGCGGCGCTGGCCTGCGGGCTGGTGGGGCGGGTTGTCCCGCCCGCCGATCTCGACGGGTCCGCCGCGCCGCTGGCGGTGCGCGCCGCCAGGCGCGCCCTCGCCCTGGCGGACGATCTGCCGCTCGCTGAGGCGCTCGCCGCGATCGAGGGACTTGCGCCGCCCGCTCGATGACACCGCCGACTACAGCGAAGGATTGGCCGCATTCGCGGAGCGTCGCCCGCCGCGCTTCACCGGTGCGGGAGCGTCACCCACCACGCGGTCGACTCCGGTCAGGTGCGGAATGCAACGCTACTGGCCGGATGTGATGGTGCCCCTTAATTTTACAACGTGACTTGGTTCAGGAGGAGTCGAGCAAGCGCTGGAGCAGGCGCAACCGCCGCTTGCGATGGGCGCAGGCCGCCGCGTAATTGCGGCGTTGCACGTCCCGGACGAACGCGAGCAT
>JAABUN010001540.1_pt1 | contig 49717 bp, 55 predicted proteins | sample 5559311 | NCBI WGS metagenome assembly JAABUN01 (sample SAMN10711877, study PRJNA513370) | rock metagenome | isolation source: Antarctica rocks | place: Antarctica: Victoria Land, Siegfried Peak sud
CAGGCGCGCGCGTCCGGCCTCGCGCTTTACCTTGCCGACGCGCAGCTCCTCCTCGGAGCGGGTCATCGCGCTGTCGGTCGAGGGGCCGCTCGTGTCGTGGCCGACCTGGCCACCGCCCTCGGGCAGGCCGGTGTCGGACTCGCCCTCGCCGTAGGGCAGGCCGTAGTAGGTGTAGAGCTGCTTCTCCTCTTCCTGAGAGAGCTCGTCGTCGGCCAGCACGTCGGGTGCGCCCTTGACCTTGGCGGTGTCGAACCCCACCCGGATCTGGTCGCCCTCGGCGACTGCTCCGGCGAGCGGCACGAGTGACGGGCGACCGCCGACGCTCACGAGCGCCCACTCGGGCTTGTCGGTCTCCTGGTCGAGGTAGATGTCATCGATCTTTCCGAGCTTGTCGCCGCTCGAGTCGATCACGTCGTGGCCCTGCCACTGCAGCATCGTCTCTTCTACTGCCGCCATCCCTGACCTCCAAAGGTCCTAGCCACGCGTCGGAAGGGGGCGGCGCGAGGCCAATCTTCAGTGCCCCTCCAATCACGTTCGTACCCCGGGCTCGCCGGGGGCGAACCGTCCCTGGACGAATGTAAAGAAGAGTTGCGGTCAGCCGCCGTAATAGGTAAGCGCGCGGCGGCCCAGATCGGCGGTGGCCTGGCGGTTGGCGACGGCCGAGATCGGCGACGACAGCACCGGCACGAGCTTGAGCACCGCCCGCTTGGCCACCTGCCGGCCGACGAGCTTGACCAGCCGCGGGACCAGCTGCTCTTCCGAGTCGCGCTTACTGCGGACGAACTGCCTGGCGAGCGGGACGCCCGCTCCGTCCAGAGCCGTGCGGGCCTCCGCCGCGGTCGGGTAGATGCCCTGCAGTGTGAGCAGCTCCGCGGGCCGCATGGGGTCCTGCGGGTCGAAGCCGTAAGCGGCGGCGATGAAGAACACCATCCGACCCTGTATCCACGCCAGAGCCGCCAGGTCGGGAACGATCGTGAAGACGCCGCCGAGCCCGGCAGCTGCTCCCTCCAGACCAGACCGCCGCACGTGCTTCTTGTAGGCGGTGGCCGCGGCCTCCGGCGGCGTGTGATGAGGGGCCATGAGCGCGGCCCATCGTTCGGCGGCCGGTCCGAAGCGCTCGGCGGCGGCCAGTGCCATGTGCTCCGGAGCGCGTTCGGGCTCGGCACGGAGGCGTTGGAAGAGGGAGGCCGGCAGTTCTTCTACAGGTTCTGTCGGCTCTGTGGCGTCGGACACGCTTCAAGGTTGACAGTTGACCGGTTGACGCCGGAGACTCGCTCAACTGTCAACTGTGAACTGTCAACTGAAGGTTTGGCGCCCTCCTCTCACCGGGTACGCGCTCTGCATGGCCGGCATCGCCCCCTCACACGGCATCCTCAGCGAGGAGCGCCAGGGCGAGCGCGATGAGCTCATCGGCCTCCTCACCGAGGCCTACTGGATGGAGATCGAGACGGTGATGAGCTACATCGCCAACTCCATCAACCCCGACGGCATCCGGGCCCAGGAGATCATTGAGAGCCTTCAGACCGACATCCAGGAAGAGCTTGGGCACGCCCAGCTCTTCGGGCAGCGGATCAAGACCCTCTACGGGACTGTTCCGGGCTCGAAGGAGTTCAACGCCGTGCAGGACTTCCTCCAGCCGCCGACGGATCAGGCCGACGTCGTCCACGTGATCAAGGGCGTGATCGCCGCCGAGACGGGAGCCATCGGCCACTACAACAAGATCATCGAGTTCTGTGGGGACAAGGACCCGGTGACCGAGGACATGGTGATCGGCATCCTCCGCGACGAAGAGGGCCATCTGCGGCTGTTCGAGGGCTTTTTGAAGGAGTACCAGGCCCAGGGCCTGGCCTGATCGTTCCCGAACGGCCGGTCTGGCGCCGGCTCTACCCTCGCGAGGGATGATCGACCTACGCGAGCGCGAGTTGGAGAACGGGCTGCCGCTGGTGCAGCTTGGGATGGCCGGCACCCGCGCGGTCACCGTGCTCGTGGCCTTCGATGCGGGTGCTCGCACCGAACGCGCCGACGAGAACGGCATGGCCCACTTCCTCGAGCACATGGTGTTCAAGGGCGGCGAGAAGTACCCCACCTATCGCGACGTGAACAAGACGGCGGAGCGACTGGGAGCGCAGCTGAACGCCTACACCTCGCACGACGTCGTGGCCTTCCACGTGACCTGCCGTGCCGAGTCGGTGATGGATGCCGCCGACCTGCTTACCGACTTCGTGGCCAAGGCGCGGGTGGACGCCGACGAGCTCGACCGCGAGCGCGGGGTCGTGATCCAGGAGATCGCCCGCTACAACGACCAGCCGGCCAGCGTGGCGAGCCACCTGATCGACGAGGCGGCCTTCGGTGAGCACCCACTGGGGCGCCCGGTGCTCGGTCCCACTGAGCACCTCGAGACGTTTTCCCGCGATGCCGTCCTCGCCTTCCGCGAGCGCCGCTGGTCACCCCGGGGAGGCGGGGCCTTCGTGGCCGGTGACCTGTCGGCGGTCGACGAGGACCGTCTGGCCGAGCTGTTCACGCGCTTCCCCGACCGCGACGACGCGCCGGCGCCCGATCCGGCGCCCGGGTTCGAGCGCCGTGTGCTCGTGCGGCCACAGGACACGAACCAGTCTCACCTGCGACTGCACTGGCGCCCGCCCACCGAGCCGACCGACCTTCGGCAGCGCGCGGCCCTCGCCGTGTACTCCACGCTGCTCGGCGGGTCGATGGGGTCGCGACTCTTCGACGAGATCCGCGAGCAGCGCGGGCTCTGCTACGCCATCTCGGCGGGGTCGTACAACCATTCGGACACGCCGGTGCTGCTCGTGTCCTCGGGCCTCGACTCTTCGAAATGTGAGGAGGCCTACCGGCGCATCCGCGAGATCGTCGAGGAGCTGGCTGCGGACGGCCCGACCGAGGAGGAGGTCGAGCGGGCACGGGCCTACGCCGCCGGCTCCACAGTGCTGGCGCTGGAGGGAACCGGAGCGGTGGCACGCCGGGCGGCGGGACAGAAGGTGACCTTCGGGGAGATCGTCTCGCCGGAGGTCGTGATCGAGGCGCTCGACTCGGTGACCTACGGGGAAGTGCGCGAGGTGGCGGCGGGGATCCAGGGTGCGCCGACTGTGGCCTGCGTGGGGCGGCACGAGGTGGCGGACTTCGAGTAGTCCATCCGGCGGCTCGTGTTTGAGCAGGACGGCGAGCGGTCACCTTCCACCCATGGCGGACGCCGACGTGCAGGCCCACATCGAGAAGCTGGTCGCCGAGGAGCACGAGCTGCTCGGGGCGCACCAGAGCGAAGGGCTGAACGATCAGGAGCACGGGCGGCTCGAAGACGTGAAGGTCGAGCTCGACCGGCTCTGGGATCTGCTGCGCCAGAGGCGGGCTCTCAGAGAGGCGGGCCAGGACCCGGACGGCGCAAGCGAGCGCTCCGGCCCGGTGGTCGAGGACTACCTCGGCTGAACGCCGCGCCCCGCCGTCAAGGGCTCAGCGCTTGCGGTAGAGGCGCGTAGTCAGCGGCGCGAACACCGCGGTCAGCGCCACCGCAACGGCCAGCACGATCGCTATGTCGCCGCCGTCGGCGTTCCCCTCCATCAGCCCTCGTGAGGCGGTGGCCAGGATCGAGATGGGATTGACGTCGACGAAGGCCTCGAGGCCCGCCGGCAGCGTGGCCGGGTCGACGAAGACGTTGGAGAGGAACGTGAGCGGGAAGATCCCCATGAAGCCCGCGTTCATCACGGCGTTCGGCGTGCGCAAGAGCAGTCCGAGCGTGGTGAAGACCCAGGAGAGCCCGAACGCGAAGACCACCACCAGAGCCAGGGCCGCCAGCACGCCCACGATTCCCGCGCCCGGGCGGTAGCCCAGGATGACGCCCAGAAGGATGATTACGGTGCCCGCGATCACGTAGCGCACAGCGTCGCCGAGAAGCGAGCCCACGAGCGGAGCCGAACGCCAGATGGGCAGCGAGCGGAAGCGGTCGACGACCCCCTTCGTCAGGTCGGTGTTCAGCGCGACCCCGGAGTAGACGGTGGTGAACAGCACCGACATCACGAGGATCCCGGGGAGGATGTAGTCCAGGTACTCGGCCGTCGATCCGGCGATAGCGCCGCCGAACAGGTAGGTGAACATCAGGACGAACATCACCGGGGTGATCGTCACGTCGAGGAGCTGCTCGGGAACGTGCTTGACCTTGAGCATTCCCCGCCAGCCAAAGGTGAGAGCGGCCGACAGCGGCCCCGCCTTCGGTGGGCGCCGTGTCGAGGAGATCGCCTTACGGACCGCGGCCTCATCGGCGGCTGGCAGGGGCGCGGCTTGCGTGGCCATGTTGGCGCTCATGCTGCTTGCTCCTCCTCGACGGGGGCGGTCTGCTCGGTGGGAACGTCGTCGGCCGGGCGGCCTGTCAGGGCCAGGAACACCTCGTCGAGGCTCGGCTGGCCGAGCGAGAAGTCGGCGATCCGCACGCCGGAGCGCGTCAGCTCGGCCACGGCCTCGGCAGCACGATCGGCGGCGGTGCAACTGGCCGAGAGAGCCGCAGGGTCGGGCTCCAGGGTGACCGCCCCGAGCTCGCGGCTGAGCACTCGCTCGGCGGCGGGTCGCTGCGTGGGATCCAGCAGCCGCACTTGCAGCGCACCGGACCCGACGGAGGCCTTCAGCTGTCCCGGGGTGCCCTCGGCGATCACCTTGCCGTGGTCGATGACGGCGATTCCGCCGGCCAGCTGGTCGGCTTCTTCGAGGTACTGCGTGCAGAGCAGGATCGTGGTGCCCTCCGCGACAAGCGCCCGAATGATGTCCCAGACCTGATTGCGGGAACGCGGATCGAGGCCGGTCGTTGGCTCGTCGAGGAACATCAGGGCCGGGGTCACGACGATGCTCGCGGCGAGGTCCAGCCTGCGTCGCATCCCGCCGGAGTAGTTCTTCACGAGCCTGCCCGCGGCCTCGGATATCCCGAACGCCTCGAGCAGCTCCGTGGCGCGCGCCTTGGCCGCCGGGCGCTTGAACCCCAGCAGGCGGCCGATCAGCACCAGGTTCTCACGGCCTGTCAGGTCCTCGTCCACCGAGGCGAGCTGGCCGGTGAGGCTGACGACGCCCCGCACGGCGTCGGCGTCGTCCACGATGTCGTGTCCCAATACCCGGGCGCTCCCGGCGTCCGGGCGGATCAACGTCGCCAGCATGCGAATGGTGGTGGTCTTGCCGGCGCCGTTGGGGCCGAGCACGCCGTAGATGGAGCCGCTCGGCACGGCGAGATCCACACCGTCGACGGCGCGGGTCCCGCCGAAGGACTTGACGAGGCCGGTGGCTTCGATCGCGAGCGGCGAGGGCGTTGTCATGTGGCTCCTGGGTCGGGGACGATTGCGGTGTAAGTCTTCTCTACAGACTCGGCGGAGTCCAGAAACTCATCGCCGAGGAATTTCCGAGACCGGAGCCGGCGCCCGGCGCTAGTGGGCCGACCAGGAATGTTTCCCCGGAAATGCGAGATCCAGGCGTCGCCAGGCAAGGACGCAGGGAGCCGGAGTAGCAGCGCTACTCCGGCGACCGAGGACGCCGCATGGCGGCGTCTGGGTCCGCAGTTTCGGGTGGAACGTTTCTGGGAGGTCCACTAGGTGGCGCGTAGCGTCCAGTAGCCATCCGGGCCCACCGGCTCCTCGTCGGCCACCCGCGCGAGCTCCTCGCGCGTCCGGCTGAGGTCGATCTCATCCCTGAGCGCGGCGACCTCGGCAGTGGCCAATGGCTCACCGGCCCAGGCCAGCACCTCCTCGGCGCTCTCGGGAGCGGGCCGGCGCTCGAGCTCGGGCACCAGGTTGGCGACCGCCGACTCGTAGCTCTCCGCGGGCTGGAAGCCCGGAACATCGAGGCGCGCTCCGTCGGCGATGCGCTCGATCTCATAGCTCGGGCAGGTATAGCGCCGTCCGCCGTCCCAGCCGGCGAGCTTGTGGTCGAGTGCGCGGGCGGCCAGGGACGGGTCGCGCGCCGCCGCCATGTCCTCCCTGAGCGTACGTTCGACCTCCGGCTCACGGGTCCAGCCCTCGAGGTCGTCGGGGTCGATACCGGCCTGCCGTGCGGCGGTGCGGATGGCCTCGGGGTCGTCGAGCAGCTCGCCGCCCATGGTCAGGATGCGGAGGCGGCGCAGCAACGCCTCCTCGCGGTCGGGGGCGTGCAGCCGAGCCGCCACGACCGCACGGCAGGCGGGCAGGGTGGCTTCCAGCCGCGGTCGCTCGCGCGAGTCGATCGGCATGCCGAAGCGCTGCTGGAGGGAGCGCACCCCGCGCGCCAGCTTGGCCGGGGTCAGACCCTTCTTGGCGTTGTCCTCCGCGGCCTCCGACAGCACCACCATGCGCGGCCGCCACTCGATCGCGTCGCCGTAGAGCCACCTCAGGCGCCAGCGCGACGGCTCGGCGGAGAAGGCATACGGGCAGCCGGGGTCGGTGAAGTCGCGGATGGTGAGGGTCGGGCCCATTCGGATGATTCTGCCAAGGAGGCGGTCGTGCCGGCTGGGTCAGCTCGACCGCCGTCATGTCAACGGGTGCTCAGCGTAGGCCTTGCCGATCTCGGGGTCGACGCCGATTCCCTTCTGTCGACCCGCCAGACCCGTCCCACCGAGTTCGTCTACCGAAGGGCATCCTCGGCCGTTTCGGCGCATGACCCCGAGGCCGTGCGCACGAGCTCTCGGGCGGGTTCGCGAAGCCTCGACGCGAGACCCGGGTCGATCTGCTCGGCTTCGTCGATCAGTGCCGTGATCGCGTTGGCGAACGCCGTGCTCAGCTCGCTTCGCCGAAGTCCGCGCACGAGCGTCGCGGCGATGGTCTCCACGATGTCGGGCGGCAGGTCATCGACGCCACGGCCCTGGTCGGCTGGCAATCCATGACGCAGGCACGCGAGCGATACGACGTGATCGCGTACGCCGTTGACCATGTACAGAGCCTGCAGGTTGCGGCCTCGGGCGATACTCGATCGGGCATGCAACGCGTACAGCCAACCCATGCCGATCAGCGTCTCGGGCGCCGGCAACGACGAAGGCCTGGGCTCGTTCGCTTCACCAAAGAGCAGGTGGAATGACGCGCCGGACGGCGCGAACGTCTCCCACGGCCAGAACGACAGATCGACCTGCATCGAGCTGGACAGAAGAAACACGCGAAAGAGCGCGCTCCCAGACCACACGTCGAGGTGATCAACGGCGCCGTGGTCGTCATACATCCGCCCAGTCCAGGCGTCGCCGACATCTGCGGGCTCCAGGCCGGCGGCAAGACGGAACGCGAGGTCGATGTCCGACCACTCATCCTCGCGATGGGCGGCCGCCGACCCGACAACCGCCGCAGCAATGATCCGCTCGTCCACCCGCGCAGCCGCGACGAGGCATTCCCGGAGCTCGCCCCGCTCCCGCTGGCTGAACACACGCCGATCGTATTGGGCAGCAACTCCCAGCCGGTCGGCCCGGCCACCTCACGGCGGCCACGGTCCCACGGGAAGAGCCGATTGTCGCGCGGGCAAAGGACATCAAGCACGGGCGCAAGCACCGTGGGGCGACCTCGTGCGTCTGGCCTTCAAGCGTCCGGCTCTCTGCGCTGGGCAGCACACGAGCGAGAGCCTCAACGGCGTTGTGCTGGTGCGGAGGGCTGTCGCCGCCAGCCATGACGAGCGCCGGCACCCCGACCCGCGCCCAGCGCCGACGAGGCGGAGCGAGTAGGGCGGCCCGCCCGTGGCCTTGCTCTCGCGGGCCGTCGACGGGACGAGCGCCAGTCGCTTGACGTGAAGCCGGGTTGAGGTTGCATCCTCAGTTGAGCCCATCAACCTAGGAGGTCACCAATGGGACGCCCAACGCACGAGGAACCGGCGGCGTGCACGCTGACGGGAAGTGAGCAGATGAGCCGTCGCGAGCGGTGGCTTCGCCTGGCCGAGGTTGCGCTCGTCGCGAAGGTGGCGACTGAAGGCGGCGTCGAGCTCTCATACCGCGGCGAGCCCGCCGTCCTTTCCGAGTTGAGAGAGCTCGCTCGTCTAGAAACCGAGTGTTGCGGTTTCGCAGAATGGACGGTGCGAGACGCGGGCAGCAGAATTGTTCTCGAGGTCGAGACCGAGCAGACCAAGGCGCCAGCTGTGTGGGCGATGTTCGATGAAGACCCTCCGGCGAGCAGCGACGCAGATGCTCGAGGGACACAAGCGGCGCACACCCTTGGATAAGAGAGTGGAACGGCTGGATACGCGCCAGGACGTTGAGTCGGCGATGTCGCAAGCAGAGCGTCACTCGAGGAATCCGATCTATCTCCTGATCGAGCTCGACATCCGTGACCGGGATGCGATCACTCGGTACGCAGAGGGAGTCATGCCCCTCGTGGAGCGTATGGCGAGGCAACGTGAAGATCGGAGAACTTGCGAGAAGATCAGCTCGCCGCGATGGCCGCCGCCGGCGATCCCCCATAGTCGGTGATCTTCCCGGAGCACGATGGTGAAGCAGGCTCGCTACCGTTGCCATGTGAGCAGCCAGCGAGTCCCTGGTGGGGTGGTGCACCCGCTACCGGCAGACCTGCGGGAGGCGTTGATGGCCAACACCACCGCACTCGATGCCTGGAAGGACATCACGCCCTTGGCCCGCAACGAGTTCATCTGCTGGGTCGACGATGCCAAGCAGCAGACGACCCGAGAGCGCCGCATTCGCCGGACACAGGAGGAGCTGGAGGATGGCCAGCGCCGGCCCTGCTGCTGGCCGGGGTGCAAGCACCGCGACCGCGCCGCCAGGTAGCGGCTGCCGTCCGGCATTCCCGAGCCGGCGTCCATCGGATCGGGCACCCTGTAGCACTACACGGTTGGTCTCGTAGGGCGAAGCCCTTGCGGGCGCTCCTGCTCCAAACAGCGCTTCCTGCCTCGGCGGTGGCTCGACGTGTCCCGTAAGACCCCCGCCCGCTGATCATTCTCGCTGAGGAGGGCTATACGGGCTGATGCAGCAGCTTCAACCAACCGAGCACGCGCGGAGGGACGTGAGGAACTCCCTCGACCTAGTCGACGGCCAGTTCAGCCGCGGACTCGAGGCGGCTTTCTGAGGCGCGGAGCGCTCCGGTACCACCATCGCCCCGATTAACAGCAGCAAGACATTCCCGCGTCAATCCAGCTTCGGGAACACCGACGCCCCACGCAGCACCCGGTAGTCGCCGGCGGCGCCGGCGATCGCCATCGACGCGGCCAGCGCGACGAAGACGCCGGCCCCGCGGCTCGCGCCGGCCGGGAAGTCGAAGATCGCGAGCCAGGCGATCAGGACGATCGCGACGACGCTGAACAGGTCGGCCGCGCCGTTCAGCGACACGTCCGGCCGGAACACACCTATGCGCCCGCCGGTGATCGCCGCGGCGAGCGCGACGATGCCGACGATCAGGAAGAAGACGTCGGCGGTGGTCAGGAGCTCCCAGCCGCTCCGGCCGCGCGCCCACGGCATGAACAGCGAGCCGATCAGCAGGGCGCCGCCGCCGCCGATCACGAGTCGAAGTGGGGTGCGCGCGCTCATCGGGCTTGGCGCGTGCGCTCCGTGAGCGCGGTGGCGGTCGCGCGGTCGGCCGGAAACAGCAGCTCGACGGCGAGCTCGGAGCTGGTCACGTCGAAGGGCGTGTCGAAGGTCGCGAACATGCCGAAGAACGACAGCTCGGCGCCGTCTGGCAGGCGAAACCGCACCGGGCCGAGCGTGTCACGACCCGCCTCGGCAGGGATGGGATAGCCCGCGATCTCCTCGGCGACCGCCGCGAGCTGGCCGTCGCCCGTCAGCGCGATCTGGCGCTCGAGCCGCTCGAGGAAGTGCGCGCGCCACCCGGCGAGGTTCACGACCAGCGAGCCGAGCCCGCGTGGGTGCAGGCTGACGCGGAGCACGTTGACCGGCGGCTCGAGCAGGGCGGGCTCCACGTCGGCGGCGGACGTGAGCGCCTTCGTCGAGGAGTTCGCCGCCACCAGGTTCCACGCCCGGTCGACCGCGAATGCGGGGTACGGGTCGTGACCTTCGAGGATCAGGTCGAGCGCCTCGCGAACCGGCTCAAGCTCGGGCCCGCCGAGCGGGCGCTCGGGGAAGGCCGGCGCGTGACCGGCGGCGAGCAGCAGCCCGTTCTGCTCGCGGAACGGGACGTCGAGCTTGCCGAGGACACGGAGCAGCATGTCGCGGCCGGGCTTCGAGCGCCCCGTCTCGACGAAGCTCAGGTGCCGCGCCGATACTCCGGCTTCGAGCGCCAGCTCGAGCTGGCTCAGCCGCCGCCGCTCGCGCCACTGGCGCAGCAGGGGCCCGAGCTGCTGCTCCGAGGTCGCGGTAGCCATCGCAGGGGAAATGTAAGCCCAGCGGGTCGGCAAGTCGATTACGTCGAGGTAATCACGCCGCACCAGCGCCCGACCGAGGCCGAGCCCTGTGTCGGAGGGTTTAGGACTCCTCGGGCTCCGAGTCCAATTGAGCGACGGGAGTCGCCATGGAATGCGTGCAACGGCCGTCCGCTCGATCCCGCTCGTCAGGCGAGGCCGCGTCATCGCGTGGCGGTCAGCCGGATGTCTGTTCGCTCGATGGCTCAGGGAGCCGTCCCAGGAACGCGGCGGGCCGCTCGGTCGCGAGGTCCGTGAGTCCGGCATCGAGCAGGTCGCGATCCAATGAGACGATCACGTCGGCCGGGTCGGGGTGGCGCTCGCTGCCGGCGGCGAAGGCCGCGACATAGGCCGCCGCTCGCCCGTCTGCAGACCACCGCGCGAACTTGGGACGCGCGAGCACGTCGCCCAGCTCTGCGAAGAGTTCCGGGCAAGCGATCAGGAAGAAGCGACCTTCGCTCCACGCGGTAACGAGCCGCCCCGGTGCCGCCTCAGGGGCTCCGATGAACGCCGAGACGAGGACGCTCGGGTCCACGACGGCCCGGATCACGCAGCGTGGTGACGCTCGCGGCGGGTGGCGCGGACTTCTTCGACTGCGAGGCGATCGGCTTGCTCGGGATCGAGCGTGCCTTGTGCGCGCGCGTCATCAAGCGCTCTCAGTCCGAGATAGACGGCGAGTGCGTCCTCGATGACCTCAACGTCGCTCTTGCCGGCGCCACCGCGATCCTGCAGACGCGTGCGACGGATCAGCTCCTCGTCGAGCGGCAGGCTGACCTTGCGCGTAGCCATGATCTAAGGCTATAGCGCACCGGGCGCTACAGCCTGCGATTAGCTGCTCACTCGGCGGCTCTCGATCCGGGCGTGCCGACCAGCTCGTCGAGGGATGCGGCGACGCTGATCCCATCATCCCGAAACTAAGATGGCGAGGGCCGGAATCGAACCGGCGACACCACGATTTTCAGTCGTGTGCTCTACCAACTGAGCTACCTCGCCCGGCCGCGGATGGTACCCACCGCAGAGCCGGCCGAGCCGTTACCGTTCGGCGTCGAATGAGCGAGCTCATCCACACCTGCTACCGAATCCTCGAGATCGACCGCTCGGTCGCCTTCTACACGAAGCTCGGCTTCGAGGAGTCGGCTCGGATGCCAATTCGCGACGAGGCCGTGAACGTCTTCATGGCCATGCCGGGGGACGGCCCGCGGCTCGAGCTCACGTGGAACAAGGACCGCGACGAGCCCTACGACGTCGGCGACGGCTACGGCCACATCGCGCTGGCCGTCGACGATCTAGATGCAACGCTCGAGCGCCTGGGCACCGATGGCATCGAACCTGAGAACCCTCCCTACCAGGTGCGCGAGGGTGGCTCCCGACTGTGCTTCGTGCGCGATCCGGACACGATGCGGTCAATCGCGGACGCAGACGCTAAATTCGAGCCATGGCGCCTACGGTCAAATTGCCCTTCTCAGGCTACGTCCGGGTCTCCACCGTCGGCGGACGTGCAGGGCCTTCGTTCATCAGCCCCGACGTGCAGGAGCAGACGATCCGACGGCTGGCCCTGGCGCACGGTCTGGAGCTCTCCGGGATCACCCAGGAGCTCGACGTCAGCGGTGGCAAGCCTGTAGAGGAGCGACAGCTCGGGCAGCTCGTCCGGGACGTCGAGTCAGGCGCAAGTGCCGGAATCCTGGTGTGGAAACTCAGCCGGTTCTCCCGAGACCTCCTGGATGGAGTGACGGTCGCTCACCGAGTGACGGCAGCGGGCGGTCGGCTCCTGGCTGAAGACTTCGATTCCAGCCAGCCGATGTCCAAGGCCATCCTCGGCCTCCTGCTCGGGTTCGCTGAGGAGGAGCGCGATGCCCGACGTGCCGGTTGGCGAGCGGCACAGGAGAGCGCCGTGGCCCGAGGGGTCCAGCCCACCAAGACACCACGCGGGTACCTCCGCACCCAGGAAGGCACGCTGGTGCCGGACCCTGCGACCGCCGACCTGGTCCGTCAGGCCTTCCAGGCTCGCGCCCAAGGGGCCTCCCTCCAAGCGTGCGCCGACATCGTGGGAGGGAGCAAGAGCGGCGTGCGCAGCCTCCTCCAGAGTTCCACGTACCTCGGCCATGTCCGAATGGGCGACCTGCTGAACGCGACAGCCCATGAACCGCTCGTCTCGGAGCGGACCTGGCACCTTGCACAGAGCTCCGCCGAACCCGGCGTCCGGGACGGGAGTCTGGCCAACATGGGTGTCCTCGCGGGCCTGGTGCGCTGCTCGGGTTGCGGCTTCGTCTGTTCTGTCATCGGTCGCGGAACCGGCAAGAGCCACGCCGCCTCCTACAGCTGTCGCGGACGGAGCGCCGGGAACGTCTGCACCAGTCGGGCCTCGGCAGCCGTCGCCAGGGTGGACGATTATGTCTGGCCCTTGCTGCAGGAGCGAGCCGGCTCGGTAGACCTGGAGGCAGCCCTGGGCGAGCTCTTCGAGGCCCAGGTTGCCTGGGCGGCTGCCGACAAAGAGCTCCAGGCGTTCCTGGCAGGTGCGAGCATCGTTGCCCTCGGCGCCGACTTGTACGCGGCAGAGGTATCTCGCCGTCGCGAGTCGCTCCGGGCAGCTACAGAGGCGTACCGGCAGGCCCTGGCCTCGCAAGAGGCCCTCACGGACAGCGACGGCCTACAAGGTCGCCGAGAGCTCGCACGAAGGCTCCTGGAGGGCGTAACGGTGAGCAAGGCTGAGCGTGGCAGGCACGACCCCATAGCAGGCCGTCTAGAGCTGCGGTGGCGGTAGGCGTGGCCACCAGGGCGTAAGCCCCGGCAAGCAGCAGGCACACCAGGGCGGACAGCTGGGTGCCGATCTTGGTGACGGCCAGAGCCAGGCTGCCGGATGTTGGTCCGCGCGAGCAGATCGGGCGGGTCACGTCAACGAGTGACGGCGCGACGGGAATTTGCGCCTCTGGTGGCAGGCGGGCACGGGGCTCCGAGAATTTTGGGCATGCCCCGTCCCCGTCCCTCGGAGGTTCCTGCCGTGCCTGATTCACCTGCCGTGCCCGAAGCGCCGGAGGCGCTCCTGCGGGCCAAGCTCGTCTCGCGCCTGGAGCTCGCCGAGCACTGCCTCCGCGATGGCGTGGAGGTTCCCGTCGAGGTCGTCCTCGACGTGGAGACCCTGGTCGAGCATTGCGCCCTCGACTGGCGCGATGACGCTGACGCCGCTCTCCTCGACCGCGCTCACACCGTGGCGATGGAGGCCGCAGAATGAGCGCCGACCGCGTTGTCTTCGTCGCCTGCCTGGCGGCCTGTGAGAGCTCCGTCGCTCGCGGAGAGGACCCACCTGCCCCGGTGTTCGCCGAGGTCCAGCGCCTGGAGCCACTGCTCGGGCTCGACCCTCTGGTGGACGCCGACTGGGACCTCCTGGTGCGCTCCCATGACGTCGAGATGGTGGCGGCCTCGTGAGCGCCGCCCGTTCGGTTCACACCGGTGACCCGGCGACCTGTCCGGCCTGCCTGCCTACGCATCCGCACCCGGAGTTCCTGGCCCTCCTGTCGGACGCTGAGCAATGCGTGGCGGCAGGGGCCGTGAACGAGGCGTTCGTGGACCTGGTGCGCCAGCTGAGCGACCTGGCCATCGAGCCGGGTCTGGCGCGGTATCTGGAGGTCGATCGGACGACACGCTGGCGCTGGGACGCGGTCTTCGCGTTCACGGACCCCGAGGCGCTCCTCACCGATGCTCGCGCGAAGGCCCGCGCCTTGATCGTCGAGGCGGAAGAGCTCCTGGCCAGCGTGCAGGTCGGCACGGGCCTGGCCGGCGTCGAGCTGGTGCGGATCGTGCGCCAGCTCCAGACCCTGGAACAGACTGTCGGCCTGCCCTCCCTCTACGGCGGGGAGCCTGATTGGGCCGACCGTGCCGACGTCGCCATCCAGGCGGTCAAGGAGGCCCGGTCATGACCTCGCCCGCCGAACTCCGCTGCCTGCCCGTGGGCACCGAGATCGGGGACGGCTTCCGTGTCGGCTATGGCGGCGTTCTCACTGCCTCGCCTGTGCTGCTCCCAGCTTCCCCATTGTCCAGCCCCAACGAAGGAGGCGCAATGCCCGCCGTCGCAGAGAAGCCGGCTCCCAAGTCGGTCCCCAAGAAGTCTCCGGCTAAGAAGAAGACGCCTCTGGCCAAGGCCAAGGAGGGCTCCGACGAGAAGCTCGCCAAGTTCCTGCTCGCCCACGTCACCTACCCGGACAGCTCCTGGGCCGATAGAGCCGGAGATAAGAGCCGCCGGAAGGGTGAGTCGCGCGAGGCGTTCATCCAGCGAGTGCTGCGGGGTGAGGAGGCCCCGCGTGAGCGCCCTCAGCCGTCCTGACCTCCTCCGTCGCGCCGCAGGCCGCTAGACGCCACCCTTCCTCCGGTTGTCGTCGCGGCACAACATCTGGCAGTTCGCTGCCTCCGTCCTGCCGCCCTCACGCCACGGGGTGATGTGGTCGCCCTCCATCTCCTCAATCCCGAAGTGGTTGCCGCACACGGGACAGGTACCGCCTTGCCGCTCATAGGCTTCTCGCTTCTGGTTCGGGCTGAAGGCCCGGATGTTCAAGTGCTTCTCCTGCCCGTTGAGGACGTACGAGTAGATGCCCTTCTTCCTCGTGACATCTTCGTCGGCCATTAGACCCCTGACCTGCTCTTCGAGCTTCGCCGAGTCCAGCTCGGCGTCCTTGAACTCGTTGTAGAGCTCTCCCCACGGGATGCCCTTCATCTCCCTGCGGTACTGCGGGAAGGTGGCCCTCACCCATGCGATCACCTGCTGGAAGTAGAGCCACAGCTCGTTCGCGTTGGGCTTGTGCTGCTGCTTGGCCATGTAGCCTTCGATGTCGCCGTCGTTAACCCATTCGATGACGGCTTCTAGGTAGTCCTGGCGGATGGGCGCGCCGTTCATGTAGTCGCTGCCGATGCCGTAGGCCGGGCACCCGGTCTTGCTGAAGTAGGGCTTGGCGGCGGACACCCATGAACCCGCGTACACGGCGTTGCGCAGCTCCTGGTCGGTCAGCTTCTCGCCCGCGATGTTGATGGTCTTGAACCACTCCAACTTCTCGCTGTCAGTCCCGCTGCACAGGTAGATCATCAGCTTGTAGTTGAGGATGCGCTCCTGCTCGTCTGACTGAAGATTGTGGAAGTAGCGGCCCTTGAAGGCGAAGTCGCCTTCGACGTACTGACAGACCGAGATGGTGCGCTGCTGACCGTCGATGACCTCGTAGTCGCCCTCCTCCCGCACAGCCCAGTACATGACGTTGAGAGGGAAGTCCCGCATGATGGTCTCGATGACCGCATCACGCTGCCTGTCCTTGTAGATGAACTCGCGCTGGTAGGGCGGGCGAATGTCCAGCTTGCCCGAGTAGCCCACGACGCCTGCCTCATCGTTGTCCTGGTAGCCCTCGGTGAGGTTGCGGACCTTGACTTCCTGCAGGTCGATCTCCACGGGTGAGCTACCTCCTCTTACGGATGAGTAGGCGGGCGTAGATCTTGACGAAGAGTCCGCCGTTGACCTCGTAGTAGGTGTTACCAACGCGTGGTGACTGCACAGGAAGAGCGGCGCTGTCGTTGAGCTTGCTGACGGTGGTGCGCTTGCCGCCGGGGTCCACCTGAATCTGTTGCGGGTAGACCTTGGCGGCATCGCCTGACCACGCTCGCGTAATGCCCACGATCTCGAACTGCTCGGGGTTGTGCTTGTCGAGGAAGGTGAGCGGCACACCCATCACGCCGTCGTAGTCTACGGGAATGTCAGCGGTCTTCGCCACCTCGATGCCGTCAAAGTTGTCATAGGATGGGTATTCAGCGGGGTTGTAGCTCTTGTAGAGGATCAGGTCCTCATGACGCTTGGAGATATCAAGGTTGGTGAACCAGCAGGCGTTGCCCATGCTGCGCCACTTCTGGCCGTTCTCATCGACCCAGAAGCGCGTGGCGCGGGGCTCGTAATAGTCGGGGACCTTGAACTTCATGTCCCCGCTGTTATGTCCCAGCCACATCCTGCCGCCCTTGATTAGCGGGAAGACTTCCTTGTAGCTGATGACGTTCTGGTTGCCCACGATGATGAACGTCTTGTCGTACTTCATAAGCTGTGCCAAGTACTCGCGGAAGAGAGAAAAGGGCGGGTTCGTGACCACGATGTCTGCCCGCTTGAGTAGCTCGATGCTCTCCGCGCTGCGGAAATCCCCATCGCTCCTGAGGGGCTTGATGCCGATTTCCTCGGGATCGGGGACCTTGTTGTCGTTGCGGTCCCCGTCGTATTCGAGGTAGATCGCCTCCTCGGAGTCGTTCTGGCTGAACAGATCAGCCGTCTGGCTCTTGTAGCAGGTGGCGATCAGCTTCTTCAGCCCCAGCTTCTCGAAGTTGTAGGAGAAGTAGTGGAAGAAGTTGCTCACGCGGGGGTCGTCGCAGTTGCAGTAGACGACCCTGCCCTTGAAGTGCGACTTGTAGTGGCGCAGCTCGCGCTCGATGTCCCCTAGCTGCGTGTAGAACTCGTCCTCCTGCGCCGTCTTGGCGTCTTGGAAGTTGCGGTTCGCGGAGGTCACGTCCAGGTCTCGGGGGAGGGGCGACCGACCATGAGCTGACTCTAATGGGCCTCCAGGCGGGAAAGGCCGCGACCTGCGGCGTAGGTTCCCATCTTCACGTAGGCCCCAGACAGCGGCAGAAGCCGTCCAGGGCCTTGAGTCGGAGCATGCGTACATCCAGGGCAAGCCAGGGGCTCCGCTGCGTATAGAGACGTATGGCGGTCTTGGCTCGCTCCAGGGTGGGCCGACCGGGTGCATCTTCACGTCGGCCTCCAGCCGGACGTATCCGGACCAGAGGCCGTGGGGTGCTGCAGGGAAGCGCTACCTAGGCAGGCGGTGTATAGGTGGTCTCTCCTGGCTGCCACAGGAATCGGGCCTCTGCGGCCTGCTCCGCGTCTACTTCCGCAGACCAGCGGTCGTAGTCTGGATGTTCAGGACCGATGGACACCATGCCGTCGCCCAGAATTCCCCCAGGACCTTCGGCCCTCATCGGCACCAGCAGCTTTCCGTCCGACTGTCTGATGGCTCTCATACGTCAATTTTAGCCCGCAGCCAATGACCTGCCACCGACCCTGCTCAGGGTGCATCGCAGCGGTCCTCCAGGTGCTCGTAGACGGCGTGCGGATCAGGGAACCGCTGGCCGCACCTGCCACAGCTGTACGTGCTGGCCTGGTGGACGGGCGTCGCTTCCCAGACCTCGCGAGGCGACATTCCGGCGAAGTGGGCCAGGCCCGCAGACGAGCCGTGGTACCTGAGGTCGGATTTGCTCACGACCTCGACGCTGCCTAGCTGTGCGTAATGCCGTGCCGACCCCGACTTCGTGGACAAGCTTCGGCGTGGGGCTGGGCTGTCGCCTGCGAGGCTGTTCGCAGCGCTGCCATGGATCTCGCCTCCAGGCACTTCGGCCATCAGGTCAGCCCAATCGTCTTCGTCCAGGTCGAAGGGACCGTCGCTCACACCGCCTCCGGGAGGACACGCGGCGGCTGTTCAGGTCGCGGCTCCCTCTGGGCGGCAAAGTTGCCTCCTCTGCCGTCCCAACGGGCACGGGCAGCTGCTCGGCCACGATTGGTCTTGGCGTCTGCCGGTTCGGCCTTGGTTGAGATGCCCGCCAGGAGGCTCTTGATGAGGGCCGACAGGTGCCGGATTTCCGTCAAGGCCGGATGGGTCACGGTGCCTCGTCTGCCCTGGGTGGTCGGACCCTCGACGGCTACGACTGCCTCCAGCTGCTCGATGCTGTCGGCGATGGCCTGAGCTCGCTCGAATAGCTCGACCTCCTTAGCGTCGAGCTTGACCTCGTTCTCGTCCAGCTCTGCCTGAATGCGCCTACGAAGGCGGTCTCCTGCGGTCTCCTGCTGCTCCATGCGGTCCTGCCTCTCTGTCGTCGGTTCTTACGGAGGGGAGGTACATGCACGATGTGGCGCGAACTGACCCCCGCGGACCCTGCGCACATGCAAGCCAGTCGGTCTACCCCACCCAGGTCGTGCGGATATACCCCCCATAGGGTTCCGGGCGGGCCACGACAGGAGCCTCCCGCCACGGGCTGGCCGCGTACGCGACGAGAGGCCCTGCCTGCCTGTCTGGCTCGTCTGCTCTGGCGAGAAAGCTCGAGCTAGGTCCCAGCCAGCGAGGCCTGCTAGCTCTGACCCGTGAGGTCTGCCACCTTCGCGTAGCCCAGGGCCACTGCGTGCTCGTGGCTGATGCCACCTTCCCTGGCGATGCGAGCCCTGGCAGGGGCCATCAGCTCCTCGCTGGGGAGGCCACGACGCCTAAATGCTCGCACCAGGATGTCGTGGGCCTCGCGCTCCATTGCTGCCTCCCGTCGAGCCTCCAGGTATGTGAGCATGCGCCCTTCGACCTCTTCCAGAGGCCCCTGATCCCTGACCACTTCGTAGGCCCTGCGCAGGTGGGCCGCTGCTGTGTGCCGCTTGTCCAGCACGGCCAGGCTCTCGACGGTGGGCCTCAGTGCCGCGTCCATCAGGACCGGGGCAGGCTGTGGCGAACGGCGGCGAGGGCAGCTGCCTGAGCCCCACCCAGGACACCCATCTTGGCCAGACCGTCGGAGGCCTTCTGTGCCTCGGGCGTCGTGCCAGCCGTCGCCACGACCCTCTTAGCGTCACGCAGGATGCGGTCGACATTGGGGACCTGGCGGGCGATCAGGGCCGTGCGTGCGTAGGGCGTTCCGAGGGCTGCCTGCACTTCCGGCGATCCGCTGTTGGCCAGCCCGAGCACACGAGAGCCGACGTCGGGACCTTGGGCCTTCCCGAGGGCGACCTCCAGCTCCTGGCGAGCCAGGAGCTCTCTGCCGTCCGACGGCAACTTCGGGAGGCTGGAATCGAGGAGGGCGGTTTCTGCTGCCTCGGCTGCCCGTGTGTATCGGCGAGCCGCCTGGCCGGAGAGTTCCGTCGCGTCGTTGATGGCCGTCCGGCGCTTCTCCTCGTAGCTGGCCTTCGTGAGGTGGATGCGATTGGCGTCCAGGCCTGCCAGCTTCTGGTCCAGAGCATGTCCGACGGTCAGGCTGTCCTGGACGGAATCGACGGCGTCTCGATGTGCGTCGGTGACGGCCACCGTGCCGTCCGTGATAGCTGCCTCGCGGAGCGAGGTATTGGCCAGCCCGCTGAAGTGGGCGACCGGGTCTGTGATCGTGGGCATCGTCTGCCTCCTGTGCTGGCAGGAATCGGTCCTGCTGCCGTCCCGCCTTCGTCCGGGCGGGTCAAGGTCCCCGGCCGTGGAGAGAAGAGATCCACGACCGGGTTCGGCGCTCAGCTCAGGGGTCAGCCAGAGCGAGCGGCCAGGGCCGGGAGGGCAGCGGAGTCTGTGCGCCGTCCTCTCGACGTCTTATTCGGCGGGGCTCTAGGGGAATGGCGGGCCGTTCTACCCCCGCCAGCACCACCCAACTCCGCTCGCCTACGGCTCGCCTCCAGGAGACCCGAGACGGCCATGCCGCCAATCGTCCATGTGCTCCGAGCAGAAGTTCCCTTGGGTCGCAGGTCTGTCGCAGTGGGTGCAGCTGTCGTCGCTCACCGCGTCGGACCGCTCGGGCCAGCGGAGCACCTTCAGAGCCGACCTGCCGCCCCTGGCTCTGGTCTGGCCAGGCGGCAGCTGTCGGATTTCTAGCCAGCCCGCATCCTTCAGCTGTGACCAGCCGCGCTTGATGGTCGACTCGCCGACGGCCATCTTGTCGGCGCACTGTCGGGCGCTCGGGTAGCAGTCGTGGCCGGTCTTGACCTTGGCGTACAGGGTTAGCGCCATACCGGCCAGGCGACCTTGCCATTCGACTCTGGGGTCGTTCAGCATGTCGTTGCGCCAGCGGACTACGAATGGGGCGTTGGATTTGCGGGGCATCAGGCTCCTATCAGAGAGGGCGACAGGTGCCGACACCAACGCTCTGACCCGTCGGTGCCGACCCTGCGCCATGATCGTCGTCAGTCCCATTCCGGCGGGACTCGCGCCTCAGGTCACAGCAATCCTCGCTGCTCCTCTGAGGTGTAAATATCGGCGGCGCTCTAGGGGAATCCGGGCGGCAGGTCTCCGAGAGCGCACCAGGCCAGGCAGTGTTGGTCTGTCCTGGTGGGTCTATTCCTGGGAGGAGCCTTCAGGGCTCCGACCTGATTCAAAGTTATCCGGGTCCAGGGGACACTGCTAGCGGTACCTGCTGGACCCTGCTGCGGAGGGCTGGGTTAGCGCATCGGTGGCCCGAATAGTCGATCCTGCTCACTCCGGAAGTCGGTGACGTCCCGCCATTCCCCACAGCCGTACTGCTCCGGTAGGAGGAAGCCACGCTCATCGAGCCCCAGGTGCCATTCGTGACAGTGAGGGCAGCGCATCTGCCTCTTGCCGAGGGTGATGTGGCGTTCTCGGGCCTCCCTGGGTACGCTGAGCTCTGCGTGACAGTGAGGGCAGCTCATCTCCGTCTGCCCGATCTCAGCCAGACCAGCGGACTTGCGGCAACCTGCGCACCGCACCCATGGTCGCTCGGATCGCTGCCCCTCCACACAGGCATCCTAGCGTCCGCCACGTCCGCGACCGTGCGCTTCGTGGACGACTACCGCATTGAGCTCATCGAGCGAGCCCCCGGCGACTGAGAAGGCCGCTACTGTGAGAAACGTGCGCCGCGTCGCCGCCCTGGTCGCCACCGTCGCCACCGCGGCCATCGCGCCCGCCTGCGGGAGCGACTCGGCCGGCAGCGGCCTCGACGAGGCGCTCGGGTACCTGCCGAAGGACGCTCCGCTCGTGATCACCGTCTCGACCGATGTCGAGGGGGAGCGATACGAGGCCGCGAGGAACCTGCTCCAGAAGATCCCCTTCAGCAACCAGTTCACGAACGGGATCGAGGAGGGCCTGAAGGACGAAGGCCTCAACTACGCGGACGACATCAAGCCGTTGCTCGGCAACGACTTGGTGATCGGCGCCCCGACGGTCGAAGCCGCCGAGCAGGACAGGTTCATCGGCGCCTGGCAGGTCCGGGACGCGGACAAGCTCGAGGAGATCATCAAGAACGAGAAAACCGTGAAGGAGATCGGCGAGTCGGGGGGCGCGACCCTCTACCAGGACGACGACACCTTCGCCGCGGTCAAGGACGACGTCGTCGTCTTCGCCGACTCGCGCGAGGATGTCGAGGCCGCGCTCGAGCGCGCGGCTGGCGACCAGGGCCTCGACTCGGCGACGATGGAGGAGTCACTCGGCGATCTGGCGGGCGACCCGCTCGTCCGGGTCTTCGGGGACATTCGCGCGCTGCTATCCACACCCGACGCTGCCCAGGCGCGGCGCGTGAAGTGGGTGGCCGCGCTCGAGACCTTCGGGGTCACCGCCGACGTGACGGACGCAGGCGTGGAGATCGACTACGCGGTCAAGACCAACCCCGACGGCCTTACCGACGAGGACCTGCCGCTGGCCGCCGGGGCGGAGTCTCCCCGCGTGATCGTGCGTAAGGGCGAAGCGGCCACCGCCATCCGGGATCTGTCGCGGCTCTTCCGCTTCGCCGAGAGCGCCGGGGAGGCCGCCGATCCTGAGGGCTTCGCGGACTTCGAGCGGGAGAAGGCCCGGCTGGAGAAGGACCTCGGTATCGACATCGACCGCGATCTGATCGACCAGCTCTCCGGCGAGCTGAGTGCCACCCAGAGCTTCCCCGCGAAGTTCGCCGTGCGCGCCGAGCTGCGCGATCCGAAGGCCTTCGAGGCCACGCTGGCGAAGCTCGCCGACGGGCTCCCGCGCGCTCAGAAGCGCCGGGGCGAGGCTCCGGTGACGATCGAGAAGCCGAAGGGCGACGAGCGGCTGTACGCGCTCGTGCAAGCCGCCGAGAGCGATGACGTTGCCGAGACCGGCGACATCCGTGAGTCCCACGGCACAACCTTCTACGCGCCGCTGGACGAGAAGCGTGAGAGGCCCAAGCGTCTCGTCTTCGGCGTGGTCGACGGGGTCTTCGTGGCCGCTCAGGATCCGAAGACCGCCGGCGAGATTGCCGCGGCCACGCCCACTGAGATCGACGGGGTGGAGGGCGCTGCGGTATCGACGGTCGACGCCGGCGCGCTGGCCCAGCAGTTGATCGCGATGATGGGGTCGGAGAACGGCGACGGCTCGCCGCTCGAGGGCCTGGCCGCCGGCCTCGTGACCCGCTCGCTCGGCGACCTCACGAGCTCGCTCGAGGCCGACACCAGCGGCCTGCGAGGCAAGGTCAGGCTCGAGGTCAAGTAACGGGCCCTCAGGCCCGGGCCATCCGGCCCATCAGCTCGAGTGCGCCGCGCTTGCTGAGCGGCTCGTTGAGGTTGCCGCACTTGGGGGACTGCACGCATGACGGGCAGCCCGACCGGCACGGGCACTCGCCGATCAGGCGGCTCGCGTCGCCCACCAGCGTCTCGAAGGCGTGGAAGCCGGTGCGGGTGATCCCCACGCCGCCGGGGTGGCCGTCGTAGATGAAGATCGTCGGCCGGCCGGTCTGGTGGTGCGCGGCCGTCGACAGCCCGCCGATGTCCCAGCGGTCGCACATGGCTATCAGCGGCAGCACCGCGATCTGCGCGTGCTCGGCCGCGTGCAGCGAGCCCTGCAGCATGTCGAGCGGGAAGTCCGAGTCGATCGGCCCGTCGGGAAACACGTACCAGAGTGCCTGTGTGCGGAAGTACTGCTCGGGAAGGTCGACGGGCAGCAGGTCGAGCACCTCGTGGTCGGAGATCCGCTTGCGCTGGAAGGCCACGACCTCCTCGCTGACCGCGACGGCGCCGAAGAAGAGCTGCACCCCCATCACCGTGCGGCTCTCGCGGATCTCCTCGATGTAGGTGTCGGTCTCTTTCTTGGGCTGGGTGTACCAGTCGCCGGAGAAGGGCCGGACCACCGCGCGGCGAGTGTCGAGCTCGAGCGCCTCCACCTCGTAACTGAGTCCACCGTGCAGGTACACGGCTCCGGGATGAACCGTCGAGTGCGCGCGTGCCGCCTCGACCGTGCCGATGACCTCCCCGGCCCGGGCGTCCACCACGGCGAAGGAGTCGAGCCCGGCCGATCGCAGGGAGATGGCCCCCGCCGGGTAGCCGTCCCCGCGCGGCAGGTAGCGGCCGCCACGCTCGCGCAGGCCGCCGCGCTGCACGAGACGCTCGGCGTAGGCCTGCCAGCGGGGACCGAGGGCGTCCGCGTCGCCGGGAGCGCCGAGCGGCAGCTCGTAGGCCGCGGCGGTCAGGTGCGGCAGGTGGATCTCCTCGGACTCGTGGTCGAGGATCGCCGACTCGACGGCCCGGTCGAGGAACTCCTCCGGATGACGGCAGAAGAACTGGTCGAGGGCGTCGTCGCCCGCCACGTAGAGCGCGAGGCCCGTGCCCCGCCGCCCCGCGCGCCCCCACATCTGCCGCAGGCTCGCGACGGTGCCGGGGAACGTCACGCAGATGGCGGCGTCGAGCTCGCCGATGTCGATGCCGAGCTCGAGCGCGTCGGTGGCCACCACGGCGAGCAGCTCGCCCTCGACCAGGCGGCGCTCGATGTCCCGCCGTTGGGCGGGGGTGTAGCCGGCGCGGTAGGGCGCAATGCGGTCCGCCAGATCGCCGTGGCCCGCGTCCTCGAGCCGCAGCCGCGTGAAGCGCTGGATCAGCTCGACGCCGCGGCGCGACCTCAGGAAGCAGATCGTGCGTACCCCCTCGGCCACGAGCTTCGCGAGCAGGGTGGCCGCCTCGCTCAGAGCGGACACGCGCTGACCGAGCGCAACGTCTGTGAGCGGCGGGTTCCACATGGCAACCTGCCGCTCGGCGTGCGGAGCGCCGTCGCGGTCGACCAGCTCGACATCGAGCCCCGTCAGGCGCTCGGCGAGCTCCACCGGGTTGGCGATCGTCGCGCTCGTGAGGATGAAGCGCGGCTCGGTGCCGTAGGCGTTCGCCAGCCGGCGCAGCCGGCGCAGCACGTTGCCCACGTGCGAGCCGAACACGCCGCGGTACACGTGGGCCTCGTCCACCACCACGCAGGCCAGGTTGGCCAGCACGTCGCCCCACCCCCTGTGGTTGGGGAGCACGCCCACGTGCAGCATGTCGGGATTGGTGAGGATGAGGTTGGAGCGGTTGCGGATCGCGCGACGCTCTTCCCGTGGGGTGTCGCCGTCGTAGATGGCGGGGCGCAGGAAGGGCGCCTTGAGCGCGTGCAGCGCGCGGGCCTGGTCCTGAGCGAGTGCCTTCGTGGGGTAGAGGTAGAGCGCGCGCGCCCGTCCGTCGCGCGCCAGGGTGTCGAGCACCGGAAGGTTGAAGGCGAGCGACTTACCGCTCGCGGTGCCGGTGGTCACGATCGTGTGGCCGCGCCGAACGGCCTCCAGGGTCGCGGCCTGGTGCGAGTAGAGCGCGTCGACGCCGCTGCGCCGCAATGCCTCGAGCAGGGCCGGATGGAGATCCTCGGGAAGGGGGGAGACCTCGGCCGGCCGGGCCCCGTAGCGCGACTCGGCCACGAGCTGCTCGCCGCGGCCGTCCTCGAGCACCGCCCGCCACGGCGCCTCTGTTCTGGTGACCGCCACAACTGGTTGCCATAGTAGGCGCCGCCCGATGCCCCTCCGCTGCGTGTACACCGACCTCGACGGGACGCTGCTCGGCCGTCGCGCCTCGCTGTTCCACGACGCCGACGGCGCGTTCACCATGCTGCCGGCGCGTGCGCTCGAGGCCTGCCACCGGGCGGGGGTCGAGGTGGTGATCAAGTCGGGCCGGCGGAAGGCCCAGGTGCTGGAGGACGCGCGGCTCATGGGCCAGACGTCCTACATCTACGAGGTCGGATCGGCGCTCGTGATCGACGGCGAGGAGACCTGGCTCACCGGCGACATCCAACCCCGCGACGGCCAGACGATCTTCGAGCTCATTCGGGACACCGGCGCCCCCGAGCTCCTGCTCGAGCACTACCGCGGCCGACTCGAGTACCACGCGCCCTGGCACGTGAACCGCGAGGTCTCGCACCTGATGCGGGGGGCGGTGGACGCCCTGGAGGCCGACCGACTGCTCGAGCAGCGCGGCCACGGCGATCTGCGCCTGGTGGACAACGGAACGATCTCGCCCCGGGAGACCGACCTGCTCCTCAGCGGGCCGCCGCACTGCTACCACCTGATCCCACGCGCGGCGTCCAAGGCCCGGGCCGTTTCGGCGCACCAGCGCGCCCGCGGCTACGCGCCCGAGGACTGCATCGGTGTGGGGGACTCACGGGAGGACCTCGGCGTGGCTGCCTCCGTCGGCCGCTTCTTCCTGGTGGCCAACGGCCTGACCCGGGATCCCGACATACGGGACGAGGTCGCCCGGCTTCCCAATGTGGAGATCACCGAGGGGCGCAACGGTCAGGGCTTCTATGAGGCAGTGGTGCGGTCGCTGGCCGAAGAGCGGTAGCCGGTCCCGTCTTCCGGGTAGGCGGTGAGGAGACCGCGACTACTGCAGGGGGTTGGCCAGCAAGTGATTCAGCAAGACATCGTCCCGGGAGTCCACCGCATCGAGGACTCCTTCGTCAACTGGTATCTGATCGAGGAGGGCGGGAAGCTGACCGCCGTCGATGCCGGGCTCCCCGTGTCGTGGAAGTCGCTCTACCAGGCGGTCACCCAGGCCGGCCGCACGCTCTCGGATCTCGAGGCCGTCGTGCTCACCCACGCTCACTTCGACCACGTGGGCTTCGCCGAGCGCGCCCGCTCCGAGCTCGGCGTGCCGGTGTGGGTGCACGAGAAGGACGCCGACCTGACGAAGCACCCGTGGCGCTACGACAAGGAGCGCTCGCCGGCCTTCTACCTGGTGCGCCCCCCAACCATGCGGATCTTCGCCTCGCTGGCCCGTGGCGGCGCCCTCTGGGCCAAGCGGATCGCCTCCGTTCGCACCTTCGGCAACGACGGCACTCTCGACGTGCCGGGTACGCCGAAGATCCTCTTCACTCCGGGGCACACCTACGGCCACGTGTCATTCCACCTGCCCGACCGCGACGCGGTGATCGCCGGGGACGCGCTGGTAACGCTCAACCCCTACACCGGGGGCGAAGGCCCGCAGATCGTGGCGCGGGCCGCTACGGCCGACTCGCAGCAAGCGCTGGCCTCGCTGGACCGCCTGGCGGAGACCGGCGCGGGCACCCTGCTCCCGGGCCACGGTCCGCCATGGACCCGCGGCGCCGGGGAGGCGGTGCGCCTCGCCCGCGCGGCGGGGGTGTCATAGGCATGAGCGTCTCGACGGAGCAGGTGGCCGAGGGCGACTACACGGCCGCCGGCTCCACCGAGCCGAGGAACTCCAACACTGCGGCGTTGAACTGCTCGGCGTGCTCGAGGTTCGCTCCGTGGGCGGCGCGCTCGAGCACGGTCAGCCTGCTGCCCGGAATCAGCTCGGCGAGCTCCTTCGACTTCCACACCGGGAGCAGGATGTCGTACTCGGCGCCGATCACGTGCACCGGCATGGCGAGCGCGCCGACGCGATTCCGGCTCTCGTGCGCCGTGCTCGCCTTGAGCTGCCGCACGAAGGCTTCGGGGGCCTGCGGATGCGGGTTGGCCAGCATCATGTTGCGCAGGAAGGCGAGCCCCTCGAGGTTCTCGTAGTAATCCTCGGTCAGACATAGCTGGAGGAGCGTGTCGATGTGGTCCTCGCGTGACATCCGCTCGACCTGTGCGCCCCACAGTCGCGCCTTGTCGAGGGCGTAGCGTCCGCTGCCGGCCCAGGTGGCGCACAGGCTGAGGGTGCGCACGCGCTCGGGCGCGGCCAGCGCCAGCTCCTGGGAGATCGCTCCGCCCATCGAGTAGCCGACGAGGTGGAACGAGTCGAGCCCGAGGTCGTCGGCGAGGGCGACGGTGTCGGCGGCCATGTCGGCCACCGCGTAGGGGGCCTCCGCGTAGGACGACTGGCCGACATCGCGGTTGTCGAACACGATCGTCTGGTACTTCGCCGACCACTCCGGGATCTGCAGCGCCCAGGCCAGGTGGTCGGCCCCGAGGCCCATGACGCACAGCAGAGGCTCGCCCGCTCCGTGGATCTCGTAGTAGAGGCGCTGGCCGTTGGCTTCGCTGAAGGGCACGTCGATCTCCTCGAGTTCGTGGTTCGCTGAGGCTACCGGGCGGCAGCCAGAGCTGGAGCCCGCAACCCTGCCCCTTGAAGAACGCCGTCGAATACGGCAAACATTGTGCGTCACAGGCAAAAGAGTTGCCTAGGCGTACAAGTCCTTGCCGTACCTCATAGCGCCGGCCCAAGCCGACCGGAGGATCTGTTCTTGCGGCCTCCGAATCTGGCGCCCGGCTCAGAGCGCCGCCAGGGCCCGCCCGGCGGCTTCCAGCTCGGCCGTTGTGCCGGCCTCGGTCACGCTGGCGATGTCGAGGATCCGGCGTTGGAAGAGATCCAACCGGTCGCGCCCGACAACCGCGTGACAAGCAACCCCCGCCTGACGGCACCGCGTGGCCAGCTCACCCACAGCCTTTCCGTCGAGCGTCTGGTCGTCGAGGCAGCCCTCTCCCGTCACGACGAAGCGGGACGTGCGCATGTGGGCGTCGAACCCGAGTGCGTCGAGGATGAAGGCGGCACCCGGCACCAGCTGTGCGCCGCGGTGCGCCCAGAGTCCGCCCGAGAGCCCACCGGCGGATCCGGTCATGGGCACACCGGTCGGATCGCGAGGTGCAGCACGCGCGAGGCCGGCCAGACGCTCCTCGAGGCGCCGGACCGTCCGGAGGTCGGCGCCCTTCTGCGGACCGAACACCGCGGGCGCGCGCTGCCACGGGGTGCGAACGTCGCAGAGGACGGTCAGCGCCGGGTCCACCCCCGCCTCGTCGAGGGCGGTCAACGCGCCGGCTCCGCCGTCGGTGGTGGCGCTGCCGCCCACCGCCACCACAACGGTTGTCGCACCGTGAGCCGCCGCCGCGGCGATCAGCTCACCCGTCCCGCGCGTCGAGGCAGACCACGCGTCGCGCTCCGCTTCGGTCACGCGCCATAGGCCGCTGGCCTGGGCGGCCTCCACGACGGCGGTGCGCCCGTCGGCGAGCAGCCCCCACGACGCGGTGATCGGACGGCCGAGTGGATCGCTCACCTCGGCCTCGCGTAGCTCGCCGCCGTGGGCGCGGACGAGCACGTCGGTCGTACCTTCGCCACCGTCGGCGATCGGCAACTCCAGCGCCTCGCGGCCACCTGACCGCAGGCCGCGCGCCACCGCGGCCGCCACCGCAGCGGCGTCGATCGTTCCCTTGAAGCTGTCGGGCGCCACCAGCACCGGTGCCCTGCGCCAGCGATTCGACCCCGTGGTCAATTAGTCGCGATGGCCGCCGCGAAGGCTCGCTCGGCCTCGCCACCGTGAACCGCGAACACCACCCGCTCGAGCGCGCCGGAGTGCCGTCGCGCCGCGTCCACCATCAGCATGGCCGCCTGGTCGAGCGGGAACCGGCCGACCCCCGTCCCGAACGCCACGAGCGCGAGCGACCGGCAGTCGAGCCGCTCCGCCACGGCCAGCGTCGCCTCGGTGGCACGCCGGATGATGTCCGCCGAGGTCGGGCCGCCGAGCTCCATGGTCGCGGCGTGGATGACCCAGCGCGCCGGCATGTCGCCCGCGGTGGTCTCGACCGCCTCGCCGAGGCGGATCGGCGCACGTTCGTCGGACTCCCTCTGAACCAGGGGCCCGCCCGCCCGGCTGATGGCCGCCGCCACCCCGCCGCCGTGCCTGAGATCGGTGTTGGCGGCGTTTGCTATGGCGTCCACCTCGAGAGTCGTGATGTCGGCGTTTGCTACTTCGAGCTGTGGCACGTCCATATCCTCCTCGACCTCATGACCCGCGGCGATCACACCATGCTGGAGCTCGACGGTCGCGAGGTCCGCTTCTCCAATCCCGGCAAGGTCTTCTTCCCCGACCACGGGTACACCAAGCTCGATCTGTGCGAGTACTACCTGAGCGTGGCGGACGCGTGCCTGGCCCACCTCCGCGACCGCCCGACCACCATGAAGCGCTTCACCGGCGGGGCCGGCGGCGAGTTCTTCTTCCAGAAACGGGTCCCGCCCACCGCGCCGGAGTGGTTGCAGCAGATGACGCTGTCGTTTCCGAGCGGCCGCAGCGTACGCTGCGCCGCGATGGCACTCGCGCGGGAGATCGAGCGCCGCGTGCCGAAGCTCGCGACCACCGCGTGGTGGAAGGAGGAGCGCCACGGCGTGTTCATCGACTACAACCAGAACGCGCGCGATCGCATGGTGGCTTCCGCGTACTCGGTGCGGCCCGTGCCCGACGCGCTGGTGTGCTGCCCGGTCACGTGGGATGAGGTGCCGGACGTGGAGCTTGAGGACTTCCGGCTCGACACGGTGCCCGAGCGCGTGCGGACGGTGGGCGACCCGAGCGCCCGGCTCGACGCCAGCGTGCACTCACTGCCTCTGCTCGCGCTGGCGGACCGAGACGAGCGCGAGGGGTTGAGCGACGCTCCCTGGCCGCCGCACTTCAAGAAGCAGAGCGGCGAGGCCAAGCGCGTGCAGCCCTCGCGGGCGAAGAAGGACCAGCCGGTCTAGCTGTTCCCGAGCCGGCCCCGGGTGCAGCGTGGGGCGCCGCCGGGGCCCACGAGCCGAAATATCTGCCCTTCCCCGGAAGCGACGTACACCCCGCCGCAGGCGTCTTCGCCGAACGTCCTCGGGCTGATGACGTTCATCCCCGTACCGGCGTCGCCGGGAGCCGCCGCGGCGAGGTCCGCCGAGCGGATCTCGCCGTCGCAGAAGTCCGTGTACACGTAGCGCCCGTAGAGCGAGCCGAGCGAGCGGTCGCGTACCACGTAGCCTCCGATGATCGAGCAGTTCTCGGGGTGGAGGCGCTCGACCACGGGGAGCACGTGGCCAGGGGCCTCGCACGACTTGAAGCGCTGGCTGCCCTCGAAGCAACTCCAGCCGAAGTTGCTCCCGCGCCCGCGTCCGCGCGCGGTCGGCACGTGATCGACCTCCTCGACCGCTCCGGCCCCCACGTCGCCGATCGTGAGGTCGCCGTTCAGGCGGTCGAAGGAGAACCGGAAGGGGTTGCGGAAGCCGTACGCCCAGATCTCCGGACGGGCGCCCGTGGTGCTCACGAAAGGGTTGCCCGACGGCACGCGATAGCGCGCTCCGCCGCTCGGACGGGGGTCGATCCTGACGATCTTCCCGAGCAGGGCGTCGAGCCCCTGGCCGTGGTCGAACGGGTCGCCCTGGCTCCCGCCGTCGCCGATCGAGGCGTACAGCAGGCCGTCGGGGCCGAAGTGCAGTTGTCCGCCGTTGTGGTTGCCGAACTGGGAGTGCTCCTGGAAGAGGACGCGTCGCCTCGATCCGCGCGTGGCACGGTTGGCGCTGCTGGTTGACCGGCGGAACTCGTCGACGCGGACGTCGCCGCCCGTGTCGGTGTAGAAGACGTAGAAGCGCCGGGAGCGGGCGTAGTCCGGAGCGAACTCGATGGACAGGAGTCCGCGCTCGCCGCCTGCCGCGACCAGGTCCCGGATGTCGAGGAAGGGGCGCGCGAGCAGGCGGCCGTCGCGGACCAACCTCACGAGGCCCGACTGGTCGAGCACGAACAGGCGCTGAGCGTCGCGGGGTGGCGCGACTATGTCGGTGGGCGAGGGCACGGTGGCCACTTGGCGGAGCCGGACGTCGTCGCCGGGGGCCGCTGACGCCGACGACGCGAACAGGGCCGCGATGGTGGTCACCAGAGCGGAGACGGTGAGAAGTCGCGTCATAGGACCATGTAATCGAACCCGCGACGCGAAAGTTCGGGTTCCCGAGCGTGATCTCGACAAGTTGGCGCGTCGGTAGCCTGGCTTGGGGTGTCCTCCTCGGTACAGCTCGGCCTGGCCTTCGCGCTCGCCACGGCCTTCGCCTCGATCGTCGGCTTCCTCTACAAGCAGCGCGGAGCGGTCGAGTCGCCCGCGGTCGAGTGGCGCCGACCGCTCGCCACCTCGCTTGCCCTGTTCAGGTCGCGCTGGTACGTGCTCGGGATCGTGATTGCCACCGGCTCGTGGGGGCTTCACGTGACCGCCCTGTCGCTTGCGCCGATCACCCTCGTGCAGTCGGTGATCGCCGGCGGGCTTGTGCTGCTGACCGTGATCGCCGACCGCCTGTTCGGGATGAAGGTCACGCGCCGGGAGTGGATCGGCGTTGCGGCCTGTGCCGCGGGCCTCGCCTTTCTCGCCGCCACGCTCGACGGGGCCGCCGCCAGCGCCCACAGTGACTACGCCGTGTCGACGCTCACCCTCTACGTGGTGGCCGCCCTCGGCATCGGCACGGCGGCCGGGGTCTACGGCTGGCGGCCGGGCGCGGGCGGGATCGGGCTGGCGGCATCAGCCGGGCTGATCTGGGGCGCATCCGACGTCGCGATCAAGGCCCAGAGCGACGACCTCGACCGTGGGGCGCTCGTGCTCGCCCACCCACTGACGCTCGTGATCATCGTGCTGTCTGTGCTCGGGCTCGTGGTGTCGGCCCGCAGCCTGCAGATCGGCAAGGCGGTGCCGGTGATCGCGGTCACGAGCGCGGCGGCCAATCTGACCACGATCGCCTCGGGTCCGGTGGTCTTCGGCGAGCCGCTGCCCGACGACACCGTGGGGTTGACCGTTCGCCTGCTCGCCTTTGCGTTGGTGATCGTCGCGGCGGGGCTTACCCCGGCGCCGGTGGGGGCGGCGGCAGCCAGCGCTGCGCGCTAGCCGGCCGACAGTTGACAGTTGACAGTTGACAGGCTCGGGTCCTACCGCGCTGCAAGCACCCGTCGCTCAGTTACTCGCTTCGCCGCCGTCGGGGGCCGCTTCTTTGGTGATCGCCCGCCGGCCGTCTTCTCCATCCTCGTAAGACCCCAGGCGAGCAGTGCCATCAGGCTCAGGGTGATCGCCAGGACCACGCTGTAGCCGGCTACGGAGAGCCACGAGGCCGCCGTCTTGGCCTCACGCTGGAGGATCAGCTTGTCGTCCACGAACGGGCGGGTGAAGCTGCTCTCGGCGGGGACCTCCTTGGCGGGTATCGCCTTGTCCTCGGGGAGGAACACCGGCACCGCCTGCAGGGAATCGCCACCGTGCAGGCGTATCAGCGCCTTCCACTCGCCGTGCACCGGGATGGGCTTCGTGGTCCGCCACGTGCCGTCGGCTGTCCGCTCCAGGCGGTCGACGACGAAGCCGCCGCCCTGCCACGCCGTTGCGGTGAGCCATTCCCTGTCGGATGCCGCGCTCGGTGGGTCGACCGCGACGGTGGCGTTCACCATCCGCTCGGACCCGCCGCCTGCCTCCTGGAGCGTCACGCGCGCGGTTATGCCTGCATCGGGAGTCTGAATGAGCCCGTAGCCGACGACCGCCGCCACCACCACAGCGGCGAGGGCGGGCGCCGCGGCGCGTAGCCGCGACACCGGGCGTTGCTCGCCCTCGGCGCGCAGGGCTCGCCCGATGAAGCCTCCGATCACGCCGGCCGCCACCGCCATCACGAAGCCCAACAGGGCCGCCTCGGGAAGCAGGGCCGTCGGCCAGGGGATGGGCATCCACAGGTGCGACCAGCCCCACTCCGCGGCCAGGCCCACGGTGCCGATCAGCGCGCCGGCCACGGCGCCGAACGCGAGGGGTCGGTTGGTGGTCATCCGCAGAGCCACCAGCTCGACGATCACCGCCTCGACGATGTAGAGCGGTAGGTGTGGCGTGGTCTCGCCGAGCACCGGGCCCACGATGAGGGCGACGAGGCCGCGAATCGCGATGAACAGCGTCACGGCCACGAGGGCCCCGCCGCGGCCCGTCCACACCCGAGCGACCACGAGCGCGATGCCGGCCGCGAGGGCGATCAGAACCGGCTGAAAGAGGAAGCGGAATTGGGGCACGCCGAAGTCGAACTCAGCTTGGAAGGTGGAGAGCCCGATGAGAAAGCCGCCGATGAGGGCCGCGTTCTGGACGCGGAGGAGCTTGGGCTCGGACCCGAGGAGTGCAGGGTCCGACGACGCGTGCCGGGCGCGCAGCCCCTCCACCATCAGCACCGACCGGCCGATCAGCGTGAGCGCCGCTCCCCCGATCAGCATCAGGTGGGTCGGCCCCCACAGGGTCACGTCCTGGCCGAAGAGTCGGTGCCAGAAGTCGTCGAGCGGGAAGCCGGTGAGTGAGAAAGCGGCGCACGCCGTGAGAAGGACGCCCCCAAGGGGGGCGTACCAGTCGCGGGTGATGCGCACGGCGCTCGGACCCGGCCGCTCGAGGGGCATCACCATGGCGAGCACACCCGCGACGAAGCACCCGAAGAGGCCGCCAAGGATCAGGTAGTGCGCCGGGTTGGCCAGCGGACCGGCGTCCCGCCCGTCGTCGATGTGCAGCGAGATGTCCCAGTACATGCCGATCAGCGCAACCAGCAGCGACACCGCCGTGACGGCTCCCGGGAACGCCGCCCAGCCCGGTATGCCCATCTGCCGCTCGGCGACGGCACCGGCACGCGCGAGCAACGTGGTGCGTCCGCTGCGGTGGGCGATCGACAGGCCGATCAGGAGGGCGGTGAAGAACATCGCGCCGCCGGTGGCGAGCACGATCTCGCCGATCGCGGCGCCGCCGGCGGGCTCCTCGCCGGCGGCGTGGGCGGTCCCGGCTCCGGCGGTGAGAAGTAGGACCAGCGCGCTCACCGTGGCGGGAGCTGCGCGTCGGGGGAAGAGCATCGTGACCTCCTCGAGAGGGTGATTACCGAGCGGCTGAGAGCGACCCGGTCGATGACACGCAGCAATGTAACACAAAACCGTGTTACATCGTTTGTGAGTAGGATCACAGGCGATGGCCGAGAGCAACGGAGGCGCCCTGACCATCGAGGAACTGGCCCAGCGGACCGGTATGACGGTGAGGAACATCCGCGCTCATCAGTCGCGTGGCCTGCTTCCCCCGCCGGAGGTCCGTGCCCGTACGGGGTTCTACGGGCCCGAGCACGTGTCGCGACTGCAGCTCATCAGCGAGATGCAGGCCGACGGCTACAACCTCACCGCCATCCAGCGGTTGCTCGAGGGCGCGCAGCGCTCGGGCGAGGAGGTGCTCGGGTTCGCGAGGACGCTGATGACCCCGTTCGAGGACGAGGAGCCCGAGATCATCGACGGAGAGGAGCTGGCGGCCCGCTGGGGCGACACGGCCGATCCCAAGCTGCTGCGCCGGCTGGAGAAGCTCGGACTGCTCCTGCCGCTGGGCGAAGGGCGCTACGAGCTGTCGAGTCCCACGCTCACCCGTGCGGGCCGAGAGGTGCGCGACCTCGGCGTGCCGATGGAGGAGGTGCTGGGCCTGGCGGAGCACATCCAGCGCCACTCCGAGAGCGTCGCCAAGAGCTTTGTCCGGCTCTTCCTCGAGCAGGTGTGGAAGCCGTTCGACGAGGCCGGCCGCCCTGAGGAGCAGTGGCCGGAGGTGCGGGAGGCCCTCGAACGCCTGCGCCCGCTCGCCTCGGAGACGCTGCTCGCCGTCTTCCACAGGACGCTTACCATCGAGGTCGAGCAGGCGTTCGGCAAGGAGCTCGAACGGACCGCGCGGAAATCGAAGCCGCGGGCGGGTGAGGCCTCGACGCCCAGGCGTTGGCGGCGCTGAGCCCGGCGGCCGGTCAGCCCCGGAGCTGGTCCATCCGGCACTCGGTCGGCGACTTGTCGTCGCGCCACCTCAGCAGCTTGGCCCCGTGTCGGATGCGGTCGCCCGTGATGTGGTCGAAGGAGATCTCGCACACGAGCTCCGGCCGCAGCCCCTCCCACACCAGCTCCTCGTCGCTCTTCCAGCGGCTGGGCTCGCCCGAGCCGCGCTCGTGGGTCCGGTAGGGCTCGAGGAAGGCGAGCAACTCGCGCTTCTGCTTGGCCGTGAAGCCCGAGGTGTGGCCGACCTCGCGTAGGTTCCCGCCGCCGTCGTACAGCCCGAGGATCAGCGAGCCCACCGTGCCCTCCTCCTTGCCCATGCGGAAGGCCTTCACCACCACGTCGGCCGTGCGCACGCGCTTGATCTTGAGCATGCCCGTGCGTTCCCCGGGGCGATAGGGAGCGTCGGCCTGCTTGGCGATCACGCCCTCCGAGCGGCCGGTGAGCCACGCTGCGGCGCCGCCTGTGTCCTCGGCCATCGGCGTGAGCTGCACCGGATCCTCGACCACCGCCCGCAGGCGTTCGCGGCGTTCGAGGTAGGGGAGGTCGAGTAGCGTCTCGTCGCCGTCGGCCAGCAGGTCGAAGGCCACGAGCACCGCCGGCGTCTCGGCGGCCAGCCGCTCCACGCGGGAGGCGGCCGGGTGGATCCGCTGGGAGAGCACGTCGAACTCCTGGAAGCCGTCTATCACCACGATCATCTCCCCGTCCAGCACCAGTCGCTCGCCGGGAAGCGCGAGCACCTGCTCCACGACCTCGGGGAAGTAGCGGTTCATCGGCTTGCCGTTACGGCTCTGCAGCCGCACCTCGTCACCGTCACGGAACACGATCGTCCGGTAGCCGTCCCACTTGGGCTCGAAGCGCCACTCCTCGCCGTCGGGCAGCTCCTTGGCGGGCCGGGCGAGCTGCGGTTGGATCGGGGGTTCGAGCGGGAGGCTCATCGCACGCGCGGCGCGGCGCTGCGCCCGCGCAGGCGACGGAGCATGAGGTCGGCCAGGCGCGGGGAGATCCCGTGGGCCACGCGTAGGCTGCGCACGAGCGGCGGGTAGTACACCGAGGGCCTGTCGTGCTCGACGGCCTCGACCACGGCCTCGGCCAGGGGCTCGGCCGGTACGGCGTTGTCACTCCCGTACCAGGCCGGCAGCTCCCCCTTCTGGTGGTCGTGAAGGTGGCTCTTGATCTCACCCGGGTAGACGGTCGTGACCGATACTCCGGTGCCCGACAGCTCGTGCCGAAGCGCCTCGGCGAAGCCCTTCTGGGCGTGCTTGGTGGCGCCGTACACGGCCGCGCCCGGAAACGCCCGCAGGCCGGCGCCCGAGGACACGACCACGATGTGGCCGCTACGGCGCTCGAGCATCTGTGGCAGCGCGGCGCGCACGGTGTACACGGTGCCCAGCCAGTTGACGCGGGTCATCCGCTCGACCAGGTCGATGTCCATCGACCGAAACGGGCCATAGTCGGCGATGCCCGCGTTGGCCACCGCGACGTCGCAGGGGCCAAACGCTTTGAAGGCGGCGGTCACGGAGGCGGCATCGCCCACGTCGGCTGCGAGCGTCTGGTGGCCGTCGCCGGGGAGCGATCGGGCGAGCTGATCGAGATCGCCTGCCGACCGGGCCAGCAGGCCCAGTTCGCATCCCCTGCGAGCAAACGCCGCGGCCAGCGCCTGTCCGATCCCGCGCGAGGCGCCTGTCACGAGGACTCGCTGGCCGGAGCTCACCTGCACGGAGGGGGACTGTAGTTACGATGCCACCCGAGCCACGAGCGGGAGGAGTCCCTTGTCCCAGGAGCAGGCGACGGTCGCCGAAGAGGAGTACCTCGAGACCATCTACTGGCTGCAGGAGGCCGGCCTGCCGATCACCGGGGCCAACATCGCACGCGCGATGCAGCTCTCGGCGCCGACCGTGCACGAGATGGTCAGGCGCCTGGAGGACGACGGCTACATCACGCGCGGCGATGACCGGTCGCTCTCCTTCACCGAGCACGGCCTCGAGCACGCGGCCACCGTGGTGCGGCGCCACCGCATGATCGAGCGCTTCCTCACCGACGTGCTCGGCATCCCCTGGGACGAGGTGCACGAGGAGGCCGAGCGGCTCGAGCACGCGATGTCACCGGTGCTCGAGGAGCGCATGTTCGCCGCCATCGGCGACGCCACCACGTGCCCGCACGGGCATCCGATCGTCGAGGGTGCGCGCGAGGCCGGGGTGCCCTTGGCCGATGTCTCGGAGGGCGCCACCGTGCGCGTGTTGCGCTTCGAGAACGAGGCGGTCGACCTCCTGCACTACCTCAAGGCTGCCGGGCTGCGGCCGGGGCTCGAGGGCACGCTTGCGGCCTCGGGCGAGGACGAGGTGGCAATCCAGTCCGAGGGTGGGCGGCGGGTGCTCACCCGCAGCGTGGCCGAGACCGTGTCGGTGGTGGCCGACCCCTCGCCGCCGCCGCGGACGGCGCTGCCGGAGCAGCTCGTGCTGGCACGGGAGCGCTACGGGCGGTAGGTCACGCCGGCAGCAGCTCGAAGGCCTCGCAGTGCGACGCCCGCAGCGCCCGCAGCGCCCGCTACGTCAAACGCGCGCCACGGACAGCAGCGGGTGGGTCGTCGCAATGACGTCGAAGTCGTCGTCCCGGGTGATCACCGGCAGCCCGTGCTCAATCGCTGTGGCGGCGATGAGGGCGTCGGTCAGCTTGACGGTCCGTTGAACACCCGCGTCACGGCAATCGGCCACGAGGCGGGCCCAGGCAACCATCACCGCTTCGCTGATCGGCACAGGGTCGGCGCCCCGCGCCAGGGCGAGCGTGTCGGCTCGTCGTGCACGCCGTTCCGCGTCTGGAGCAGCGAGCACGCCCAGCTGCAGCTCGCCGATCGTGATCACGGAGACGACGACCCGGGTGGGCAGATCCCCAAGCGGCCTGCCGCTCTCCCGGGCGATGAAGACCGAGGTGTCAAGCAGCCCGGCTGAAGGCGTGGTCACAGCTCGCCAAGCGTCTGACCGGCGAGGGCGGAAAGGTCATCGGCTAGGCCCGGGTCGGCAGAGCGCTCGGCCAGCTCGCGAGCAAGATGCTGCCCGGAGAGCCAGCGCGTCCGACCGCCGTGCGGGACGATGTCGGCGACGGGGTTTCCGCGGACGGTCAGCGTGACCCGCTCCCCGGCTTCGACGGCCGCGATCACGTCCGCAGTGTGATTGCGCAGGTTGCGGACGCCCACCTCTATGTGCGACACCGTAGCACGTCGCGGAGGCGGCACTCCTGCGGATGGGTTTACTCTGGTCGCGATGCCTCTGGCGGCCACAGGTAAGACGGCCCAGGAGCGAGATCTGCTCGAGGCTGCCCGGGGCGGCAACGAGGCCGCCTTCGGCCGCCTGATCGAGCCCCACCGCTCCGAGCTGCACGCGCACTGCTACCGCATGCTCGGCTCAGTGCAGGACGCCGAGGACGCGCTTCAGGACGCCCTCCTACGTGCCTGGCGCGGGCTCGGCCGGTTCGAGGGTCGAAGCTCGCTGCGCTCCTGGCTCTACACCATCGCGACCAACACGAGCCTGAACCTGATCGAGCGGAGGCCCAAGCGGGTGCTCCCGATCGACCACGGCCCGGCCACCGATCCCGACGACGGCCTGGGCATGCCACTCGTGGAGTCGGTCTGGCTGGAGCCCTATCCGGACGGCGGCCTGAGCCTCGAGGACGCCGTCGCCGCGCCGGACGCTCGCTACGAGCAGCGCGAGAGCGTCGAGCTGGCGTTCGTCGCCGCGCTCCAGCATCTGCCGGCCAGTCAGCGCGCGGTGCTGATCCTGCGCGAGGTGCTCGGCTTCTCCGCCCGCGAGGCCGCCGAGTCACTCGAGACAACGGTGGCCTCCGTGAACAGCGGGCTGCAACGCGCTCGCGCGACGGTCGACGAGCGGTTGCCAGAGCAGAGCCAGCAGGCCACTCTCCGCGCCCTCGGCGACGAGGAGCTGCGCAAGATCGTCGAGGCATACATGGATGCGATGCAGCGTGGGGACGTGCCGGCGGTCGTCGGCATGCTGGCCGAGGACGCCGCGTGGTCGATGCCGCCGCTGGCCGCGTGGTTCACCGGCGATGCGCTCACCGGTTTCCTGACCCTTGGGCCGCTGTCGGGCGCCTGGCGCTGGGCCCACAGCGCGGCCTCCGCGAACGGTCAGCCAGCGGTCGGCGCCTACACCTGGGATCCCGGGGAAGAGGGCTACCTGCCGTTCGCGCTCGACGTGCTGACTCTCGAGGGAGCGAAGATCAAGGCGATCACCTCCTTCATCACGCGATCCACGGAGGGCCAGGAGCCCGACTACTACCTGCGCTGGCCGGAGCAGCCCGTGGACCCCGCCCTCGTGGGGGCCTTCTTCGAGCGCTTCGGCCTGCCTGGCCGCCTGGACTGACCCTTTCGCGCGACCGATGAGTTCGGCCTCGGCTCAGGGTCCTATATGTAAAGACAGCGATCCCAGCAGCACAAGAGGAGCAGACGCATGAGCTTTCCCCAGGTGGTAGCGCAAGACGAGTGGCTGGTCGCCCGCAAGGAGCTGCTGGCCAAGGAGAAGGAGGCCACCAGAGCACGGGACGCCCTGAACGCCGAACGACGCAGGCTGCCCATGGTCGAGGTCGAGAAGGCGTATGTCTTCACGGGCCCGGAGGGCGAGGCCAGCCTGCTCGACCTATTCGACGACCGTCGCCAGCTGATCGTCGGCCACTTCATGTTCGACCCGCGCTGGGACGACGGCTGCTCGAGCTGCTCCGCCGGGGCCGACGAGATGTCGAAGGGGCTCTTCGAGCACCTGCACGCCCGCGACACCTCGATGGTCCAGGTGTCCCGCGCGCCGCTCGCCAAGATCGAGACCTACAAGGCGAAGAAGGGCTGGACCTTTCCCTGGTACTCGTCCTACGGCAGCAACTTCAACTACGACTTCCACGTGACGATGGACGAGTCGGTTGCTCCGGTCGAATACAACTACCGGGCCAGTGCCGAGTACGAGCAGGCGGGCATGGCCCACTTCCTGGAGGGCGAGCAGCCGGGCACGAGCTACTTCCTGCGCGACGGCGACAGGGTCTTTCACACCTACTCCAACTACGCGCGCGGGGCGGAGATGACCGGTGGCTCGTACTACTGGCTCGACCTGACCGCCCTCGGCCGGCAGGAGGACTGGGAGGAGCCGAAGGGCCGCGCGGATAGCGCACACGCCGCGATACCCGACTTCTCGGCCTGACCCGCCGGGCGGGTCCCCAAGGCGGGCGTCAGGCCGCCGCGGCCACGCCCCGGTACGCCTCTGCCAGCCGGCCGATCCCCTCGTCGATCTCCGCGGGCGTGACGCCCGAGTAGGCAAGGCGCAGCGTGTTCTCTCCACCTTCGATGAGGAAGTCGGTGCCCTGGACGAAGGACACGCCGCGCTCCCCGGCGGCCGCGGCGAGGGCGGCCACGTCAGCGCCTTCGGGAAGCTCGACCCACAGGAAGTAGCCACCCTCGGGCGCTACGAAGCGCGCGTCGGGCAGCTCGCGCTCGAGCGCGGCGGTCAGGGCGTCGCGGCGCCCGTGGAGGGCGTCCTTGACGGTCGCGATCGAGGTGTCGATCGATCCCGACCGGCAGAACTCGTTGACAATGGCCTGGGCCACCATGCTCGGCGAGATGTAGGTGTTGGTGGCCAGCGTCTTCACCTGGGCGATGAGCGCCTCGGGCCCGACGAGGTATCCGACACGGATGCCCGGGCACACGGTCTTCGAGAACGAGGAGGCGTACACCACGTTGTCGGCCTCGTCGAGCGAGAGCATGGTCGGCAGGCGTTCGCCCTCGAAGCGCAGGGCCACGTAGGGGTCGTCCTCGAAGATCGTGAACCCGTGCGAGCCGGCGAGGTCGAGCAGGAGGCGGCGCTTCTCGAGCGAGAGCGTGCAGCCGGCAGGGTTGTGGAAGTTGGGGATGATGTGGGCGAGCTTCGGGCGGGCGCCGGCCCCGAGGGCCTCGACGAGCGCGCCGGTGTCGATCCCGTCGGCCTCGAGGGGGATCGCGAGCAGGTCGGCGCCCTGGGCCTGGAGCGAGAGCAGCGTCCGGTCGTAGCTCGGAGCCTCGACGACCACGACGTCGCCGGGATCGACCAGCGTCTGGAAGAGGAAGGCGTCGGCCTGCATCGACCCGTTGGTCACGATCACGCGCTCCGGGGCCACGCCGTGCTGCTCGGCGATCCACTCGCGCAGCGGTGGGTAGCCCACCGAGGTCCCGTAGGAGAACGCTCCGAGCGGATCCTGCTCGAGGGCCCGGGCGGCGGCGGAGCGCAGCTCGTCGACCGCCACGATGTCGAGTGACGGCGCGCCGCGCGCGAACGAGATGGCAGGGGAGGTGCTCACCGTGTGGCCACGATAACGAGGTGCGTGGCTCAGGCCGCGCGAGCGAAGGCCACGATGTTGTCCCTGTAGCCCCGGCCGGGGCTGAACGGCCCGCCGCAGGTGACGAGCACGAGCTCGGACGCTTGCGTCGGCCCGAACACGAGCTCCGTCGGGAAGTGGTCCTTGGCGGCGGCCACCACCCGGGTCACGCGGTACTCGTGGGGCACCCCGGCGCTGTCGGTCACGCTCACGCGCGAGCCCGGCTCGAGGTCCGGGACGGCGGCGAACACCGCCGGTCCGGTGGTGGAGTCGCGATGGCCGATGAGCACGGCGCGACCCGGCTCTCCGGGGCGCGGCCCGGCGTCGTGCCACCCGGCGCGGTCGGCGGGGGGCACCGACATGCCTTCCGGCGTCGTCGGCACCGCGTAGACCTCCGCGTCGACGTCGGCGTCGGGGATCGAGACCCGGGTCGGCAGGCCCGGCCGCGGGCCGCCGCCAACGATGGGAGTGGCGATGTCCGATCTGGGCAGGGGGGAGACGACCGCGACGGCCGGCGGCGTTCGGCGCAGCGGGCTGATGTTCGGGACGCGCTCGACGAGACGAGAGAGGTCGGCTCGCTCGACGCTCGGATCCTCCCGGCCGCCGCCCACGACGGCGGACACCACCGCTGCGGCAAGGAGCGCGGGCACCGCGACTGCCGCAAGTGCCCCGGCCCGCGTGCGCCGCTGCAGGCCGTTTCGCCTCAGCCCGCGGGATCGCCTCGCCGGAGCACGGCGCGGGGGACCCGAGCCGGCGCGAGGGCTCCGCGCCCTCCGCTCAGCCGCCAACGCCGCGCGAGCGCTGTGCGGACCCACTCGTGGCCAGGCGGTAGGCCCCGCCACCGATGAGGCCCGCGCCGAGCGCTGCGGCCGCGAGCAACCCCCAGGGTGTCCCGCCCCCCTCCGACAGCCCGCCGAGACCAGTGGCCGGAGCCACGTCCGGGGCGGATGTTGAGTCGTCGACGACCACGAAGCGGATCTGCTCTCCCGCGCTGCCCATCACGAACGCCGTCGACGCCGTGCCGGCGCGCAGCGGCACGCCCTCCTCGACGGCGATCGGCTGGCCGCCGGGCGGGGTGGCGGCGAGGTCGTAGCTTCCGGGCTCGACGGAGCGGTAGGGCGTGGCGTCGCGGTAGGCGGCCGCCTCGGCTGCCACTTCCTCGCCGACCATGAGCGCCGCATCGCCGAGCTCGGGGCTCGCCTGGATGAAGCGCAGCTTGGCCATCCCTTCCTCGGCCGGCTCGTCGGGGTACACCCGCAGCTCCACCTCTCCGTCCTGGCCGAGTGCGACGGCGGTATAGCGCCGGTCGCCCTTCAGTGGCTCCTGTGTGGTGGCCACCTGCTCGTCGCCGTCCTGTCCCACCACCGACAGCTCGACGCGGCCGGGTGCGACCGTGCGGTACTCGGTGGCCTCCCCGAAGGCCACGGCTGTTGCCAACGTTTCCGCCGCGCCGCCGCTGGCCACGCGGGCCTCGACCGGCCCGGACCCAGGCGCGGCGTGCACGAAGCGCACGCTGGCCGCGTCTGCCGCCGCCGTGGGTAGCATGGCCAGCGCTACGGTGACGCACAGCGATTTAACTGCCGGCCTGAGTCGAGTGCGCATCAGGCGAGGATTCTAGGGTGGAACCCGGCTCCCTTCTTACCGCTCTGCGTGGACTCGACCCCGCGTCGCGAGCGTTGCTCGACCTATCGCTGCGCCGCGGCGTCGACGATGACTCGATCGCCGAGCTGTTGGGCACCGATGCGGGATCGGTTGCGAACGACCGCGACCGGGTGCTGTTGGGGTTGGCCGCCACCTCCGGCGGGGATCCGCCGAAGGACCCCTCGTCGATTCGGGACGCGATCACCTCGCTCCCGGCTGAGCGCTGGGCAGAGTCCTCGCCTGAGGCGACGCGGTCCAGCCCTGCCTCGGCGCCCGTCGATCCTCCGGATGGGCCATCTCCCTCGGAGCTGACCAATCCTCCGCGCTCCAGCGAGCCGGACCTCTGGGCGCCCCCTCGGTCGAAGGAGGGATCGCGCGGCGCCGTCCTACCGAAGTCCCCGGGCGGGAAGGGGCCATCAGCACGTCCTCGGAGCACCCCCGCGAAGCGCCGGCCGGCTGCCGGCCCCCTCGCCGTGGGAGCGGTACTTCTGATCGCGCTCGCGGTGCTGGGGGGGTTGCTGCTGAGCTCGGGTGGGGACGACGATCGCGCCGGAACCGACGCCGGAAGCCAGCCGGCCAGTGAGGGGACTGACGGCGAGCGTCCCGACTCGAACGGGACGGCGCCGGGAGACCGCGGAGAACCCAAGCCGCGCGACCGCGCCGCGGGTGGCGAGGGCGCCAACCAGGATCGCGGCCGGGACGGCGGGCAGCCCGGCACACCGGCGGCCGCCGGTGTGCAGCTCGAGCCGCTGCTCGGAGGCCGGGCGGGCCGCGGAACCGCCAGCCTGAAGGGGGAGGGCGAAGAGGCCGCCCTGACCCTCAACGTAGGTGGGCTTCCCGCCCCGGAGGGCGAATACGAGGTCTGGCTCTACAACTCGCTGTCCGACGCCGTGTCGCTCGGCCGCTTCGCGGGTCGCCGGATCGAGCTGTTCCAACCGGTTCCGGTCGACCCGGCGGATTACCGCTTCCTCGACATCTCGTTGGAACCGGCGGATGGCAACGAGAACCACAGCGGGCAGAGCGTGCTGCGGGCGCCACTCGAGGAGCTACGGAAGCAACCCTGAGCGAGCCGTCCCGCCTGTCGTCACGCCGTGCGGCCGAGAGGTCCGACCCCGCGGCTACAGTCGCCGATGGTTCGCGATGTCGCCTCAAGCTGCCGCCCTGCACTCGGCGCCCTCCGTGGCGTTCGAGCCTCCGCCGCCCGTGTCGCGGGACCGTTTGATCGCCGCTCTGGCGAGCATCGACCCGGGTAGCCGGGCGCTCCTGGACCTGTCGGTTCGGTGGCAGGTGGCCGACGAGCGGGTTGCCCGCCTGCTCCGCACGGACGCCGGCGACATCGCGCGCCGCCGGGCGGGTGTGATGGAGGGAGTCGCGGGCGCCCTCGGCGTCGATCCTTTGCACGGTGTGGGCGAGCTGCGCACTGCCCTCGCCCAGTTGCCGGCCGAGGCGTGGGGCGTGCCGGTCCCCGAGAGCGCGCGGGCTGCTGTGCCGCCCGGCGGCCCCTCGGCCGCGGCTGAGCCTCGGCCTGTGGCCACAGGCCCCGACGCCACCGCGATTGTCCCCTCGGGACGGAATGCCCGAAACCTCGCTGCGATGCCGACCGGCACGCCGGCCTCGGTCCGATCGCTTCCGGCGCTTGCACCACGGCGGGGGCGGACCGTGCTGGCGTTGGCCGTAGGCGCGTTTCTCGGCGCGGTACTCGGCCGCCGCTTCCGTTAGGCGGCCCGCCGGGCCGAGTGCCTAGCCGGCCGCGGCGCCCAGCATCGAGGCCGCGATCTCGGCGACCTCGGTGGGCGTGCGGCCCACGCGCACGCCCTTGGCCTCGAGCGCCTCGGCCTTGGCGACGGCCGTTCCCTTCGAGCCCGACACGATCGCGCCGGCGTGGCCCATCGTCTTGCCGGGTGGCGCGGTGAAGCCCGCGATGTAGCCCACGACGGGCTTGGTCACGTGCTCGCCGATGTAGTCGGCGGTGCGTTCCTCCTCGTCGCCGCCGATCTCCCCGCACATCACGATCAGCTTCGTCTCGGGATCGGCCTCGAACAGGGCGATCATGTCGATGAACGAGGAGCCGACCACTGGGTCCCCTCCGATGCCCACGATCGTCGAGTTGCCGAAGCCGCGCCCCGCGATCTCGTTGCCGATCTGGTAGGTGAGGGTGCCCGAGCGCGAGACGAGCCCGACGCCGCCTGGGGAGAAGAAGTGCGCGGGAATGATCCCCACGTTGGCCTTCCCCGGGGACAGGACGCCCGGACAATTGGGCCCGATCAGGCGAGTCGGCCCGCGCTTCAGGTGGGTGTACACGCGCAGCATGTCGTGGGCCGGGATGCCCTCGGTGATGCAGATCACGAGCTCGACACCGGCGTCGGCGGCCTCGAGCACGGCGTCGGCGGCGAAGCGCGGCGGCACGAAGACCATGCTGGTGTTGGCGCCCGTGGCCTCCACGGCGTCGTGCACTGTGTTGAAGATCGGAACGCCCTCGACATCCTGGCCACCCTTGCCGGGGGTGACGCCCGCCACCAGGTCGGTGCCGTAGGTGCGGTTGTTCAACCCATGGAAGCTGCCCTCGCGACCGGTCAGTCCGGACACCACCAGCTTGGTCGCGGTGTCGATCAGGATGCTCACGACGAGCTGCAAGCCAGCTCGACGACTCGCGCCGCCGCCCCGAGCATGGTCTTCTCCACATGAACGCCCGGAAGATCGGCCTCGGCCAGGATGCGGCGGCCCTCCTCGTCGTTGGTTCCGTCCAGGCGCACGACGAAAGGCACCTTCACGTCGATCTGTCCGAAGGCCGTCACGAGGCCGCGGGCCACCTCGTCGCAGCGGGTGATCCCACCGAAGATGTTGAACAGCACCGCGCGCACCTTGGGATCGGACAGGATTACCTCGACGGCGTCGACGATGGCCTCGGCCTTGGAGCCGCCCCCGGCGTCGAGGAAGTTCGCAGGCTGCCCGCCGGCTTGGGCCACCACGTCGAGAGTGGACATCACGAGGCCCGCGCCGTTTCCGAGGATGCCTATATCGCCATCGAGCTTCACGTAGGTCAGGCCGCGCTCGCGAGCCATGGCCTCCTGAGGATCCTCGGCGCCGGAGTTGCGGAAGGCCGCGATGTCGGGATGGCGCCACAGGGCGTTGCCGTCGACCGTGAACTTCGAGTCCAGCGCGACCACCTGGCGGTCGCCCGTCACGAGCAGGGGGTTCACCTCCACGAGCATGGCGTCCTCCCGCACGAAGGTCTCGTACAGCTTGGCGAGCAGGGCGCCCACGGGTCGGATCACGTCCTCGGCGATGCCGGCCTCGAAGGCGAGCAGCCGGCCGTGGAAGTCCTGAAAGCCCACCAGCGGGTCGATGTGCACGCGGACGATGGCGGTCGGATCGGTCTCGGCGATCTCCTCCACGTCCATCCCGCCCATCCGCGAGAGCATCACGAGGGGCGCCCTGGCGCTGCGGTCGAAGACGATGGCCGCGTAGTACTCCTCGGCGATGTCTGACGCCTTCTCGATGTAGATCTCGCGCACCGTCAGCCCGCGGATGTCCATGCCGAGGATCGCCGTGGCGTGCTCCTCGACCTCGGAGCGGTTCTTGGCGAGCTTGATGCCGCCGGCCTTGCCGCGGCCGCCGATGAGCACCTGCGCCTTCACCACCACCGGATAGCCGAGCTCCTCGGCGGCCTCGGCGGCCCCGCCGGGGGACACCGCCGGCCGGCCGTCGGGGATCGGCACGCCGTGCTTGGCGAACAGCTGCTTTCCCTGGTATTCGAGAAGGTCCATGAGGTGAGGTCTGTCAGACTGGCGCGCCGGGTACCCATCGCATACGCGGGGTGCGGCGGCGCCGGACCCTATCGAACCTGCGATCCAGCCAGCTAGGAGACCCTTGCCCCTTCCCAAAGACGTCCGTTTTGTGACCTTCGACTGCTACGGAACCCTGATCGACTGGGAGTCCGGCGCCTACGACGCCTACTCCACAGAGGCGGAGCGCGACGGCTTCACGATCGACCGGTCGACGATGATCGGCCACTTCATCGACATCCAACACCAGGTGCAGTCCGGCAGCTATGAGCTGTACGCCGAGGTGCTGAGGCGCACCGCCGTGCGCTCGGCGCGCGAGATGGGCTGGGATCTCGAACCCTCACGCTCCGGCTTCCTGCCCGCGAGCGTCCCGAGCTGGCCCCCGTTCCGGGAGACCAACGCCCAGCTCGAGCGCTTCGCCAAGAAGTACGAGATCGGAATCCTCTCCAACATCGACGACAAGCTTCTCGGCGCCACTCGCCGTCACTTCCGCGCCGACCTGAACCTCGTGGTCACCGCCCAGCAGGTGCGCAGCTACAAGCCGGACGGCGCTCATTTCAAGGAGTGCGCGCGCCGGTTCGGCAGCAAGAAGGGCTGGGTGCACATCGCGAGCGGCTACCAGACCGACGTCGAGCCTTGCCTGCGGGACAAGGTGCCCGTGATCTGGGTCAACCGTCGCGGCGAGCAGCTCGAACCGGGGCAGAAGCGCCCGACCGAGGAGGTCAAGACCTTCCGGGAGGCCGGGAAGCTGCTCGGGGCTGCGTAGGGCGCCTACTCCACGAGCGACACGAGCCCCACGAGCGCCGGCGCGAAAACCAGCGCCGGGAGGAAGTTCCCCACCTTCACGTCCTTTAGGGAGAGCAGCTTCAGGCTGATGCCGATGATGAGCACGCCGCCGGCGCTCGTGAGGGCGTCGAGTGCCTCGCCCACCAGGATGTCCTCGAACAGGCCGGCCGCGAGCGTGATCGTGCCCTGCACGACCAGCACGGAGCCGGCGGCCAGCGCCACGCCCCAACCGAGGGTGGCCGCCAGCGCGATCGACGCGAAGCCGTCGAGCAGGGATTTGGTCACGAGCGCGTCGATGTCACCGCGCAGGCCGTCGTCGATGGAGCCCACCACGGCCAGGGGGCCGACGCAGTAGAGGAGGCTCGCGGTGAAGAACGCCTCGCTCACCCGCGACCCTCCGTCGCGCGAGACAGCTCCCTGAATGCGGTCGCCGAGCCGCTCCAACCATCGCTCTATGCCCATCGCCTCGCCCGTCACTCCGCCGAGCAGCACCGAGCCGAGCACGTAGAGAGAACTCGTGTCGCGCCAGGCCAGCGCGAGATCGATGCCCACAACGAGAGTGACGAGGCCGAGGCCCGCGAGCACTCGCTCCTGCACGCCCTTGGAGAGACGGCCGCCGGCCGCGAGCCCGACGCCCGTGCCGGCCAGGATCGCCGCGACGTTGATGAGGGTGCCGGTCACTGCGGCGCCAGCAGTGCGTCAGGCGTTCTTCTTCACGTGCCAGTGCACGGTCATCTCCGCGACCTTGAGGCCCCCCTCATCGGTCATCTCGACCGCGACGGGGAACTCGATGCGGCCGTCCGCCTCGAGCCGGTCGACCAACTGCGCCTTGTCCTCGCTGAGCGTGGCCGTGGCCGTGATCGGACCCCTGGCGAGCTTGAGGTAGTTGATCTCGGCACCCTTGGCGAGTGGCGTGATCCCGGCCATGTGGTTGGCGAAGGCCCCTACGAAGGCGGCTCCCGACGCCGCCTCCGCCGCGGAGAAGAGCCCTCCCGCGTGCTGGGAGCCGACGTGGTTCTTCAGGTGATCATCGTCGGGCAGGCGCACGACTCCGCGGCCGTCGCCCACCTCGACGAACTCGAGGCCGACGTGCGTGTTGAACGGGATGGCCTGCTCCAGGCCGGCTCGAACGGCTTCGTAGTCCAATGCTCCCTCTCCGGGTCGGTTACCGACGCGGGACCCTACCGGCGGCGACTGGCCGGTCGGCTCCGTCGTTGCTCTCAGCCGCGATCCCTACACCGAGGACCGGCACTAGGCCGAGCGGCTTTCGCCTTCGGCCTCACTCGGCGCACAAGAGTCTGCGAACGGGCTTCTTGTGCCGCCGGAGGCCGCGCCCCTCAGACGCCCGCGCGCTTCAACGCGGCCCGAAGGTCGCCCCGGCGACGAGCCAGCCCGCGCTCGGTCACCGCCACGAAGCGAACACGACCCCGCCGTACGCCGAAGACGAGCTTGCTGGTGGGGCCGACTCGGTACACGCCGGGAGCCACGCGCCGAAGCTTCGGGTAGGTGCGCCGCAACGTGCGAAGCGGCGTTCCCACCCCCACTCGCCGAACGCGATGACGCCGCGCCGTGGTGGCCACGAGCTGGGCCGGGCCCGAGCGCTTGAAGAGCGCGACCACGCGTCCGCCGCCGGTCACGCAGAAGCTCAGCGTGCGGCGCCCACGCCTCGGTGCAAGGCCGCCTGCGCGGCCACGCAGCTGCGCCCGTTTGAGGCCAACGCGCAGCGGGCCGACGCCTGAGCCACCGATCCGCAACGCGCGGGGCAGGCACGAGCCGCCCGGGTCAACGGGCCCTCCCGGGCCATTTGCGGGGCCGCGGAGGACCGTGGTCGTGAGCCCCGGCTCACTACGGATCTCCTCCTCGCAGAACGGCACGGTCACCCACCGCTTGTCCGCGTACATGTGCGTCTGGTCGGCGAAGTAGGGCGACTCGGGGTTGGTCGATTGCGAGTAGGTGAGGATCGTGCGTGCCTGCGGACAGCCGTCGGTGAAGCTCACGGCCTGCACGAAGCTCGAGCCGTGCGGCACGTTGGGGTATCCCTCGCCGGCCACGAAGGGCACGTTGATCGCGTTGAACACCCCGACGGTGCCGGGTCCGCCGTGGATGGGTATGCGCTCCTCGCCGCGCTTCTCGTATTGGAACCCCCGCAGCGGGGCGTCGAGTGGGATCTTTGCGCCCCTCAGGTCGGCGATCGCGTCGGTGAGGGCCTTGCGCACGTCGGGCTTGGTGGTGTCGAGCCCGCGCGGCGTGTTCACCGGATCGGCGGGTGAGAAGGGCGTGTCGTAAGGCCCGCCGGCGGCACCGAGCGCGCGGCCCGCGAAACGGCGGAAGAGGATCGCTCCGTTGCTGTCCAGGTCGTCGCGCAGGTTCCAGGCCGCGAGCGCCGGGCACGCCGCGGCAACGTCGCTC
>JAABUN010001541.1_pt1 | contig 49695 bp, 48 predicted proteins | sample 5559311 | NCBI WGS metagenome assembly JAABUN01 (sample SAMN10711877, study PRJNA513370) | rock metagenome | isolation source: Antarctica rocks | place: Antarctica: Victoria Land, Siegfried Peak sud
ATTTCGCGGTTAACCTCATTGCGGGTCTCGTCGCTTACACGCTTCAGCCTAAAAAACCCTCGATCCGTCTTCCACAACAGTTGCTGCAGCTACCAGCTCTGATCTAAACCCCGAACTCAGGTTATTTAGGTAATTCAACACGGTTTCTTGTATCGGTGATTGCGCTGGTAGTGTGTAGCTCGTCACTCGCTTCGGTAGCCGAGGAAACCGCGCCGGAGTGGACGGGCGCGATTACCATGCGCGCGCAAGCTTACACGCCCAACGCTCGAGACGACGAAAGCCCGCTGACGGTGTTTCAAGAAGTAGCTGACGCTTACGAGGCGGAGCATCCGGGCGTAACCATAGATTTTATCGATGAAGAAATCCCCGATAACAATAACGACATCCGGGTAAAGGCTGCTGCGGGTGAACTTTATGATGTATTTTGGGCGCAGTGGAGTAGCTTAAACGGTGCTCTGCCGCAGGGGGTTGCAGTCGATCTAGCGTCTTATTTCGCTGAGCCTAACCCCTACGTCCCCGACGTTGCAACCTGGGCCGAGGCGATGAACCCGACCCTTATCACCGAAACAGCCGCGCCCGGCGGGGCCAGCTACAACATCAACGGCGACTTTGTAGCGACCGCCTTTTTCTACAACGAAGCCCTGTTCGAGCAGGCTGGTATTACCGAAACGCCGACGAGTTGGCCTGAGCTGCTAGGGGTCGCCAAGCAACTTCAAGAAGCCGGTGTTCCGGCGGCTGTGGGTGTACCCCTCTACAGCTGGTGGCAACGCCACTTCTTGTCGGATTTTTACGCCGAAGACTACGAACGTATCGCGGCGTTTGACGGCGCTCCCGCGATCTCTGCGCTCGACGAGGCGGTCGCTATCGATCAGGGAATCCTAAGTACCGATGATCCACGCTTTATGGCCTGGTGGCCGATCTTCAAAGCGTTTACCGACACCTGGGTACCAGACTATCTGGCGCTCTCCCCCGACCAGAACGACGCCGCTTACCAAGACTTTATCGGTTCCAAAGCAGCCATGCTTTACGAAGGCTCTTACACACCCAACAAGTTTGAGGATTCAGGCATATCTTTCGGGTACAGTTCGTTTAACTTCCCACCGCTCGGTCCGGACGTTTCCGAGTATAGTACCGAGCTTGACACCTCTAACGCAGTGGGGGGACCCAACGCAGCCTATCAGTACGCGATCTCGAGCGAGCGTGCCAACCGCACGATGGCAGAACCTGGGAAGTTCGAGGCGGTTCTCGATTGGCTGCGCTATATCGGCACGCCAGAAGTTGCCGAGAAGATCATCAACGAAGAAGGAAGCTTTATCCCTACCTGGTTAGGCACCACCCCTAACCCCGGCTCCGAAGCACTCGCTACTCAGGCTGACCTAGAGCTCCGGACGGTCTCGGTCGGTAACACCAGCGCTACCTTGAGCGACGACATGCAGCGCATCTTCGGACTCTACTTGTCGGGCAACGTAAGTCTGGAGGATGCACAAACGCAGGTGCAAGGGGCACTCGACCGCTCGGTCGCCGACTACGCCAGAAGTAACGACGTCGATTTAGAGCAGTACGGCGAGTAACGCCATTGTAGAGGACGCCGCCCTTCGCGGCGTCCTAATCTTTTGGGAGTGATGAATTGACAGTTTCAGGTAGAACTAAACGCCGCCCCGGTTTTTTCGGGCGTATTTGGCGCTCCCGCATCGCCTATCTCTTTTTGTTACCGACGTTTATCTTTTTGGCCTACTTTATGTATTACCCGGCTTGGACCGCACTCCAGGGAGCATTTACCTATTGGGACGGCTTTAACCCACCGCAGTTCGTAGGTTTAGAGAACTTCCGGCGCGCTTTTGCCGATCCGGTGCTGCGTGTTTCGGCCCTCAACAACCTTATTTGGGTGGTATTTGGTATCGCTCTAGCGCTGATTCCTTCCTTTATCGTTGCCGAACTTATCTTCTTTTTGCAGGGTGAAAAGAAGCAGTACTTTTACCGTACCCTCTTTATCATCCCTATCATCGTCCCTTCTATCGTGCTTATCTTGCTCTGGACCTTTTTCTACCGGGGTGATGGTCTGATCAATCAGCTGCTGGGAATAGTCGGGCTGGAACGCTTTCAGACGCTCTGGATCGGCAACCCGGATACCGCCCTCTACGCGCTGATACTGATGGGGTTCCCGTGGATCAACGCTTTTAACCTGCTCATTTTTTACGCCGGGTTGCAGGGAATTTCAAAAGAGGTTTTGGAGGCGGCGCGGCTTGAGGGAGCCACGGGCTGGCGGCGAGTCTGGAAGATCGATATCCCCTTGGTATTGCCGCAGTTTCGCCTGCTCCTCATCTTGGCTATCGTAGGGAACGTTCAAAATATCGTGACGCCGCTCGTAATGACGGATGGTGGCCCCGGTTATTCGACGTACGTGCCCGCGCTACATATGTACAAGTCGGCGGTGACGTATGGCGAGTTCGGGTACAGTATGGCGATCTCGTTTTTGCTCTTTACGCTCGTTCTCGGACTTACCCTGATCTCTCAGCGTACGCGAAAGGACCGAGCTTGAAACGTTTGGGCGATTTTGTCAACCAGGTGGTTTTGTTGATCTTGGGTCTTTTAAGTCTGTTTCCCATCTACTTTACGCTGGTAAACTCCGTTAAAAATCCTGAACAGTACGCTCGTAACGCCTTTAATCTGCCCGCCGAGTTCCAGTGGCAGAACTTCTCACGCGCCTGGGACGTCATCTCTTGGCCGATTTTCAACACCGTCTTTATCGTCGTCGTAAGCGTTGTTTTTATCTTGGCGTTGGGTTCACTCAGCGCCTACGCTTTTGCACTGCTCGATTTCCCCGGGCGCAGGCTGCTTTTCGCCCTCGTTTTTGCGTTACTGCTTATTCCTAGCTTCCTGACGCTTATACCGCTTTACTTGCAGATCAAAGGGCTCGGGTTGTCAAACCACTTTGCGGTCATCTTGCCCTATATCGCCGCCGAGCAAGCGTTTACCATTTTTGTCCTCAAGGCTTTTTTCGAGGGATTGCCTAAAGAGCTGCTCGAGGCCGCTAAGGTTGACGGCGCAGGGGAATTTTTTACTTTCCGCCGCATCGTGCTGCCGCTTTCGGTTCCAGTCTTAGTGAGCGTCGGTATCATCAACGTTATACCTTTGTGGAACGACTTCTTGCTGCCGCAATTGGTGCTGAGCCGCGACTATCAAACCGTTACGATGGCGCTGGTAGCGTTTCAAGGTAACGCCGAGAGCTACACCGCCCCGGACTTCGGCGCGCTTATGGCTGCCTACACGCTCGCCTCGGTACCGCTGCTTATCCTCTTCTCGTTTCTGATGCGTTCCTACATCGAAGGGCTGACGAGCGGCGCGCTCAAAGGTTGATCTTCACCGGTGTTGAGCTTTTTATTAAAGGGCTGCCCATAGATCTCTAGCTTTACACTTCATCGCAAACTGTATTTTATAGTCTTCTATGACCGACGTCCCCGAGCCATCTCCACCGCCCACCCCTCGAGACACCCTCTCCGTTACCCACCACACCCTCACACTCGGCGGTCGAGACCTCCGCTACACCGTCACCACCGGCACGCTCGTCTTTAATGAAGAAGCCCAGAAAGACGGCGTGGCTGAGGGTGAAAAACCCAAAGCGACAGTTTTCTTTATCGCCTACACGCTCGACGGTGCCGAACCGGGGACGCGTCTGCTGACGTTTTCGTTTAACGGTGGCCCTGGGTCGTCGTCGGTGTGGTTGCATTTGGGACTGCTCGGTCCGAAGCGTGTGTTGTTCGACGAAGACGGAAACCCGACCCCGCCGCCGTACCAGCTTGTCGATAATGAACACTCGCTTCTGGACGCCAGCGATCTGGTCTTTATCGACCCGGTGTCTACCGGCTACAGCCGCGCCGTGACGGGTGAAAAAGCGGGTGAGTTTCACGGCTTCAAGCGCGATTTGGAGTCCGTCGGCGATTTTATCCGTTTGTACACGTCGCGCTACGGGCGCTGGCTCAGCCCCAAGTATTTGATCGGCGAGTCGTACGGTACGACGCGGGCGGCGGGGCTTTCGGGGTATCTGCAAACTCGGCACGGGCTCTACTTAAACGGCCTGATGCTCATCTCGTCGGTTCTGGATTTCGGCACGCTGTTGCCGCAACCCGGCAACGATCTGCCGCACCTGCTGATTTTGCCGGGTTTTACGGCGACGGCGTGGTACCACCACAAACTCCCTGAAGCTTTGCAGAATAAACAGTTGGCTGAAGTTCTGCGTGAAGCCGAAAAGTTTGCGCTGGGTGACTACGCGCTTGCGCTGCTGCAAGGCGACCGTTTGCAGGGCGAAAAACGTGCGGACATCTGCACCCGGCTCGCCCGTTATACGGGGCTGAGTGAGGGATATCTCGAGCGCGCGGACCTGCGCGTCGACATCATGCGTTTCGTCCGCGAACTGCTGCGTGAAGAAAAACTGACTGTAGGCCGTCTCGACAGCCGTTTTACCGGCGGCGAGCGCGACGCGGCGGGGGAGACCTTCAGTTACGATCCGTCGTACGCGACTATTCAGGGGCCGTACACCGCCGCCTTTAACGATTACGTGCGCCGCGAGTTGGGCTTCGAGAGCGACCTCAGCTACGAGATCATCGCCAATTTGTATGAGACCTGGAGCTATAAAGAGTTCGAGAACCGCTACGCCGAGGTCGGGGAGACGCTGCGGGACGCGATGACGCAAAATCCTCACCTGCGGGTGCATATAGCGAGCGGTTTTTATGACCTGGCGACGCCGTACTTTGCGACTGAGTACACCGTGTCGCAACTCGGCCTGACGCCGGAGCAGCGCGGGCGGCTGAGCGTGAGCACGTACGAGGCGGGACACATGATGTACGTGAAGCTGGCGGCGCTGGAAACGTTGAGCGCCACTCTGAAAGCGTTTTTGCAGCCCTAGCTATCTTGCACCCGTTCGTCGCATCTCCCAGACCGTAGGCTCAGGTTTCGCCAAATTCCTACGCGCGCTCATCCGGTACTTATTCCTCGAGGCTGATGAAAAGGGAAGATTGAACAAGTCGTAAGCCATCTATTTGCAGGGGCGAACAACTGAGCTGACGGGGAACAAACACCACCAGAACCTAAATCAGACCCTAGACGAGTCCGCTACCGAGCGCCTCGACGAACTGCTGCGCCGTTCGTCCCGAATAGCCGTTGCCCCATTCGGCAAACCGCACCGCTTTAGTGTCCAGCTCAGGGTCGTTTAGGCCGTCACGGGCTGCCAGCCCCCAGACGATCTCCAGATAACGCCGCTGCGTGGCGTCGGGGAAGGTGAGGACCAGGCCGAAGCGGTCGGCGAGGGCCAGCTGTTCGTGCTGCGTGTCCCAGGCGTGCGGGTCATCGCTCGAGGGGTCGGGCCGGTCGGAAAAGCGTTCGCTGACGAGGTGGCGGCGGTTGCTGGTGGCGTAAACCAGAACGTTCTCCGGGCCGCCGCTGAGAGTGCCCTCCAAAAGCGATTTAAGCGGCCCATAAGCGCGACTTCCGTTCTCGAACGCCAGATCGTCGACGAAGATCAGGTAGCGGTGCGGTCTGCTGCGTAAAGCTGCTGAAATCTCCGGCAGGTCGGTGAGGTCTCCGGGCGTGACCTCGACAAAACGCAGGCCCGCCGCCGCGTAACGTCCGCCCAGACTCCGCAGGGCTGTCGATTTGCCGCTACCGCGCGGCCCGTAGAGCAGCGTGTGCTGGGCTCCGCGCCTGCTACCACGTCGAGTCAGAAACGCTTCGGTGTTGGCGCGGAGCCGCGCCACGGCGTCGCCTACCCCGACGAGCCGTTCGGCCTCCGTCCAGGCCGGATGGAGAACGCCACGTAGCGCCCCTTCCGCCCAGCGGAAGGCCGGAAACCGAGCCAGCTCGCCCGTACCGTCCTCTCGGTAAGCCGTGAGTAGTTCGGTCAATACGGCCTCTGGGTCTGCGCCGCGTAGGGTTTCGGCGAGCGCCGCAACCGGACCGCCTGGAGATTGGGCGAGGGACTCGAGGGGGGGCAGCTCCTCCCCCTCGAGGTCGGCGACCTCAGCTTGCCAGTCGCGCCGCAAAAGCCTGGCGAGCACCTCCAGGTCACGCCGCGCCCCGGTGAGCAGGCCGGGGGCGGAATCACGTTGCGCTGCCAGCGCCCCGACCAGTGGCGACTCGGTGTAGAGGAGCGACGCTGCCGCCGCCTCAAACAAGTTCGCGTGGCGTGCTTCGGCGAGCCCTTTGTAGAGGTCGGCGTACGCCTTACCGACCCTCACGGCGTCGCGGCCTACGCAGGCGTCTGCAAGGTTTGTCAGGGCGAGCGCCCACGGCCCCAGCGCGGCGGGGCGAAAAATATACTTCACCAAATACCCCTCACTACGTCCCTGGATTCATTGCGCCCTCAGATAGCGCGGCGGTTCGGTGCTTGGCAGGGGGTTGTCCGGGGCGTGACCGAGACGCGCGTGGAGGTCCGGCAGGGCGCGCCGCATCGCCTCCTCACCCGCGCGCGCGCCCTCTTCGGCGCGGTGCAGGTCCCACCAGGCGATACGGGGGTCGACGCGGAGTAAAATCGCTCCTGCCGGGGTTTCCAGAGGCCGGGTGTACGATGCGCCCGCACGGGCCAGCCCGCGCAGCAAAGTACCGTAGGCGTGGCGGGGCGCGCTTAGAAACTGCCGGTGCCACCAGCCGCCGAAGCGCGAAGCGTGGAGCTGCCGAAAGCGTTGGATCGCCCTGGCTTTTTCTACCGTGATGCCGGTATGAACGCCCAACACGAGTCCGGCCTCGGTTGTCAGGGGCGTAATGGGAACAGGCGATACGAAACCGCCGTCGATAAGCCTGCGCCCCTCGACCTCGACGGCCCGGGTAACGGCGGGCAGGGCGCAACTCGCTCGGACCGCCCTCGAGAGCAGCCCCTCGCGCAGCACCACCAGTTCGCCGGTGTCTACGTCCGTACAGGTGACGTGCAGCGGCAACCGAAGGTCTGAAAAGGTCGCGCCGTGAAAAAGGGTACGCTCGAGCCACCCTTCGATCCGTCCTCCCTCTACGAACGCCGCCCGGTGAAGTCCGAAATCCAGCCCCTGCTGCCACACCTCTCCCGCTGGAAACGTCTCGGCCCAGCGCCGGAGCGCCGCCGCGTCTCCGTAAAGTGCGTAGTGCGCGGCGACGAGCGCGCCGAAACTCGTACCCGAAAGCACCTCCGGCGGCGTCCCGGCTTCATCTAAAACGTTCAAAACGCCCACGTGGGCAAACGCTCTGGCAGTACCGCCGCCGAGCGCCACCCCGAAACGGTGCGGCGGGGCGTCCGGGCGGGTTGACATACGTCACTCTATCAAGAGCCGATAGGAATGTCAGGGCTGGCTCGAGCCCGCCTCCCGAAGCCGCGCCATCGCGTAGGCGTCGACAAACACCCCGTCTCGGAACGCGTACTGTCGGTGCGTGCCTTCCCGAACGAAGCCAAACTTTTCGTAAAGTCGAATCGCCGGGACGTTGTCCGTATAAACCTCTAACTCCAGGCGCGTTAGATTAAGCCAGCGGTCAGCGAGTTCGATCATTGCCTGCATCAGCGCCGAGCCGACACCTTTGCCCTGCCAGTCGTCGCGTACCGCCATGCCGATAGAACCGACATGACGCCGCCGGGGGTTGGCGGGCGTATGAAGCCCCAAGTTACCGACGACCTCATCACCCGCACAAGCGACCAGGCTGTAAAACCCTGGCGGCGGGTTCTCGAGTTTTTTGCGCCAGCTTTCAGCCGATGGAAAAGGGAGCTGCGCGGTTCCCGAGACGGCTCGAGGTTGCGAAAATATCTTGTGGAACGCTTCGTAATCACTCGGCTCGGTGTGGCGGACGGTGATGACTTCACGGTTCGGCATAATTTTAATTACGGCGAGAGCCAAAACAGGTTCTCGACCCGGCACGGTTAGGGGCTGTACCGGGTCGAGGCCGCAGGTATAGCTTCGACGTTACAAAACTCTTCACAGCATCTATACGGATGTCAAGCTTAACGGCTCAAGCTCGAGGGCGACGACGCCTCAACGAGTGAATTTGACATAAAACTCCAACTCCAGAAATTTGACAGTACGGTTCAGCGTCCCTTGCAGCGCCTAGTTAGGCGGCAACTTACCAAGCTGCCTGTGCAAAAGTTAGACCCTTAGCGAGCCACGGAATCCTCTAGCGCCATAATAAGATTCTGCACCGTTGTGATACACGAAGACATGGCCATAGCGGTAATCAGCAAAGATAGCACCGCCGAGTTTTCTAATATCAGAAGGTGTTTTCACCCAGCTCGACGTCTTCGTATCGAACTCGCCAAGTTTTTGTAACTCTCGGTATTGTTCTTCTGTTAAAAGCTCAATGCTCATGGCAGCTGCCACATCACTAGCGTTATTTTCGGGTTTGTGTTGTTTCCTTGACTCTAGTGCTTCACGGTCGTAACAGAGACTTCTGCGGCCTTTAGGACTTTCCGCTGAACAATCATAAAAAATGTATTCGTCCGTCTTCTTATCATGGCCGACGACATCCGGTTCACCGCCAGTCTTTTCCATTTCACTCAGTGACCACAGTTTTTCAGGATTGGCTTCCAGCTTTGCTTGTAATTTAGCCCACTCAAGACCTTTATGGCGGTTCATGTTTTTCTCGAAACGGGCTTTTAACACTCTGAGCAGTTCTTCGCCTTGTTCTGCTTTCATATCTTTTACCCTTTGCATTTCTGTGTTTACCTTTCTGCGCTGATCGGCCTTTGCTTCACTCAGTCTTCTTGCGGTGTATGCCTTAGATATTAAGGTACGCTTGACCTATATGTCAATAAAGAGCAAACCGAAATGACGCCTAACTATGATTGTCCCGCACACCGCAAGCACCAGCGTCTAAAGTGGCTAGTCCATCATAAACCTCGATGAACTCGAGGCTCGAGCCACCCGCCCGGATGCTTAAAACTGTCCCGCTCGGGTGATAGCATAAGGGTCTTATGGCGGCTATCTACCAGCGTGCGCGGCCCATCACCTTTGCCCAGGTGATCGGTCAGGAACACGTCAAAACGCCCCTTCAGGCAGCCCTGAAAAGGGGCCGTGTCGGTCACGCGTACCTGTTTTCGGGGCCGCGCGGCGTCGGTAAAACCACGACCGCACGGCTTTTGGCGATGGCGGTCAACTGCGAACGCGACGAAAAACCGTGCGGCGAGTGCGAGTCGTGCCTGCTGGTGCGCCGGGGTAGCCATCCCGACGTAACCGAACTCGACGCCGCGAGTAACAACTCGGTCGAAGACATCCGCGACTTGCGCGAAAAGGTCTACCTGTCGTCGATTCGGGGCGGGCGGCGGGTGTGGATTTTAGACGAGGCGCACATGCTCTCTAAGTCGGCGTCTAACGCGCTGCTGAAGACGCTCGAGGAACCCCCCGAAGGTCTCGTTTTCGTGCTCGCCACGACCGAACCCGAAAAGCTGCCGCCGACGATTCTGTCGCGCACTCAGCACTTCCGCTTTCGCAGGCTCTCAGAAGGGGAGATTGCGGGCAAACTCGGCACGCTGAGCGCCGAAGCTGGGGTAGAGGCCGCGCCCGAAGCCCTGGCACTCGTCGCCCGCGCCGCCGACGGCGCGATGAGGGACGCCGAATCGCTTTTAGAGCGACTTTTAGCGACGGGCGCAGCCATCACCCTGCACGATACTGAGAGCGCACTCGGGCTGCCCCCGCAGACGCGCGTGCAGGCGCTCGCCCGGTCACTCGCAGACGGCGACCTAGCGGGACTTTTCGGGGAGGCGAGCGCACTTTACCGTGACGGTTTCGCGCCGCGTACGCTCGCCGAACGGCTTGTTCTGGAACTTCGCAGCGCCCTCTACACGCTGGTAGGACTGGAAACGGGGCCGGACGGCGGGTTTTCGCTGCCGCTGGATGAAACCGCGTTACTGAGAACCATTCACGCGCTCGACGATGAGATGGACCGTTTTGTCCGCTACGACGATCTGTTTTCGCTCGAGGTTGCCCTTATCAAAGCCGGAAACGTCTTAACAAACAACGTGCCCCGCGCACCACAAGCAGCATCTCAGACAGCAGCTCGAGAGGCGGAGGAGACGGAGCGTCCTGCACCCCAGCCACCTCAACCGACCAAAAACGCCCTCCCCGATTTCGACCCGACGGGCCGCGCTGCTCCGGTTCGTCCACCGCCTGTTACATCTGCCACCACACCTGCTGCCGCCACGCCGCAGGAACCACCGCCCCCGGCGCAGTCTCCAGCCGAGCGCCCCAAAGCGTCGTGGCACACCGTCCAGACTCGAGCCGGAACGCAGCTCAAGGCGTTTATGCTGCCTGCCAAGGCCGACATCGAAGGGTCGGATATTTTTTTGCGCTTTGCCGAGAAGAACAAGTTTCACTTTACGCAACTTAAAAATCGTCAGGATGAGCTCTCGACGCTGATTAGAGACGTTTTGGGTGAGGGTTACACGCTGCACCTCGAGGGACCGGGGGAGCGGGTTACAAAAAAGTCCTGACGGAGCGCCGCGAGGACGCTCCGACCCCACCCGAACCTGAAGCACACACACCACCGACCGCAGTAAAAACCCTAGTAAAAACGGCGGTTGAAGAGGCTAAAGCGCAGGCGACAACCCCAACAGCCGCGCCTTCGGTCACGCCTGCTACCCCCGAAGAAGAGGTGCCGACAACTGCACCCGCCGAACCCTCCCCGGCGCAGACGCCGCTCGTCCCGCCTCCCGGTACCCAGCCGGAGGCGGCTGCGCCGGGGCCTGTGGCGATACCCGCAGCCACACCAGCAGCCGAAACGTTGCCGCTGCCCCCGGAACCGTTTGCCGACGAACTGCCGCCGGACTTCTGGGGGGACGCGCTCGAGCCCCCCCCGCTATCCCTCACAGCTTCCGAACCTTTAGACCCACGTGCAGGCGCGCCTTCGGTACCTGCGCCGAGTGCCCCGGACGAGCTTACCGCCGCGCCTTCACCCTTACAAAGTGCGGCTAAACCGCTCGAGGGCAGCTTGCAAAAAGACCCCCGTTTCGTGCTCCTGCAAGAGCTGTTTCCAGGCCGGATCAGCGACTGGCAGCGCGCCGAGCCCGTAGCGAATAGTAGCGAGGGTGACGAAAACGGGGCTGACGGGGTAAATGACGCCCCGGACGATCCCGAAACGGTAGACTTGGAAGAGGGTTTGGACGCTGACGAGACCGTTTCGTAAACCCGTTAACGACGGGTATTTAAGCCCGGACGGGTGTGTTAAAACGGTGTATTGAGACGACCCATCACACGCCACAGGGAGTTTTTATGAACATGCAAAAGCTGATGAAAGAGGCGCAAAAGGCGCAACAAAAGATGCAGGAAGCGCAGGAGCGACTTGCCAATTTGTCTGTTCAGGGCAGTGCGGGCGGTGGCTTGGTAACGGCGACCGCTTCCGGTGATGGCGCGATTACCGCCATCAAAATCGACAAAGGCACGGTCGACCCCGAAGACGTCGAGCTTTTGGAGGACTTGGTGATGGCGGCGGTCAACGACGCTCAGCGCAAGGCCAAAGAATTGCAAGAGAGCGAGATGGGCGCGGCGATGGGGGGCATGGGCGGCCTCGGCGGGATGTTCTAAGGTTTGAAGTATCCACTCGCTCTAACCCAGCTTATCCGCGAACTCGGACGGCTTCCCGGGATCGGTCCGAAAAGTGCCCAGCGGCTCGCCTTTCACCTTTTCAACCGTCCCGACGATGAGGTGCGCGGGCTCGCCGAAGCACTTCTGAACGCCAAAAGCAGCCTGCGGCAGTGCGAAGTTTGCTTTAATATCACCGATACCGAACGTTGTGGCGTTTGCACCGACGTGCAACGCGAGCAGGGGCTGATCTGCGTGGTCGAGGAACCCGCCGACCTGTTGGCTATCGAACGTTCCGGTGAGTACGGCGGCCTCTATCACGTGCTCCACGGCGCACTCTCGCCTATGAACGGAGTCGGCCCGGAGCAGCTGACGGTTCAGCCGCTGCTGACGCGCCTAAAAGATGTCGAAGAGGTTATCTTGGCGACCGCGACCACCGTCGAGGGTGAAGCGACCGCGATGTATTTGGCGCGACTTTTGGGTGAGCTGAGCGTTACTACGTCGCGTATCGCCTACGGCTTGCCGGTAGGAGGCGACCTCGAGTACGCCGACGAAGTCACCTTGGGCCGCGCCATCAGCAACCGTCGTAGGTTGTAAGGGGCGGCAGCAAACTCGGTACAAGCCGGTTTTTCCTCTAGCTCTGGACGGGCAAGTGGCTTGTGGGGTTCTGCTCCACTCGCTATAAGCCACAGGCTACAAGCTCTTCGATACGAAAATCCCGCAAATTACTTGATAACCGTTGGAACCCACCCCACCATCCCGAAATCTGCTAAGCTGTCAAGGTTGCCGGGTAAACCCGGGAGTTGGCTGCAAGCAAAATACATTACAGGGCTCGAGCCCACGGAGGAAAACATGGTTAAAATTCGTTTGATGCGTTTAGGCGCAAAAAAGAATCCGCACTACCGCATCGTCGTCGTCGACGTTCGCAAACGTCGCAGCAGCGACTACATCGAGCTTTTGGGTCATTTCGACCCGCGCGAGACGGTCGCTGAACCGCTTAAACTCAACGCCGAACGTGCGGCGCACTGGCTTTCACAGGGCGCGCAACCGACCGATACGGCGTTAAGGCTTTTGGAGCGTGCCGGGGTCCAAGTAGGCAGCGTCCGCGCCAAGCAGGGCCGCGACTACACTGCCCGTACCGAAGCGGCTGCGGCGGCTTAGCCGGTCGGATGGTTACGGAACTCGTCGCACTTATCGTGCAAAACCTGGTTTCGGAGCCGGAACTACTCGAGATCGGTTCGCGCGAGAGTGCTCAGGGTCTTACCATCGAGATTCGCTGCGCGCCTGGTGATGTGGGCCGGATTATCGGACGTGGCGGTCGCACCATCAACAGCGTCCGCACGCTCGCGCGGGCCGCGTCCGAAGGTCAGGAGCGCGTCGAGGTGCAGCTCCTAAACGCCTAACGTGACGATTCCAGAAAATTGCATCTTGCTCGGTACGCTGGGTAGGACGTTTCAGCTCGAGGGGGGCTTGCGTTTTTACGCTCTCGGCGACGCGGAAGCGGCGGCCATACGCGAGCTGAAGCGCGTCTTTGTCGAGGGTTTCGGCGAGCGCGCCGTTACCCGTGTGCGCCCGGTCGGGTCGCAACTGGTGGTGTATCTGGTAGGCTCGAGCGACCCGCAGAGCGCTCAACCTCTGGTCAACGCCGACGTGTACGCTGCCAAAGACGCCCTACCCGAGACGCCCACGCACTACCTGGACCTGCTTATAGACCTGTCTGTAGTGGTCGATGGTGAACTGCTCGGCGAGGTCGTAGAGGTCGTCCCGGCAGGCAGCGATATCGGTCAGGACGTGCTGGTCGTCGATACGGGCGAGCGTGAGGTGCTGATTCCCTTACAGGCGGATTATGTAACACTGAGCGAAACCGGCATCACGCTGACCGATCCACCCGAGGGACTTTTAGACCTCAACGCCGGTTAGTGCCTTGAACTGCCCGCCGATCAGCGACCTGTTTCACGCTTCCTCCTGGATTCTCTATTCAAACGACCTGCGACAAAAACCTTCCGACTCGCCTCAGCCATGAAGTACACCGTTCTGACCCTTTTCCCGCAACTTATCCGCCCCTGGACCGAAGAGGCACTTTTGGGCCGCGCCGCCCAAGCCGGTCTGGTGTCGTTCGACCTGCGCGACCTGCGCGCTTACTCAGGCAACCGCCACCGCCGCGTCGACGATACGCCCTACGGGGGCGGCGCGGGCATGGTGATCCGGGTTGATGTAGCGGCGCGCGCCCTCGCCGACGTTCCCGCACCGGACGAGACGATCTTGCTCACGCCCGCCGGGGAACCGCTCACGCAACCGTTGGTAGAACACCTGGCGACCAAGCGGCACCTCTGCCTTTTGTCCGGGCGCTACGAGGGTTTCGACGCTCGCACCGAGGCGCTCGTGACCCGCGAGGTGAGCGTCGGGGACTTTGTGATGATGGGCGGTGAGGTGGCGGCGCTCGCGCTGATCGAGGCGACGGCGCGGCTTCTGCCGGGCGTTCTAGGCGACGCCGAAAGCCACGCCCAAGACTCGTTTACGACCGGGCTCTTGGATTATCCGGAATACACAAGGCCACTCATTTATGAAGACGTAGGGGTGCCCGAGGTGCTGCTGAGTGGTCATCACGCCGACGTGGCAGCGTGGCGGCGTGAACAGGCTCTGCTCAGGACGTTGCAGCGTCGTCCGGAGCTTTTGGAGCGGGCGGAGCTGACCGAGCAAGATAGACAGTTTTTGGAAGCTCAAAAAAAGGCGACCTCGTAGGATCGCCTCATCTGAACTTTTTGCAATTCCAGATTCTATTGTCGGTTGCCGTTTAGATGACGCGCTCGAGTTTGTATTGGACGCGTAACGTGCCGACGCTCCGTAATTTCCTCGATGCTTGTTTCTTACTTCTTTTGGTCAGGTACGGCACAGAATCGCAACACTCAGCCTGGAACGTCGACAGAATCTAGTTGCCATCCCCCGCCGCACCGGGGTTGGCGGCTTCGATGGCGGCGATGACCTCTCCGGTAAGGTTCGGTACGTTGTCGTCGGCGTAGAGCACCAGCCCCGAGGTTTGCGAAACGTCGTAATCCATCACCAGCGTGTAGCCGTTGGCCTGAGCGATCTCCTGAATAATCGTGTTAATCTCTTCGGTTGCAGGCTGCGCGGCGGCGTCGATATCCTCGCGGTAACGCTGCTGCGTCTCCTGATAGGTCCGGGTAGACAGCTCGAGACTGTTTTGTTCTTCAGCGCTCAGCGTTTCACCGGCGGCGGCGCGTGCTTGCAGGGGCCGCAAGGCGGTGGCGAGCTCTTGCAGTTCGGCTCTGGCTTGCTCGGTAAGCCTCGCGGCTTCCTGACCGGCGGGGTGGGCGGCGAGTACCGCGCTGGCGCTTACAAAAGCGATACTCAGCGGCGCTGCCGCGTCCTGGGCGTGAGCGAGCGGGAGCAGAGCGGACAGGGCGAGTAAAAGGGTTAAGAGAACGTTTTTCACGACGCGAGTTTACCAGTCCTAGCGTGAGAAGGTGACGCGCTCACCCGGAACTCGTGTTCGGCCTTGACCACTCGCACATGCCGGGTACCAGATGACTTGAACCCTGCCCCCCGAACTCTCCTGTCTAGACACCGATGCCTAAAATTACACGCGGCGTTTCAAAGCCCGAACCTATACTGGTGCGGTGCTGGTCGCTCTTCTTCTCGCGCTCTTCGGGGCACTTATCGGTTCGTTTGCCAACGTGGTGATCTACCGCCTGCCCCGGGGTGAGTCGGTAGCTTTTCCGGGTTCGCACTGCCCGAACTGTGGGCACGAGTTAGGGGCGCTCGAGCTCGTCCCGGTAGTTTCGTGGGCCGCGCTGAGGGCGCGGTGTCGTAGTTGCAAAACGGCGATTTCGGCGCGTTACCCGCTCGTCGAAACGCTCGTGGCACTCGGCTTTTTCGCGCTGGCACTGCGCTATCCTCCGGAAACGGTGGGGTTTACGGTGTTTCCGCTGCTGGCGCTCTTCGTGTTGCTCTTGATCCTTTCCGCTATCGACATCGATACCCAACTCTTGCCCGACGTGCTGAGCTTCCCGGCGCTCGGCGTGGCGCTCGTGAGTACGCTGTTTTACGCCCCTGAGAGCGGCCTGCCGACCCTGACGGGCGCACTCTACGGCGCGTGTCTGGGCGCTGGGGTGCTCGCGCTGCTCAACCGGGTGGGCGCGCTGCTGCTCCGGCGCTTTGCGGACACCGAAGAGCGGCTCTGGCCGGTGGGGATGGATCAGGTCAACGTGGCGGCGCTTTTCGGTACGTTCGGTTGGCCCTTCGGGTTTTTGGGCGCTGCCGCGTCACTGCTCCTCAACGTCGTCACGCGCCGCACCCTGCGGGTGCCGGAACCGCTGCTGTACGGGTTGTGGTTCGTAGCGGTCATCACGCTCACGGTGCTTTTGCCGAACCCGTTGACGGCTGTTTCAGGCTCGCTCGTCGCGGCGGGCGGCGCGGCCCTCGTCGGCGCACTTTACTGGTGGCTCTACGAACTAAAAAATCCTGAAGAACGCGACAACGAACCCGCTGAAGAAGACGACGAACCCGTAGCGATGGGGTTTGGCGACGTTAAACTGGCGGGCGTTTTGGGCGCGATGCTCGGCGCGCAAAACCTGTTAGTGGCGCTGCTGTTAGCGTTCGTATTCGGCGCAGTCGGCGGGCTCGTCGGCAAAGCTTTGGGTAAGGGGCGGGTCGTCCCGTTCGGGCCGTACCTGGTTTTGGGCGCGCTGGCAGCGCTTTTTTACGGGACGCCGCTGGTAGCGTGGTATCTGGGGCTGCTCGGAATTTAGCGTATTTTGGGTTCTGCTGAGACGGTGTCCTAGCTTTAGACGGTTTTACCGTATCGAGGGCTGGTCGGCAGTCGGGGGTTAGTCGCTCAAAGACTGCCAAACACTTGGACGTGCAATGGATTGGGTTGCCCCACGGTTAAGCGGTGAGCAGGCCAATCATAGCGATTTCACGGGGCGTTGATCTCAGAGCGTTGATCTTAAAGCATCGACCTTTTTTACAGCTTGCAGACCGTTTGCAGACCGTAGGTTCAGTTAAATCTCATCGCTACAGAGTGCGCGGTGGTCTTCTTTGTCGACTGAGCGGAGTGCGTCAGCTAGCACGACTTCGCTCGAGTCCTCCCTGCACACCCAACACACCTGCCCTTCCCCATCTTTTTGATTCTTGCTCTCTGCTTCTTACTTCTCTTTTAAGCGCAGCACCCAGCTCAAAACTTCGACAGAACATACAAGGGTTACTCCAACGGCGTTGTTGCATATATAATCGCGTCTCCGGGCATTTATGCCCTAATTTTATGGTAGGACGTGGTTATGACGACGCAGACAGCAGCCAAACCCATCATCGTAGACAGCTTGCAGGGCCGTGACCTGCTCTCACTCGCCGACCTGACCCGCGAGGAGTTCGGCGGGCTTTTGGAGAGCGCCTTGACGCTCAAACAGGGTTGGAAAAACGGCGACCGGCCCAAACTTTTAGAGCACAAAACGCTCGCTATGATCTTTGAAAAGCAGTCGCTGAGGACGCGCTCGACGTTCGACATCGCTATGTATCAGCTAGGCGGGCACTCGGTTTTGTTGTCGCAAAACTATATCGGCTGGGGTGTACGCGAAACGATCCGCGACGTGGCGCACAACCTCGAGCGGTGGACTGAAGCGATTATGGCGCGCACCTATGGACACGGGACACTGCTCGAGCTCGTCAAACACGCCGAGGTGCCGGTGATCAACGGCCTTTCCGACCTGCTGCACCCATGCCAGCTGACTGCCGACTACCTGACTTTGAAAGAGGTGTTCGGCGAGTTGGAGGGTCTAAAAGTCGCGTTTGTCGGTGACGGCAACAACGTCTGCAACTCGCACCTGAACGCGGCGGCGCTGACCGGCTCGAGCCTTAAGATCGCCTGTCCGGAGGGCTTCGAGCCGGACGCGGGGGTGCTCCAAACCGCCCGCAGCAAAGGGGCGGACGTCACCGTCGTTCACGATCCCCGGGAAGCCGCCGAGGGCGCGGACGTGCTCTACACCGACGTGTGGATTTCGATGGGGCAAGAAGACGACACCGAGCGCCGCCGTAAAGCGTTTGCGGACTATACGGTGACGCCGGAGTGGTTGGACAACCTCTCGCCGCGCGGTATCTTCATGCACGACCTGCCCGCGCACTACGGCGAGGAGGTCACGGAAGAGGTCGTTTACGATCCCAGAAGCCGCGTCTTCGATCAGGCCGAAAACCGGCTGCACGCGCACAAGGCAATCTTGTTTCAGCTTTTGCGCGACTGATGGCAGTTCCTCAAAACGTTAGGGTCGGCATCCTTGGGGCGAGCGGTTACGGTGGCGCGGAACTCCTGCGCCGCCTGCTGACGCACCCGCAGGTGACGGTCTCGGGCGTCGCTAGTCGTCAGTTTTTGGGGCAGCTGGTGAGCGCGTGCTGGCCTCAGCTGGCGGGGGTCAGCGATTTGGTTTTTGAGGGTGCGGACGTGGTTATTGCCGGTTGCGACACCGTTTTTTGCGCCACACCGCACGGCGAAACTGCGCCGCTGGTCAAAAAGGCGCTCGACGTAGGCAAACGGGTCGTCGATCTGTCGGCGGACTTCAGGCTTTCGCCCGACGACTACGCCGCGTGGTACGGGCCGCACCCACACCCCGAACTCTGTGGCCGCGCCGTCTACGGTCTAACTGAATTTCACCGCGAAGAGCTGAGGGGTGCCGAACTGATCGCCGTTCCCGGTTGCAACTGCACTACGGCAAATCTGGCGCTTGCCCCGCTCGCGGCACACGGGCTGCTGGGCCGGGACGTTGTCGTCAATGTAATAGCCGGAGTGTCGGGTGCAGGGCGGAGCACGGCTTTGGGGTTTCATTATCCTGAAGCCGCTGAAAACGCCAAACCCTATAAGGTCGCCGGGACGCACCGCCACACTGCCGAAATCGAAGACACGCTCGGGCGCGTGCAGGCGTTCGGACGACAGGTGAAAACGCGCGGCGACTTTTCCGGCCCTGTCGTGAGCTTTACCCCACACCTCGTCCCGATGACGCGGGGGATTTTGGCGACGTGTTTGACGCGCCCGGAGAAGGTTGGGCTGGATGATGAGATGCTGCTCGAGCTGTACCGTGAGTTTTACGCCGGTGAACCTCTCGTCACTGTCCAAACCGACCTGCCGCAGACCAAAGCCGTGTACGGGAGCGACAGGACGCTGGTAGGCGTCCGCTTCGACGCGCGCAGCCAGACGATCTCGGCGTTTGCCGTGACCGACAATCTCGGCAAGGGTGCGGCAGGAGCGGCGGTACAGGCATTTAATGTAGCAAATAGTTTTGCTGAGACTACAGGGCTTTTTATGCAAGGAGTGTGGCCGTGAGCCTGACCTTGCCGCAGGGATTTCTAGCCGCCGCCGGAACCGCTGGGCTCAAGCTTTCGGGCAAACCCGACTGCGCCCTGATCACTGCGGACGGGCCGCTACGCTGGGCGCTGGGCACGACCACCAACACGCTCAAAGCCGCGTGCGTTACGCGTAACCGGGCGCGGTATGAGAGTGGCGCGCCGGTACGTGCGGTCGTCATCAATAGCGGCAACGCAAACTGCGCGACGGGAGCGCAAGGCGCGCGCAACAACGAGCGGTTTGCCGCTGCCGCTGCCGCCGCCCTCGGTGTAGCACCGGACGAGGTGCTGACGGCGAGCACCGGCATCATCGGCGAGCCGTTGCCGGTGGAGAAGTTGGCGCGCGTCTTGCCGCTTATCTCGGCGCGGCCCGCCGCTGACGCGGCACCCCTCGCGCAGGCTATCCTGACCACCGATCTGGTCTCCAAAACCGCCGCCGTAACCCTGGCGAGTGGTGCCCGAATCGTCGGCGTCGCCAAGGGTTCGGGCATGATCCACCCGAATATGGCGACGATGTTCGCTTTCGTCCTGACCGACGCTGAGCTGTCGCAAGAGGCGCTGCGAAGACTCTGGCACGAGGTCGTCGGCAAAAGTTTCAATCAGCTCACGGTAGACGGCGACACCTCGCCCAACGACATGGCGTTTTTGCTCGCCAACCCGCAGGTACCCGTCGACGTGCACGAGTTCGGCTGGGGGCTCACAGAGGTCGCGCAGGACTTGGCGAAACAGATTGCGCGTGACGGTGAGGGGGCAACGAAGCTGCTGAGCGTGCAGGTTATGGGGGCTGAGAGTGACGCCGAGGCGCGGCGCGCGGCGCGCGCTGTAGTGCTGAGCCCACTCGTGAAATCTGCGGCGCACGGCAACGACCCGAACTGGGGCCGCATCCTGAGCAGTGTCGGGGCAGCGGGAGTGAGGCTGGATTTGGATACCCTCAGCATCCGGGTGCAAGGTACCGAGGTTTACCGGGGCGCGCCGGGTCGTTTCGACGCGGCGGCCGTATCGCGCAGTATGAACGCTAAAGACCTCGAGATCACCATCGATCTCGCCGCCGGGTCGGGTTCAGGGGTGGCGTGGGGGTGCGACCTCTCGGCGGACTACGTGCGGATCAACGCGGACTATCACACCTGAAAAGAGGTGGTGCTAAATTCTGTGTTTAGCGTATATGTTCGAGGAAGTGAATTAGGACTCGAGCTTTAGACCCGCCTGGCCCAGATAATTAAGTCTGGATGATAGCGTCCGTAAAACTTTAGACACAGTTTTGCCTTGAGAAGCTGTTTACTATAGCTATGAAACGACCCGATGTGAAAAAACCTAGTTTGAAAAGACACAGTTTGAAAAGACCTAGTATGAAACGATTTTTGATCGGTTTGCTGCTCGTCAGTTTTTCTGGCTTTGGCTTCGCTTATACCCCCAGCACGTATAGCAGCCTGCTGGGAACGTACGTCGTTGACAGCGGTTTTGTTGACTACGATGCTTGGATGGCCAACCCGGACGACGTAGCCAAGTTGCAGGGTTTTATAGATGAGATGGCAACTTATGACCCCAGCGGCTTAGAACGCGAAGCAGAACTCGCTTTTTGGATCAACGCGTATAACGCCATCACCTTGAATGAGGTTTTGAAGCGTTATCCGCTCGAGACCGTTCGCCCCAAATTTTTGGGGTTGCCTGTCACGTCTTTTTTTACTAAAAAAGAGCACACCGTAAACGGTGAAGCCTACAGCCTGGACGATATTGAAAATAACGTGTTACGCAAACTGGGTGAGCCCCGTATTCACTTTGCCATCAACTGTGCTTCGACAAGCTGCCCGGTGTTGCGCCCCGAAGCCTACCGTGCGGACGTCTTGAGTCAACAGCTAGACGAGCAAGCCGTTACGTTTATAGGCGACCCTGCGCGAAACCGTTTCGACGCTGAAACGAAGCAGGCCAGCCTGAGCCAGATTTTCGACTGGTTTAAGGGAGACTTTGACGCGGTCGGCGGCGTGCCTAGCTTTCTGAGCCAATATGCTACGGGCGACGCTAAAACGGTGTTGGAGAGCGACCAGCTGAACATCGAATACCTCACCTATAACTGGTCGCTCAACCGCGCGCAGTAAGCTTACATTAAGTTCCTTGACTTCGCCGCGCTTCTGCGGGCTGTTGCTAGACCAGCTTTGTACAACGCCCTACGAACTCCTGAGCCGCCACAACGTTTAGCGTAGCTGGCAGCAAGGTTTGCCTGGGACGAGCGCGGGAAACTGCTACCGGTTCATCGTTATTCTCAGGCATGACTTGGGATTGGCTTTTCGCTAGAAAGTCGCCGTCCCTTCATTATGCTGATGCGCTGATTTTGTAGTACTATGGCGATTTTTAAGGTGCTGAGCGGATTGACCGCAGGTCTCATCTCCTGAAGTGCGCCCTAGACAGTTACGTGTGAGCTGATTCAGGCTCAAACTAGATGATGCCTGCTATAGGAGGTGATTCTGCGGTTATGTGTGCCAACGTGGACCGTCCTTGTGTATGACGCGCTTAAAGACCTTGGGACTGGGTAAGCAGCGTCAAGAGGTTCTCGAGCTGCCGCTGCTGCGTGTCGGACAGGGCGCTTAAGTAGTCGGCCTCGAGCTGAACGTGAGACGCCACGGCTCCGTCGATCAGCGCCAGACCTGCCGGGGTAAGGCGAACCTGGACGCCGCGGCGGTCGTCCGGGTCCGGCTGCCGCACGACCAGACCGCGCTGCTCGAGCCGGTCGATGCGGTAGGTGGTGCTACCCGAAGAGATCATCATCTCAAACTGAAGGGTTTTAGGGCTCAAGGTGTAGGGGCTGGCCTGACGCCGGAGCGCCGCCATCAGGTCGAACGAAACGGTATCGAGACCGAAACGTGCGAAATTCCGGTCGAGTTTATGCTCGGCGTCGCGCGCGAGCCGTGAAAGCCTGCCGACAATGCCCATCGGCCCAACCTCGAGGTCGGGCCGTACCCGCCGCCACTGCTCGAGAATATCACTCACGTGATCGGTCATAGACCAAGATACCTCTAATTCGAGGCACTTGTAAAAAACCTCTATTTCAAGTATCTTTAATTAGAGATGAAACATCCCAGTGACTTATTCCTGACCGCGCTGGCCCCCGCTATCTGGGGCAGCACCTACCTCGTGACGACCGAGCTGCTACCCCCCGGTCGACCTCTGCTGGCAGGCGCTCTGCGCGCGTTGCCCATAGGACTGGCGCTGGTAGTCACGTTCAGGCGTCTTCCACGGGGCGTCTGGTGGTGGCGTGTCGCCCTCTTGGGCACGCTCAACATCGGGCTGTTTTTCGCTCTCCTGTTCGTCGCTGCGTACCGGCTGCCGGGGGGTGTCGCCGCCACGCTCGGCGCAGTGCAACCGCTTCTGGTCATGTTTATGGCCGGGGTCGTGCTGGCGCAAAAGCCGAGTTTGGTCACGCTCGTTGCAGGCGGGGTCGGGGTAGTGGGTGTGGCGCTCTTGGTGCTGGGTGGTGGGGTGGGGCTCGAGACCTGGGGCGTAGCGGCGGCGCTGGCGGGCGCGTGCTCGATGGCGGCGGGCACCGTCCTGACGCGTCTCTGGGTCAGCCCCGTGCCGATCCCTCTCTTGACGGGCTGGCAGCTCGTCACAGGCGGTCTACTGCTGAGCGTGTTGTCTTTCGTGTTCGAGGGCCGCATCCCAGCGTTGTCGCCGAGCAATATTCTGGGTTACAGCTATCTGGGGTTGCTGGGGGGCGGCGTCGCGTACACCCTCTGGTTTCGGGGCATCGGCAAACTCGGTACGTCGGTGGCGTTTCTCGGTCTGCTCAGCCCGGTCGTCGCCACGGTGCTCGGGTACGCCGTGTTGGGACAGCAACTCGGCTGGCGTCAGGGGCTGGGAGCCGCGCTCGTGTTGGGGAGCGTGCTGGCGGGCCAGCGAGAACTGCTCAGTAAAGGGAGCAGCTAAGCTTGCTCACAGCTCGAGCAAGCAGCAGTCACGACTGCTCAGCTTCAGCGCGTCGTATAGAGATTGGACTCGAGTCTAGAATGAATTTTCAGTAGCGGATACACCAGCTATCTCTCTAGAAACCGCGTCCAGTACGAGTTAGGGAGACCGCCACGCGCTTCTAAGAAAATCTTAAAGCGACGCTGAACGACCGCCTACGGTACGTTCACGCTCTCCACACCCGTTCGGGAAGACGGTTTCATCTGCCGGTCTTAATGTTTGTCCTGATAGGGCGCAGAAGCCGCCCTACTTTAAGGAGAGAACGATGAACGCTAAACTGTTGGTTCCTTTTTCGTTGTCGGCGCTGTTGGCGGGTGGGGGAGCCCTTTACACGTCTCACGGTACATCGCTCGCGTCCTACGCGCAGGCGCAGGGTGCGGGGGCTACTCAGGCCATTCAACCGCTGAATGAGAACCAAGCATTTTTGCAAGATGAGCAAAACACCGTGCAGGTCTTTAAGACCTACGGCGAGAGCGTGGTCGCGGTCAATGTCGAGGTCGAAGGGCGGCAGATGAACCCGTTTGCACAGGGGCAGCTGCAAAGTGTGCCGCCGGAACCTAGACAGTTCTTCCAAGGGTTTGGGCAGTTCGGGCAACCGCAACAAAATGGAGAACAAGGCAACGGACAGGCCGAGCGGGGAGCCGGGAGCGGGTTTGTCGTCGACAAAGAGGGCCGCCTGATGACCAATTACCACGTCGTCGAGGGAGCGCTGCAACAACATAGCGCCAAACTCAAAGAGAGCGCGACGCTTACTGTCAGTTTCTCCGGAAGTACCGACAAGCTGCCGGTCAAGGTGGTTGGTGTCAACCCGTCTTACGACCTGGCGCTGCTAGAGCTGGTCGACAAAAACGACCTGCCGAAGGGTGTTGAGCCGATCTCTATTGCCGACTCGGACGCTTTAGAGGTCGGTCAAAAGGTCATCGCTATCGGAAACCCGTTCGGGCTCGAGTCCTCGGTAACGACCGGCATCATCTCGGCGGTCGGACGCGACTTTACCTCGGTTGGGCAGTTTAACTTCCCGGTTATCCAAACGGACGCCGCCATCAACCCCGGCAACTCGGGCGGCCCGCTGCTCGACTCGAAGGGTAACCTCGTCGGGATAAACACCGCCATTGTGCCGAACGTCGGGATGGACGGTCAGGCGGGTTCGCTCGGTATCGGCTTCGCCATTCCCAGCAATCAGGTGACGCAGAACCTGGCCGGTCTCGAGAAGGGCGGTTTCGCCGACGTCTTCTCCAGCAAACCACGGATGGGTGTGTCGGTACAGGATGTGTCCGCCTACCCCGAAGGGGTGCGCGCCTCACTCGGTTTACCCGAACAAGGCGAGATGGTGATGGCGGTCGAGCCGGGTAGCCCCGCTGCCAGAGCGGGTCTGCACTCGGCTCAGTTTAGCGTCAACGTAGACGGCCAGGAGCTGCCCGCCGGGGGTGATGTGATCACCGCCGTTGACGGACAAAAAATCTCGGGCAGCGAGGATTTGCAGAGCCTCATCTTCGCCAAAAAGGTGGGCGACCGAGTTGACCTCAGCGTCTGGCGCGGCGGTCACGAGCAGACGGTTACGCTCAAACTGGCGATTGTGCCGCGCTCGAGCTAGTTTGGTAAGTTGAGGTTTCAAAAACCAGGAGGGTGAAGCTCAGCGCTTCACCCTTTTTTGCGTTACAGCTCGAGCCGCCGCATCGTCGTCTTTGCTAAAAGGTAGCGGTCGTGAGAGACGAGGATGAGCGTTCCGGAAAAAGCTAACAGGGCGGCCTCCAACATCTCCACACTGACGTAATCTAAATGCGTCGTCGGTTCGTCCAAAACCAGCACGTCGGGTTTTTGAACGATGAGCTGAGCGAGCCGGACTTTGCGTTTTTGCCCTTCGCTCAGCGCTGAGAGTGGTTTGGCGAACGCTTCGCCGGAGACGCCGAGCGCCCCGAGCAGCGTCCGGGCGTGAGGGTGGTCGTCTCTGGGAAAGTGTGCCGCCACAGGTTCGGCGTCGTGCGCGTCGTCCCAGCGTTGTGGCAGGTAGCCGATAGACGCGCGGCTGTCCCACGTTACCTCACCACCAGCCACCTCTAAACCCAAAAGCGCCCGCAGCAGCGTCGTCTTGCCCGCACCGTTGGACCCTGCCAGTGCCAACCGCTCGCCATATACTAGGGTCAACGACACTTTGCGGCCCAAGATGCACAGGTCTCGAGCGCTGAGGAGGACGCCGGACGGTACGGCGACGTCCTCAAACGCGACCGCGTACCGTTTTTCAATCCACGGTTTCGCGGTTTCAAGGTCGGTGATCCGCCCCTGAAGCCGCTCTTTGGCCTGAATCCCGCGCCGCATCAGCCGCGCCGCCCGCGCCCCGACAAAGCCTTTGTCTACCGGCCCTTCGGATTTGACGCGAGACTTCTCCTTTTCCTTGCGTGCTCCCCAGACTTTGTAGGTCCGCTCCTGCTCCTTGAGCTGCGTGATCTCACGTTTGAGCTTGCCCGCCTGTCGCACCCTGTCCCGGTACTCGGTCTCTTTTTGTTCCCGGAAGCTCGAGTAGTTCCCGCTGTGCCGCCTCAGGCCGCCGCGCTCCAGTTCCACGACGCTGCTCACCGTCTCGTCCAAAAACCGCCGGTCGTGCGAGACGATAAGGCACGCTGCCGCCGTTTCCTGCACCTTGCGCGTCAGATATGCGGTGGCGCGCTCGTCCAGATAGTTCGTGGGTTCGTCGAGCAAGAGGAGCGCCTGCGGGCGTGCAAAGGCGGCGACGAGCTTTAGAAGCCGCCGCTCGCCGCCGGACAGGTCGGTCAGTGGACGCGCCAGCAGTTCGGGCGGATAGCCGAGCGTGCCGAGTTCAGTTTGTAAGGTCGCCTCGAGGTCGTAACCGCCGCGTTCGGCGAAGGTGCTGAGCAACTCGGCGTAGCGCATGGGATCGGGCACGCCCGCCGCCTCGAGACTTGATAGTTCGGCGCGCACCGGGCCGAGGTCGGGGTAAGCGCCGAGCGCAGCCTCCAAAACCGTGGTGGGTACATCCGCGTCACCCGTCAGCGTATCTTCTTGACGTAAATAAAACGGTTCAGCGTGATGCACCGCCTGACCGCTTTGAGGGGTGAGGGTGCCGGACAAAAGCCCCAGCAGCGTTGTTTTACCCGTTCCGTTAGCACCCAAAAGCGCGACATGATCGCCCGCGTAAAGGGTGAACTCGAGGTTGCTAAAGAGGGGACTTTGCTGAGCGGTATAGCGGTAGCCGAGGCCGGACGCCTGGAGCAGTAGCGACATAGAAAAACCTTCCCATAGATGGACCCGCCCGTCGGGGGCGTAGTGTCGGGGTGGAAAAGGTCAGTCGCGCATAGAACGCCGAAGCTTTCGGCAACGCCAGTATAGCAGGTCGCTGCTACCGCCTACCGGCTGCGACTTCTCTCGCAAGCTACGGCAACCCGCAGCTTGGGGGTTGACAGTCTCTAGAATTCGGGCGGGGCGTAAAAATTGAGGGTCTCGAGCGGCGTGTCGCCGGTGTTACTAATCTTGTGCGACTCGCCCGCTTCGATAACGAGCAGCGTGTGCCGGGTGAGCTGCTGGCGTTTTCCGGCGACGACCGCCTCACCCTCCCCGGAAACGACGAACAACCACTGTTCGCTTGCAACGTGAACGTTGTCGTCGCCGCCAACGGTTTGACCCGGTAGCAGCGTCATCGTGGCGGCCTGGGCCTTATCGGTGGTTAAAACAACATCGAAAGTGGCGGCGAACTCAAGCACTTCGGTTTTCATGCCCCCAAGCTACCGAATTGATCCGAAGTTGTCCAACTGACCCTGTTACAAAATTCACTTTCGTCACTAAACGCGGCAGATGTGATTTTTTCACACTCCGAAACCCGATAATTTCACGTTTTGCCCGCTTGCGAGAGGTCTACAGTAGCGCCATGACCCTCATTCCAGATGTACCGTTGGTCATCGTCGTAATTCACTTTGCCGCGCTCGGGGTGCTTTTAACACGCGCCATTATCTCGAGCCGTCAGCGCATCATGCTTCTTCGTCAAAACCGCTCGGACGCTTCGGAGACGCGGTAGTCTCTCGCCCCGCACCCTCCCTGTCTGGGGAGGGTGCATGTTTTTGTGTCGGCGAGCAAGCCAAAACTAAAGCGTCATAACAAAGTGGTGGCTTGCGACAACAAAACCTTCACGCAAGTAAAACTTGTGCGCCGCAAACCGCTGTACTCCCGAATCGAGATGAAGCTGTACGCATCCGGCGTCTCTGGCAAACGACTTGAGAAACTTAAGCAGAAGCTTGCCGTGCCCGCGAGAGCGTCCTGCCCCACTTGTCACCAGGTCGTAGACGTGCATGTATTTGCCGTAGGCAAACGCTTCGCTGACCCAGAACCCGGCGACAGCCACGACCAGCCCACCATCTTGGACCAACGCGAGCTGATAGTCTTGCGCCTCCAGACGCTCCAATTGTGGCAAAAACTCGGCTTCTTCGAGGTGGTGCCGCAGTTCCTTTAACACCGGAAAACACGCGAGCTTTTCGGCGTCGGTTTGGGCTAGTTTGACGTTCACTCAGAACTTTTTTCGTCATCGTATAGCGTGATTTTCTTGCTTCTGACAAGCTCATCGAAATCTTCAGGTGCAAAACCACTCGGTACACGTTTGAAGTCGTCGCTGAAAAACCCCATACCGCGTAACTTGACACGAAACCGCATGAGATTGCCTGACTTGATTTTTTGGTCCAGCAAGTCTCAAATTTGGGTTGCTTCATTCCGAGAAAAGCTGTTCCGGCCCTTTGGCATTCAATACCCCCTAAGTTTATCGATATAGAGTTCGTGAAATCGGCGCAGCCATGACGTATTGAAAATGATCTAGAACTCCACCTCGAGCCCGTCCTCGGCTGTTTCAAACTCGGGTGTTTCACCCGCCTTCAGCCTGTCCAAAAAGTCTTGTCCCAAGTGCGTCAGGATGAGGCGTTTGGGGCCGAGTTCGGCGAAGTGAGCGCCGATGGTGGCGTAGTCGAGGTGTTGTGGAGTGGCTTGGTCGTAGGTGTAGGCGTCGCAGATGAACAGGTCGGCATTCTGGGCGAGTTGCGGCAGCGTGTCCGTCCAGACCGTATCGCCGGAATAAGCGAGAATTTTATCGTCTAGCTCAAACCGCAGGCCGGTACAGACGATGGTCGGTGCGTGTTTGACGAGGTGCGGCGTTACGCCGACGCCTAAAACGTCGGTGCGGAGGTCGGGGGGAAGCTCGAGCACCGTAAGCTCAAAGGGCAGCTCCAAGGGTGTACCGGGGAAGAGTGCGTCGGTAAGTTTGGGCAGGTGCGCTCTCAAACCGGGCGGCCCGGCGAGGGTCAGTGGCGCGGTGCGTTTGTGAACCAGGGCGGCCTCGAGCAGCAACAGGGGCAGACCGCCTACATGGTCGCCGTGCAGATGCGTAATAAAGATAAGCGGAATCTCGTCTAGCTTGACGCCCGCGCGTTTGGTCGCCGCCATCGCCGTTACGCCGAAGTCGACTAAAAAACGTAGTTTGTCGGTTTCAACTAAAAAACAGGTTGTAAAACGGCCTCCGCTACTGAAGGCGTCACCACAACCCAGAAAGGTCAGCTTGGAAGTCATGAGTTTAGCGTACAGCGCGGAATGCTAAATTTTTGGGTCAACGGTCAGACAGACGAGCAAGTTTCATATAAAAGCTACAGTTCAGGGGTTCGGACGCTTAGAAGCGCGGAGGGTCGTGTTGTCGAGTCTACCTCTAGGATTTAGCGGTTGAGCCCAAATCCCTTACAGCGTCTAGTTGGAGTGGCACGAATTATTTGAAAGGCAACAGCTCACCAAGCGTATGGGCCTCGTCCGAACTGAGAATCACCATCGCCGACCTGTTTTTCTCGTTTAGTTGCCACATCATTTCTCGACAACGACCACATGGAGAAAATATTTCCCCTTCGTGATTGACGGCAACAACATAGGCAATTTCCGACTCGTGATGCTTGAGCATTTCAGCAATCGCAGCATGTTCAGCGCAAAACCCCAAGCTACAGCTAAAGTCCAAGCAGATACCTGTATAGGTTTGACCCGAAGACGAAACAATAGCTGCCCCAACGGTACCCGCCTGACATTTATCGCTCGGATATATCGGACGGGCAACTTCATGGGCTTGTTTGATAAAGGCTGAATAATCCATAAGTATCGCCTCTCAAACACAGCTATACGCCGCTCGCCTTGCGTTCTAAAACGTCCGGCTCCACTCCTTGGGCCACCGTTCAACCACGACTTTGGTTTCGGTGTAGAACTCGACACCGTGCCGACCTTGTGCGTGCAAGTCGCCGAAGAACGACTCGCCCCAACCCGAAAACGGAAAGAACGCCATCGGCGCGGCGACGCCTAGGTTGATGCCGACGTTTCCGGCGCGCACGCTGTAACGAAACTGCCTCGCTGCTGCGCCCGACGAGGTAAACAGGCACGCCTGATTGCCGAACTTGCGGGCGTTGACGATCTCGATGGCTTCTTCGACGGTCGAAGCGTGCATCATCGACAACACCGGGCCGAAGATTTCGGTGTGGGCGAACTCGCTGCCCGGTGCGACGTTGCCCATCACAGTCGGGTGCAAAAAGTAGCCGTCCTTGAAACCGTCGACGCCTTTGCCGCGTCCGTCGACTAGCACGTCCGCGCCCCCTTGCACCCCTGCATCGACCAAGCCCTCAATACGTGTTTTGCTCTCGAGGCTGATAACCGGCCCCATCGCTACGCCGTCGTCTAGGCCGTACCCGACCCGGCGACTTTCGGCGTCGGCGGTGATGCGCTCGGTAAACTCATCCTTGGCGTCACCCACGGTAATCGCTACCGAGGTCGCCAGACAACGCTGACCGGCGCACCCGAAAGCCGAATCCGCCAGAATACGTGTGGTCATCTCCATGTCGGCGTCGGGTAGCACCACCGCCGGGTTTTTCGCGCCGCCCTGACACTGTGCGCGTTTGCCGCTCGCAGTCGCGCGGCTGTAGATGTATTTGGCGACCGGCGTCGAACCGACAAACGACACCGCCCGGATGTCGGGGTGGTCCAAAATTGCGTCTACCGTCTCTTTACCGCCGTTGACGAGCCCGAGCACGCCCGCCGGAAACCCCGCCTCTTCTGCCAGGCGGAACATCAGCTGCGTGGTCATCGGTACCTTTTCGGAGGGCTTGAGCAAAAAGCAGTTGCCCGCCGCGACCGCGTAGGGCATAAACCATAAGGGAATCATGCCCGGAAAATTAAACGGGGTGATCGCCGCGACGACGCCCAGCGGTTGCCGGAACATGTGCTCGTCGATGCCGCGCGCGATGTCCTCGTTGTTGTAGCCCTGAATCATGCTGGGCATCCCGCAGGCGACCTCGATATTTTCGATACCGCGCTGCATCTCGGCGTAGCTCTCTTTATAGGTTTTGCCGCACTCTTCGGTGATGGTGCGGGCGAGGTCGTCTAAGTTGGCCTCGAGCAGCGCCTTAAGCTTGAACAGTGGTTGTACGCGTTCGGTCACGGGCGTCGTGCGCCAGTCCTTAAACGCTTCTGCGCCTGCCCGCACCGCCTTGTCGACCTCACCCTTGCTGCTCTGCGGGGCGGTAGCGATGACCTCGCCGGTGGCGGGGTTGTGGACGTCCAGAACTTCCGACGCTTGTGAACGTTCCCAGTTGCCGCCGATATAGTTGTGCAGTTCCTGTTTCGCCGCCTGTCTCGCTGTCGTGGTCATGATGTCTCCCTCTCTCTGTGCAGTATCACGCCGTCTTTTCCCGCGTCTTCCGATAGAACCCATGATAACGCACCGCGTCCGACACCGCATCCGCGTAAGTGTCTGCAAAGGTTTATGTTACGTTGCTGCTGTGACCGATGCCAACTTGTTTGTCTCGAGACAAGCTGAACTCAGACCTGCTCTTAACTATCCAAACTTTCTAATTACTATCCAAACTTTCTAATTTAGTCTTCCGAGTTCCCTATTCCCTACCAAAAAGCCGAAACCGGCACCCGAGCAAAACAGCACCCGCTAGCCGCGATACTTAAGCGCTTCCATCAGCTCATCGACGATGTGGTCGGTGTCGCCCCGCAAGATGGCGGTTGAAACGTGGTCTTTAATGTGAGCGCGCAAAACCTTGTCGTTGACCTTGCTGAGTGCGCCCTGCACCGCGCTGAGCTGTTTCATCACGTCGACGCAGTAGACCTCGGGGTCCTCGAGCATTCGCAGCACGCCCGCGAGGTGCCCGTGCGCCCCTTTAAGACGGCGCACCGCGTCTTCGCGCGTCTCGGGATCGAGGTGCAGGCACGTCTCTGTCTCAGCTACGGTTTCTCCGGCACGGTTGTCGATTTCGGTCATAAAGCTCCCTCCACCCCCGGTGGGGGTGCGGCTGCACAAATTTTAGCATGAGCGGTACAGTCGGCGGGTTGTACCGAACCCGGAGCTGAGGAATGGCGGTTTTCGTAAGACTTCGTATACTGCTGCAAAATAAAATTTGAGTCACTGCCGTTTCAAAGAGCGTCCGAAGCCCTCTGACCTTGTGCCTCTAACGCGCGTGTTGACGGGGGTATAGATTAAGAAGTTTCAAGAAAAGCTGCACCAACCCTCCGCAGAAACCATTCCCCAATATGCGTGTTAGGCTGCACTTTCCTGAAAAGGCATGGTGCAAGCCAGATAAAAGTGCCCTGCTTTAGCGGGTATATCTGCTAGCTATAGTGCCCCAGCACTTTGATTCTCCAGCAAAAAGGTGTGTTCTCATTCTTGGGTCAATCCAGGGGGGGTGGAGTAAGAGAGGATGGTGAGAACGCGCTAGCCCGGCAGATTAACAGAGAACGATTGTGGCCGAAACCCGCACAAGTCAATGTGGCGACCGAAAAGTCCAGCGTCAGCTTCGATCCAGGAAAGGCTACGGTACCGGTGCTTTTAGAAGCAGTGGAACAGCGCGGTTACACCCCGGTGTGGAAATGTTCTAACGTTTCGGCGCTAAGGCCAGCGCCGCTGCGAGCGCGTACGCTTCGCCTCGAGTCAGAACGTGGGCCAAATCATCAGGTAAATCATTCTCGTTGCCCGTAACTAGCAGCGGCAGAGGCAAGCCCGAACACCGCCTCAGCTGACAGCTTGCAACGTCGGTCAGGGCGTGAGCCAGGGATGGCGTCAGGGGTTCTTGGAGGTTGGGAAAACGCCCAGTGAGCGCCCTGCCGAGCGTGTCGTCGTGCCAAAACCGCTCTCCGACGTGGCTGAGCAGGCGGATAAACCCCTGTGCAGGCATCGCCTCGTCGAGCCGAGGGTCGTTGTCGTAGCCGCCCACAGCCAGACCTTTGCGACGCAACGTTCGGTAGGCTGCAAAATGCGGGTGCGCGACCGGGCCGGTCGGCGCGCGCGCCTTGACAACGGGTAAGTACGCGCCCCGTTCGTGCAAACGCCTCCGCAACGTCTGCACGTGCGCGCCCTCGAGCGCAAACGTCCGAGCCGACACACCCGCCCGCGCCGCCTCTGCCGCAGCAACCCCCACCGCCTCACCGAGCGCCATGCCGAACGGTACCACTCGAGCCGAAGACGCCGCCAGCGGATGGTAGCCCGCCGTTTTACCGACTACCCAGAGATCGTCCGGACCCTTCGGCAACGCCACGCAGACCCGCGCCCCGTACACGCCCGGGACGCCGTAGACGTAACCGTCGTCCGCCGGGGTCAGCGACTGCACGTCGAGCGGATAGTTTCCGGCGGCTACGTCGTCCGGCCGGACGATATTGTCCAGCGTGTCATCCACGCTCAAGGTGCAGTGTGTGGCGAGGTGCCGCGACTCACGGATGTAAAGCCTGTCCGCTACGCCGCCGTAGGTCGCCTGGGCAAACCCCGGCAGTGCCCGCAGATAATGGACGATGCGGGGAGCCTCGAGGCGTGCCCGCCGCAACCCGTCCGCTACACTGGCCGAACTCAAAGGATCGACGCCGTAGACCAGCAGCGCGTTGACCCAGACCGAGCCGTCTTCTTGCCGCCCCAGGTTGAGTCCGCGCAGTCGCAGCCCAGGTCCCTCCGGCCGGTACGCCCCCGCAACCCCTCCGAAACGCCCCCACGCAGCGTCGTCACCCACCCGCGCGTAGGCTGGCCCGCGCGCCCGCACGCCCCGGCGAAGCGCGGCCCAGTTCACCCCGTCGACCCGGAACATCAGCGTATCCGCCGTTCGCCCCTCTACCCCTAGAGACGCGAAGCCGAGCGTATGCAGGACGCCCGCAGCGGCGGTGAGGTCGCCGTCAGCGGTCGCGTCGACGGTTTGCGCGGCGAAAAAAGTGCGGTTTCCCGTACGCACGCCGACCACACGTCCGGCCCGAACGATGGGGGTGGGGGGGGCTGCCCCGAGCTGCACCTCCACCCCCGCTCCCTCCAGCAAATCCTCGAAAACCGCCTCGGCGCGCGCTACATCGAACGCGGCCCCGCGCCCGACGCGCGTCCACCACCGTTCAAAAAGCCCGCGTTGCACAAGCGGTTCGGGGCGGAGGTCGAGCGTGTTCATCGTCCCAAGCACGAAAAGCCCGCCCAAACGCGCGTCTTCGCTCAGCAGCAGTGTGCGCGCGCCCTCTTCGGCGGCGGCGACTGCCGCGACGATCCCTTCGGGTTCGCTGCCGACGACGATCACATCAAGCCCCAGCGCCGCCGCCCGACCTACGCCCATGCTTAAGCCCACCCCTAGACCCAGCCAAAAAAGCCAGTTGCACGACTGAAGCACACCTCAATCTACCCTGCAAGCCCACCGTACGAACACTGGACGAGAAAAAGCGGGGTACCCGGAAAAGCTGGTTAGAAAAGCCTCTAGATCAGACGGAGTACAGGAAAATGTTCTCTGCGCTATCTTCAGCGGTTCGCGCCTTACGATTCTCCCGACTTTTCGTTTAATGAAAAAAGCTCACCCGTAAAGGTGCTAGAGTAACCCTATGAACAGGTTTCTGATGCTGTCTCTTTTCGTTCTCGCTGCCTGTGTGCCGTCGTTTCAGCAGGGCGCTCCGGTACTGCACGACGTGGCGCTCTACTCGGCGGAACGCGGCGCGCTCTACGGCTACTTTTATGGTGAGCCTGCCGAACTGAGCATCGGCGGCCGCACCGTCGAACTGACCTCGGGTGTGTCGGACGCGCCGCTCGATGTTCCCGCCGCGCTCTTGGTCGACGGTCAGCCGTACCTCGAGCAGAGCGTCAATCCACTCGGAACTGCGCCCGTGGTGGTGGAGCGCATTCCGTACTCGACCGATCTCTCAGTCACGGCGCAAGAGGCTGTAGACGGCACCGTCTATTTCGACGGCGAGCAGTGGTTTACGCTGCTGGGCCGGGTACAGCGTGGTTTTAGCAGCCGCGTCATCCCGACCGGACGTTCCGGCGGTCTCTACGGTCTCGGCAACCTGACCCGCGCCGAAGCCGAGGTGTTCGGGCGTGAACTCGAGGCGGGCGGCCCGGTCGTCGTCTCGGTACTCACCGAAGCGAGAGACCGCACCCGGCAGGCCAACGGTCTGGGCGGCTACCTGAACACCGCTCTGGCGGTGCAGAGAGGAACCCCGATGACCTCAACCCCGACCCCTCCGAGCCCCAGCCCTGCTGCCGCGCCCGACTGGGAGGTCGTAGCGACCGGTAGCCAAGCTGCGGGCGGCGACTCTGCCAGTTTCGAGCTCGCTACCAGCCAAAACGACCTGCAAAACCTCTGGAGCCGCGCCTACGGCACCATGACCAACCCGCCCCCCCTGCCGAGCGTGGACTTCTCGCGCTCGAGCGTCGCCGCCGTCTTTTTAGGTACGCGCTCTAGCGGCGGTTACAGCGTCGACGTGCAAAACGTCACCGTCGAAAACGGTGAGATGTACCTGGACGTTGCCGTCACCGAACCGGCCCCCGGCACCCTGACCACGCAAGCCCTGACGAACCCGTGGGTGATGGTGCGCGTAGACGCGCCCAACCTGGGCTCGGCGTGGTTTCGGAGCGTCTCGAGCGGTGAGCTGCTGGGGACGGCGCGGAGTACGTCCGGCAAGTAGGTCTGACAGCCGGATAAAAGAGGTGACGCGCTAAGGCCGTCACCTTTTCTGTTTGGACTGTTCAGTCGTTTTAGATAAACTCGAGGCTCGTAATGACGTACCCGCCGCCGTCTACCACAACATCTTTAGGTACGTAAGAGCAGTGGCTCAACACGCCGTTGTCCTGAAATCCGAGGTAGATGTCATTGGTTTCAGGGCTTTGGCTCAACACGTCATCCTGGCACCGGCTGTAGTACGTATCTATAGGGATGAGCTCCGCGCCTTCGTCGTGGCTACCCAGAGCTGCCCCCGTCTCACTCCAGCTTTTTGTGGTCGTGATGTTCCCTTCATCGTCAATCTCGGTGATTGCCAGGTCGCGCCGCATAACTTCACCTTCTTGCACCGTGAGGGTCGTGTCGTAGCTGGGGCCGAAAACGGAACCGGCGCTTACTTCATAGCGGTAGTAGTCGCCGTTTTCAGTTTTAAGCGTGTTCCAGGTCTCGAGGCTTTCAGCGAGTTGCTTTTGCTGAGGCGTCGTTTCGGGTGGGATCGTGATCTTCCCGCCGTCCGGTGCCGGAGTCTGCTGACACCCGGCGAGTAGCAAAGAGGTCAAACCTGCCAACCACCAGTTTCGGCTAGATTTCAACATGCTTCCTCCAAAGGGTATCGAAGGTAATTCTACTATTCCCCGAAGGTTTACAGACAACATTATGAACGGCGAGATATGAACGAAATATCAATCAAGTCAGCGACTGCGGATCGAACAATCTGCGGTATTCGTCCACGGCGTAGCGGTCGGTCATCCCCGCCAGATAGTCGGTGACGGTGCGGACCACGCCTTTTTCCTCGGCGCGGCGTTGAAGCTCCCACGGCAGCATCTTGGGTGTCTCGGTATAGGCGCAAAAAAGGTCCTCGAGGATACGGTCGGCCTTTTTGGTCATGCGAATCTGGCGGTAGTGGTAGTAGAGATTTTCGTATAAAAAGCTTTTGAGTTCGGCGAGCTGGGTGTGCATCTCCGGCTCGGTGCAGACGAGTTTGGACAGGGCGTTCCGTACGTGATCCAGCGTTTTGACGTTGTGAACGCCCAGCTGCCGGTCGGTTTCAGAGATGGCGCTCTCAATCGTCAGGCCCAGAAGTTCGCGGATTAGCAGGTAGCGTTCGGGGTTGCCGAAACTGTGCGGGTCGAGCCCCAACCGCGTCATCAGCTCACCGACGAGCGGGACTTCGGCGATCTGCGGCGGGGTGAGGTGACCGCCGCGCAGACCGTCCTCCAAGTCGTGCGCGTTGTACGCCAGCTCGTCGGCGAGGTTGACGACCTGCGCCTCGAGAGATGGCTGCTTGTCCGGTTCCCAGTTCGCTGTAGGCAGATCGTACTCGGTCTCGTGTTTCATCACACCTTCCAAAGTCTCCCAGCTCAGATTGAGACCGGGAAAATCGGGGTAGCGGTGCTCGAGTTCCGTGACCACCCGGAGCGACTGTTTGTTGTGGTCGAAACCGCCCTCGTCACGCGCGAGCCTGTGAAGCGCGCGTTCCCCGGCGTGACCGAACGGCGGGTGTCCGAGGTCGTGAGCCAGCGCGATGGTTTCGGCGAGGTCGTCGTTCAGACCCAGGGCGCGGGTGATGCTTTTAGCGACCTGCGCGACCTCGAGCGTGTGCGTAAGCCGGGTGCGGTAGTGGTCGCCTTCGTAGTTGACGAACACCTGCGTTTTGTACTCGAGCCGCCGAAACGCCGAGGTGTGGATTACCCGGTCGCGGTCTTTTTGAAACGCGGTGCGGTACCTTGACGGTCCCTCCGGGTAGCTGCGCCCCCGGCTGGTGCGCGCGAGCGCCGCGTAAGGGGCCAAGGTGTCGGCCTCATGTTGCTCGAGCCGCTCACGCGTATAGATCATGTCTCAGCTTAGCGTGCGGCGCACCACCCGGCGGTGGGTAAACTACACGCTATGACGCTCCGACCACTTTTGGATTTTGCCACCGAACTTGCCTACGACGCCGGACGCCTGACCCTCGGCTACTTCGGCCGCGCTGCTGAAGGGCTGGGTTTGGAGCACAAAGCCGACGCCTCACCCGTCACCCTCGCCGACCGTGAAGCCGAAACGCTGATCCGCCGCCGCATCGAGGCGCGCTATCCGGAACACGCTATTCTCGGCGAAGAATTTGGCGAAGACACCAAAAATGCCACGCATCGCTGGCTCGTCGACCCCATCGACGGGACCAAGGCGTTTATCCGCGGGGTACCGCTCTACGGCGTGCTGGTGGGGCTCGAGATCGAAGGCCGCGTCGAGGTCGGCGCGGCGTATTTTCCCGCCCTAAATGAGCTGTGTGCCGCCGCCACCGGGCTAGGTTGTACCCTCAGCGGGCGCGCCGTGCGGGTGTCGGACGCTTCAACCCTCGCCGAGAGTACGGTCGGTTTTACCGACGTCGCCAGCTTCGCCAAATATGACCGCGCCGAGGCGTGGGAGCGTGTCGCTTCTGCCTCTTATGACCGCCGTGGCTGGTCGGACGCCTACGGACACATGCTGGTAGCGACCGGACGGATGGAGGCGATGTTCGACCCCGTAATGAACGCCTGGGACTGCGGGCCGTTTCCGGTCTTGCTGCGTGAGGCGGGGGGTTATTTCGGCGATTGGTCGGGTAACGAGACGGTGTACGCGGGGGAGGGGCTGAGTACGACTGCGGCGTTGTTGCCGGAGGTGCTGGCGTGCTTGGGCAACTAACACGTGTATACGTATCGGATCGACGTTGTACTTTTTGGGGTCTTGACAACAGCCTAAGCCCTTGAAATTACCTGAACCTGTTGTAAACTTGCAACTTGGAAACCTCGGAGCGAGCACTTGGCAAAAAGCGGGTGTCTCGTACCTAAGTTTTAATGAGGACCATCCAAGCCATATGTTTCATACGCGCCTGTGCGGAGCGTACGCCCCCGGACACAACCAGGCCACAGGTCGGTCGCTTTCAAACGGCTCGCACCTTTGTCTGTGTTGTATCGAATTCCAGCTTTACCGAAAGGATACGATGAAAAAAATTGTTGGACTAGCCTTGCCGCTACTGCTGTTAGCTGCCTGTAGCACTGAAGAAGATGCGTTGCCGAAACTGAACACACTCGCCGCGCCGACCGACTACATCGTCAGCAATAAGGGCGCGCTCGCCAAAAACTTCGGCGCGACCGTCGCCAAAAACGGCGATAACTTAAAGCGGTTTTTCCCGGAAGCAGGCTTTGCGGTCGTCTCGACGAGCAATCCGGGCGCTTACAAGGGTGTTGCTAGCACCGTCGTTCGTGACGTTACCTTGCAGTGGCTCGAGCCGGTCGAAACGGTCGACTTCAATGGTGACGCCAACCCGCCGAGCAGCGGTGACGACGACCCACTCTTCGACCTCTTGTGGGGTCTCGACGCGGTGAACGCACCCGAAGCCTGGAACGCGGGGTCACGTGGCGACGGTGTGCGCGTAGCGATTCTGGACAGCGGTATCGACGCTGACCACCCCGACCTCGAGGCCAACCTCAACAAAGCGCTCTCCACCTCATTCGTCGAGGGTGAAAAGTACGCTATCGACCTCCCCGACGGTGCGTTCAACCACGGCACGCACGTCGCGGGTACCGTTGCGGCAGTCGACAACACCATCGGCGTGGTCGGCGTAGCCCCCGACGCCGAGCTTGTAGCTGTCAAAGTCCTGTCGGAAAAAAATGGTAGCGGCTCGTTTGCGGGCGTGATCTCCGGCATCATCTACGCAGCTGACATCGACTCAGACGTGATCAACATGAGCTTGGGCGCGACACTGCCCAAAAACGGCTACAGCTACGAAGATGAAGATGGCAACATCGTCAAGGTGGGCGCAAACGAGATCGCGGCGCTGACGACCGCCATCAGCCGCGCCACCACCTACGCCTACCAGCAGGGCACGACGGTCGTCGCCTCGGCGGGCAACGATTCGCGTGACGGTGACAAGGACGGCCCGGTCATCTCGGTACCGGCAAGTTCCGCACACGTGCTGACCATCTCGGCTACCGGCCCCGAAGGTTGGGCGCTCGACCAGAGCACCGACCTCGACACCCCGGCTTTTTACACCAACTACGGTCAGTCGGTTATCGACTTTGCAGCGCCTGGTGGCGACGTGGACTTCGACTTGCGTCCCGGTGGCACGGCGAACCGCGCCAACTGGCCTGTTTGCACCGTCGCAGGGGTGACCAATTACTGCTACATCTTCGACCTGGTGCTGAGCACCATCAACGGCTCTTACGGCTGGGCCGCCGGTACCAGCATGGCTGCGCCGCACGCTTCGGGTATCGCGGCTCTAATCATCGCTGAAAATGGCGGTGAGATGAAGCCTGCCCAGGTCGAAAAGATCATGCGTGAACGCGCCGAAGACCTCGGCAAGCGCGGTAACGACGACTTTTATGGTGCGGGACGAGTTAGCAGCGGTTACTAAACGCTAGTTCATCTCACCGACGTTCCAAAAGAGCCTGTTCGCAGGCTCTTATTTTATTTGGGCTGGGGTTTGTCTGATATCCATTCGGATTGATTCTTCATGAGGTTGAACCGATCCGAGTGTAACGAGTAGAAACAAAAGTGCGGATGAAGCGTTATGAAACATCCCCCGACGCTTCTCTCGGGCAATGTGAAATACAGCAAAATCCGCAGCAATTTCAACTTGGCGTAACCGTACTGATCCCGCCTCGTTCCGGGCGCTGGTGACAAGCTGTTGCCAAGACGAGCTGCTCCACCGAGGATTGTCAACGCAACCTCCCAGCGTTTAGCGGCCTCCGCAGGTTTTGTAAAGCGCGGGTTTCGGGTAGCATCGTAAAGTGCTGGGAAGTTTCTGCGCTGTCAACGTCGGGTACCCTATGAGGTACGTGCGGTGAAGCTGTGGCTTTGGCTACCCGTTGTTATCCTCTATCTTCTGGCTACCGGACTGTGCGTATTTGTGGTGCGTGAGGCGAACGCGTCGGCGGCAGCTTCTTACACCTTGAATCAGCGTCTAGAACTCAAGGAGAACGCAAAAACCAAGCTTAAAACGCTTTTCGGTCGCGCTTCTTTCGGGCTCTATAAAGGAGGCGAGGAGGAGTCCGCAGAATTGGAAGAGGTGGCCGAGTTATACAACACCCACCGCCATAACTCGAGGCTGGCGAGTTGGGGACTTGCGGGTACAACCCTACTCATCCTCGTTCTCGGCTATTTTCAAGGTCGAAACGAGTTGCAGAACGCGACCCCCAGGCATCTGCTCGCTATTTCGCTGCTCTTGTTGCCTGTCGGGTTACTCACGCCCATCTTCAACCTTGTCGTTTCACAAAACGTACCCGTTCTGGAACAAGTCGTGTTGAAGCAAGATTCCAAAGGTGTGCTGGACACCATACTGGCGCTTTTTAGAGCGGGTCAGCTGTTCGTCGGCGTGCTTTTACTCATTTTCAGCGTCGTTACGCCCACCCTAAAAACAGCCCTCACGTTTCTGGTGCTGAGCGGGAAGGACAAGACGGGCCGGATAGCCCGGTTTGTCAAGAGCTTGGGCAAGTGGTCGATGGCGGATGTTTTTGTCGTAGCGCTGTTTCTGGGGATGCTCTCGTTAGGTGGTGATGGCCTCACCGACGCCCGTCTAGGTATCGGGCTTTACTACTTCGCCGCTTACGTTTTGCTGTCGCTGCTGGCAACGCAGCTTATGACGTTGCCCAAAACCTCGAGCGAAGAGAGCGGCGCGTAGGTCGGCGTTAGGTAGCGGGCGTATCAGAAAAATATTCAGTTAGTCCGTTTGTGCTAGACTGGACTAGGAGGCACCATGACCAAGGTCAACATGCACGAGGCCAAAACACACTTTTCCAAACTGATAGAATTGGCGCTTCAGGGTGAAGAGGTCATTATTGCGCGCAGTGGCAAGGCGGTCGTTCGGCTTGTGCCGGTCGATGAGTCCACGCTCCGCCCTTACGGGCTCGACCGGCAGGAAACGGACGACGACTTTGTAAAACGTTCGCTCGAGCCCCTCTCGGAAGAAGAACTGGCGTTGTGGCATAACCCTAAACTCTCGTCCGATGAGTAGAGGGCTGCTCTTGGATACGCATACCTTACTCTGGTACAGCGTCGACCCCCAGCGGCTGCCCGACCGGGTACTAACCCTCGTCCGCAGGTCGCAAACCGTTTATGTCTCCGCCGTTACCGCCTGGGAGATGAGCATCAAGTTCCGCCTGGGCAAGTTGCCCCAGGCGGCGAGCCTGATCGAGAACTATCACCTTCGGCTGGCGCAATATGGTTTCGGAGAGCTTTCTTTTACGGGTGTTCACGCCCTGCAAGACCGCACCTTGAGCCACACCCACAAAGACCCCTTCGACCGGGCGCTCGTAGCGCAGGCCGTTACCGAAGACCTCGCTATCGTCAGCAGCGACCCACAGCTTGCAGCGTTTTCCGAAGTGACTGTGGTGTGGGGCTGAAAGTCGGTTTAGCTGACCCTTTTTCGGACAACCTTGTGAAATTCGTAGAACCGCCTTACACGCGCATCTTTGAGTAGCCCGCCGTGCACCTGTAAAAGGTCCAAATCGGGATTGTTGTTTCCCTCCAGAACACAAAAGCCCGATTCTGTGACGACCACGTCCCAACCGACGTAGGTCAAAAACGGCAGCGTCTTTACCGCTCGGATCAACCCTTCGCAGATTTCTCGCCAGCACGGAATCGCTACGCCTTCGATTGCTGCGCCCGTATCGGGGTGGTGGGTACGCCACTCGAGCCGCCCCCCCGTGCGTTTAGCGTGCCGGACCCCTGGTCCTAGCGTGCCGGTCGCCAAGTCGACGTTCGCGCAGAGCCCGCCGCGCGACCAGTTGTCGGTCGGTACGGTGTCGGTCCCGCCGAAGCGGTGAACGGCTCGCCCTACAAAGGGCTCGAGCGTCTCCGGGTCGATAAAGGTCATGACCCGCACGCTGTTGGTCGAACCGGGGAAGATGGTCTCGGCGTAAGGGGCTTGCCGCACGGTCTCGGTAACTAGATAGTTGTCTAAACCGCACACCAACTCCTCCAGAGAAGCTGTATGACCGCTCAGTGTGCCCGCCTCCAGCCGGTACACCCCCTGCCCGCGTGTTCCACCGGAGGGTTTAAGGACCAAGTCGGGGTATCCAGCCGCCAGCTCGGTTAGCGTCGTCACTTTGCCTTTGGCAAAGACTTGCCCGCGCTCGATCAGCGCCACTAGCGTCGGGACGTTCAGAACTTTACCGACAATTTTGGTAAATAGCAGCTTGTCGTCGAGCAGGTCGTGGGCGAAGGTGCCATTGATAAAGAAGGTTTCCAGCCGTACCGCGTCGCTCAGGTACTCGCCACCTTGCGGATAGAGTGCGTAGCTGTGGTAGCTCGCACCGCGCCGCAGCATGTCAACGCGGCGCGACCAAGGTGTGCCGAGAGGCGCGTCGCGTTGGAACCGCCAGTGCTTTTTAAGGTGTCTGAAAGGCCGTTTTGAGTCGTAGCGTGAGGGCATAGATGGGTCCAGCATAACAGGTGCAAACGTCGAGTACCCCCTAACGAGTTGGGCAAAGAGCAGCTTGTCGTTGAGTACGTTGCGGGCAAAAGGTCCGTTGACAAACGCGATATCGAGCCGCGAGCTGTCCGGTGGGTAGTTCTTAGCGAAACCCGGTGACAGGTCGCAGAGGGCGTAAGCGTAGGTGCGGTAGCCGCGCCGCCACATTTCCAAGTACTAAGTTAGGGGCATATCGCGGGGCGCTTCGCGTTGCCACGCTGCCAGCTTTTTGACAAACCGCAGCAGCCTTCTGGGGCCGTAGCGGGCTGGGGTGAAGTCGGCTTGGGTCACGGTTCCCCTTGGCCGATAGTACGCCGAGCCGCACCACGACTTATAAATCCCCTTTTGAGTATAAGTTACTCCCCAAAGGTCGCTCGGCTCGCATACTGTCAACTGTCAGGCAGTGGCTACTATGTAACGCAAGGTTGCTCTCAGCCCTGAGACGAGTCCATAGCTGCGTGCCCGAACGCTCTGCTGCTAAAGCGTCCGAACCAGCGCCACTCGACCGCAGCCAGACATACGGGAATCCAGCCGAGGAAACCGACCGATAGGGTCAGGTCTATTCCAACAAAAAAGGCGACCGCGCCGAACAGGTAAAGGTTACGCCAGAACGGACCCAACAGGAGCAGAGGTGAGACCAGCTCGAAAAGCAAAGAGAATACGGAGAGCGCTTTGACCGCCCACGGTAAGGATGCGAGAAACTATCCAAGCGGCTCGGGACGTGCGCGGTAGAGATAGCCTTCGAGCCCGACGCCGTCTTTCCAAAGGTCGGTGGGATGCTCAGAAGTTACGAACTGGCTGAAGCCCTTTCGCCAGGTACTGTTGGGTGCAAGGTACCCGTCGCTCTCAGGGTCTGGAATACGCAGCCCGGTTCCGCCGTCCAGGTAAAAACTCAAGGTTTGCCCGTCGGCCCAAGCGAGGCCGCTGTACCTGAGCTTGGAGACCCCCGCCGAGAAAAAAAGGAGGACGATAAGAACCAACATGAGCTGTGTGCCCCAGCGCGGCACGGGCGTCCCGGCGAGCACCGCGCGCAGCGACGGTATATCTCTGCGTACATCTCTGTCGCCGCCGTCACCACCTGAGCAGTCGGTCGAGCGACCAGGCGGTGGTACCGGGCGCGAACGCCAAAATAAAAAGCACCTGCACCGGCAGCAGCCGTGAATGCGGAAAGTAACCCCATGAGGCGATGGCAACACCTACATAGAGATACCCCAGGCCGAATAGAAGCAGGGCCGGACGGGTCAGCAGCCCGACAGCAGCCAGCAACCCCAGGGCTAGCATTACCACGCCGAAGGCGACGACAAAAGACCTCGACGGGGGCAGGGGCAGCCACGCGAGCAGCGCAGGCGGAGCGAAGAACTCAAGCGGACGGCGCAACAATCCCAGCAACCGCCTCAAGTCGCTGGGAAGGAGGTAGCCTGCTGCAAAAAAGCACAGCACGACGCGCGTCAGTGGCAGCGTAAAGGGAGTCTCCAGCAGGAACCAAAAGCGAGCGAGTCCTCGTCCAAACGCGGTCAAGACGCGCCCTCCCGAGGTTGGCTAAAGCGTTGGGTCGTGGTGTCGTAGTGCCCCACTACCCGCACTCCCTCATCTCTGTTGTCGGCGTCTAAGCGCACCACCTCGAGGCGGATACCGGAGAGCCGTTCGTCTTCTCGGCGCTCCAAGACCACCTGAACGTCTCTAAAAAATTCGCTGAGGCGCGCCTCGAAGTCAGCGGGTGTGTCCTCACCGGCTACAGCAATAAGGAGTTGTTGGGTCGGTGGAACCGTACACGTGTCCGAAAAAGTAGCGGGTAAATTCTACCCCGGCTAGACCCAGATCGGTCGCACGAATCTCCTGTTCCTCGCCGCCGCTCTCAGCCATAAAGCGGAAACGGTAACGCGGGGTGTCCTCCCCAACGTAGTGCGCGAACATCGGGGCGCTCGTGTAGGGAAACGTTTCAAACGGGTCGACGAACGCCCACATGTTAGGTAGGAGAAAGGCGACGATAAAGACCGAGGCAGCCCATAGCTGCCAGCGTTTCGGAGAGGGATAGGAAGTCTTTTCACTCATAGATGCCTCGCACACTACTATAAACCTCGAGTGCTAGGGGGTAGAGGGTAAGGAAGAGGAAAATGGGGTATACCTAAGACTACCACTTTCCTGAAGCAGTCTACCCTGAGCGACCTGTTTACCATCGTTTACATGCTGGTTGACGACTATTTACGGGCGTCAGCCGTAGCTGGCACTTTCGCCCTGTCACAGCAAGACGACCAGAAAGGCAGCTACAGCGAACTGATGACTATCGCGCTGGTAGGAGACGTCTTGGGCAAAACGGCATGTTCGGCTTGCGCCTCCACCGGGCCTGCCCGCCTGCTCAAACAACCCTACGCGGGTAACTGGTATGAGCTGATCAAAGTCGAGTATGCCTCACTGTTTCCGGTCTTGCCCGACCGGACCCGTTACTACCGCATCTTGACCAACTTTGAACGCATCTTTGCCGACTTTGCTTTGCGCTTTCCGCCTCGGGAGGTGAGTGCCCAAGCTACTCACATCGTCGATTCCAAAGCCTCACCGGTATGTAAAGGCGCACGTTGGGGCCGACCCCGGGCAATGACCGAAGCCGCTTCAGGTCGGGGTGGCTTAGGGTTGTTCTACGGCTTTAAGTTGCACGCGATGATTGATGATCACGGGCTTTTCTGCCGTTTTGCGGTCGTGCCTGCCAACGCCGCCGACCCCACCGTCGCAGCTTTGCTCCTAGGCGAAACTCAGGCATTTGTCTTGGGCGACAAAGGCTATCCCGGTTGTGGGGTTCATGCCCACTCTAAAGCCAACGAGCGTCAGCCACGGTTGTGGGGCAGCGCCTTTGCCTGGATTCGCAAAACCGTCGAGACCGTTTTCTCATCCTTAGTACGGTGCCGCCATCTCGTCTTGGGGCAGCGTAACTCGTTTCGTTCCGTCCGCTTAAGTGTCTGTCGCAAAGTCGCCGCTCACAACCTCGCCTGGTTCTTGCTCCTTTGACCCCCTAGCACTCGAGGTTATAACTAGAGAGCTGCGGCCACAACAGATTCGGACGGCCTGGAACAGTTTCGACAGTTATGCAACGCGCCCATCAGATGACCCAGTGATGTTCGTAAAAGTGGCGCACCCTGGGGTCTCTAAGCAGTCCACCGTGGACTTGCAAAAGGTCAAAAAAAAAATCGGTATTTTTGTTGCCCTCGATGACCGAAAAACCTCGGTCCGTCACCGCCACGTCCCAACTGACATACTTGAGAAAGGGGGGGCGCGCTGCAAACAGCGTCTAAAAGCGCGCTGCACAGTCTCGGTAATGAGGTAATGAGGTAATGGTCTAGCTTTCGTACAAAATCGCTAAGTACGGGACAAATCCAAAGGAAGGGGCTTCTTGTACGAGAATAGCTGTGTGAAAGAATCTCAAGGAAGCCTATTCCAGCATAAGACACGCCTAAAAGAAATTCTAGCCACCCGTTTGCCGCTAAACGGCGCACGATTGAAATGCTTAAGTATGCTGCTGCTGGCGCTAGTTCAAGAGAAGAGTGTGAACCTAGTCAGTTTGAGCCTGGCATTTCAGGGCAAAACGAAACCAGAGTCGTCATACCGCCGTCTCAAACGCTTCTTCACCGAGGGGTGCTTGGATAAGAGGCAAGTAGCTCGGCTGATCTTAAGTTTGCTGCCGCCACCCCCTTATACGCTTTGTGTTGACCGCACCAACTGGCAGTTTGGAAGGTTCAACATCAACATTCTCGTGGTCGCCATAGCTCACAGGGGCGTAGCCTTCCCGCTGGTTTGGAAGTTTTTAGAAAAGCCGGGGAACTCGTCGAGTGACGAGCGTATCGACCTCCTCCAAGACCTTTTCGAGTTGGTCAAACCCAAAGACGTCGCCTTTTTCTTGGCCGACAGAGAGTTTATAGGCGTGACGTGGTTTAACTACCTCGATAAGCGCCGCGTGCCTTTTGCCATCCGCATCCGTAAAGACAGCTTGTGCAACAACTGGTGTTCGGCTTATGCGCTTTTTGCCCAGCTGACTGAGCGTAGGCGAGCTTAGATGTCTGAACAAGGGCTACGATATCTACAATTGCAGCTTGCGACTCGCTGGGATGAAATTCGCTCAACATGACTACGCCATTATTGCCACCAACCGTGCGCCTGCTCAAGCGTTGCTTGCCTACAAACGCCGCTGGGAGATAGAAATGCTCTTCTCTGCTCTGAAAAAAACTGGCTTCGACATCGAAGCTACCCATCTCACGCGGCTTGCTAAGCTCGATACCTTATTCGCCCTTTTGGCTATTGCCTTCGCCTGGGCGCACTATATCGGTGAGTGGCTTCACGACAGTAAGCAAAAGCCTTTGCGCCTCAAGTCGCACCTGCGTAGAGAAAAGTCTTTCTTCAGACACGGTCTCGATCATCTTAGACATCTGCTCAAGAATTTGCCCCTTAAACATGACGACCTACGCCTCTGTATTCGGCTTTTGTCCCGTACTTAGACAAAATCGTCAACTTCGGCGTCTGTGACGGTGCCTCCATTTAGCGTTTCGGGGTTAGTGTTTAGTCGGAATATGCCCCTTCCCCTCGAGCCGTCGGAGGGTTTGAAAACGACGCTCGTGTGCCTTTCGGCGAGGTTGAGAACACCACCTGCATCTCGAGTAACTCCTCCTTGCGCGAATACCTCACCCCGTTCGATAACCGCTACGATTTGTGGAATAGGGAGCTGTTGAGAGAAAAATTTGGCAAAGAGTAGCTTGTCGTCAAGCACGCCGTGTGCAAAAGAACCGTTGATGTCGAGAGTTGAAGAGGTGTAGCACGTGGGGCTTCTCGCTGCCACTTGAGCAGCTCCCGGTAAAACCATAAAGACTTTCTCAAGCTGCGACGCTTGGACAATTTGGTCATGTGAGGGTCACAAGCTCTGGGATAATCTGGGTTCACGATATTTTGACTATACTCGCACCGATCTCTAGGCGGTGTGCGGCTGACGCGTCCCTGAACCGGGGTTGGGTAGACTACCAATATGACCCCGACCCGCCGTCAAACCGTAACTTGCTACGTGGGGGGTGTTCCTGTCGGTTCGGCGCACCCCGTCGTGGTGCAGTCGATGACCAACACCGACACCGCCGACGCTGCCGCGACCGCCGTTCAGGTCGCGCAGCTCGCCCGCGCGGGCAGCGAGATCGTCCGGATTACCGTCAACAACAGCGCCGCTGCCAAAGCTGTACCCGAGATTCAGACCCGGCTCGAGGATGCGGGCGTCGCCGTGCCGATTGTCGGCGACTTTCACTTCAACGGTCACGTCTTGCTCCGCGAGTTTCCTGCCGCCGCCGAGGTGCTCGCCAAATACCGTATCAACCCCGGCAACGTCGGGACCGGCAAACGCCACGATGAAAACTTTTTGACGATGATCGAAGTTGCCAAAACGTATGACAAACCGGTGCGGATCGGCGTCAACTGGGGGTCTCTGGACGCGCAACTCTTGACCAAACTGATGGATCTCAACGCCGCGCTGCCCCGTCCCCGTGAGGCTGGAGAAGTGATGACCGAAGCGATGCTTCAGTCTGCACTTTTGTCGGCCGAACTCGCTGAAAAGCACGGACTGGGTCACGACCAGATAATCTTGTCGGCAAAGGTCTCGAACGCCCGCGACCTCTGGGCCGTCTACCGGCTTTTGGCGTTGCGTTGCGATTACCCGCTGCACCTGGGTTTGACTGAGGCCGGGATGGGCGTCAAAGGTGTTGTGGCGAGCGCGGCGGGTCTCAGCGTGCTCCTGGCTGAGGGAATCGGCGACACTATCCGCGTCTCGCTGACGCCCGAGCCGGGTGCGCCGCGTGAACGCGAGGTCGAGGCGGCGCAGGAGATTTTAGCGGCGCTCGATCTGCGAAAATTCGCTCCTACGGTGACGGCCTGCCCCGGGTGTGGTCGCACCACCAGCACGCTTTTTCAGGAGATGGCCCGCGATATTCAGGCGTACCTGAAAGCGCAGATGCCCGCCTGGAAAGACCGTTATCCGGGCGTCGAGGGGCTCCGGGTCGCCGTCATGGGCTGCGTCGTCAACGGCCCCGGCGAGTCGAAACACGCCGACATCGGCATCTCGCTACCCGGTACCGGCGAAGACCCGCGCGCGCCTGTCTACCGCGACGGTGAGTTCGTCGGGGTGTTGCAAGGCGATATCGTCGCAGACTTCAACCGTATGCTCGACGCCTACGTCGCCGAACGTTACGGCGCAGTGCCACCCGATCCGTTACTCGACTCGTCACCTGAACCGTTACCCCAGCCGGAGCGTGCCGAAGCGGTGTAGCTGGTGGTGATACCAAGGCGCTGAAGGTCGAAAAGGTAGGCGGGGCAACCAAAACCGTGAGATGGCACGTTGTCTGGGTCCGAGCAAATGTGACAGCATAGGCGGTAATGAAGGTTTTTGGAGGTGCGATCATAAGCGCGACGACAGGTGCAGATACCGGGGGGTTGACGCGCGTATGGACGACGGCTCAGGCGGTCGCTTACTGTACCCAGCTCACCCGGACGCACTCGAGCACCTTTTATCTCGGGTCGCGGCTCTTCCCGCCTACCGAACGCCAGGCGGTCTCGGTCGTATACGCGGTCTGCCGTAGCGGTGACGACGCTGTAGATGAAGCGCCCACACGCGAAGCGGCGCGCGCGCGGCTGCTGGTCTGGCGAGAGCACATTGAGCGCGCCTACGCTGGAGCGCCACGTTCGGGGGCTTTCTTAGAGATTGGATTGCACTGGGTTTTGGAACATTTCAACGTTCCCAGAAACGCCTTCGACGAACTCTACCTAGGGCTTGAATCCGACCTTGGTGAGCAGCGTTTCGAGACCATGAGCGAGCTTATGCTCTACTGCCGCCGGGTTGCGGGCGTCGTCGGACTGCTGATTGCGCCGGTCGCAGGCTACCGGGGCGGCGACCGGACACTCGAGAGCGCGCTGTCGCTCGGTGAGGCGATGCAGCTGACCAATATTCTCCGCGACGTAGGCGAAGACCTGCGGATGGACCGCCTCTACCTACCTACTGAACTACTCGACAAGCACGGCGTCACGCGCGCGTCTCTAAAAGCCGCCCAGGTCACGCCTGGTTATGTGGCGCTCCTTGAAGAGATCGCCGAACACGCTTCGGAGCTTTATCGTCAGGGCTGGGAGGGTATCCCCAAACTCAACGGCGTCGCCGCGACCGCCGTCGGGGTAGCGGCGCTCAACTATGAGGGTATCTTGCAAAAACTGCGCCAAAACGGTTACGACAACCTGACGCAACGCGCCTTTTTGCGCCCGGTCGAACGTCTGGCGCTGATTCCCAAAGCGGTCTACAGCGTTTATAGTATCTGACACGAATTTCGTCTATAGTCATCTGTAATCTAAATAACCTGAGTTCGGAGTTTCCATAACGCAGAAGTATCTCCTAAGCTGGGAATAGCAAAAGACCCACAAAGGAGATACCGATATGAATTTACTCGAGCTGTTTGTTGAGGTGGATGATTTTGTTCAA
>JAABUN010001543.1_pt1 | contig 49658 bp, 32 predicted proteins | sample 5559311 | NCBI WGS metagenome assembly JAABUN01 (sample SAMN10711877, study PRJNA513370) | rock metagenome | isolation source: Antarctica rocks | place: Antarctica: Victoria Land, Siegfried Peak sud
CAACGAAATTGAGCACCTCTGGCCCAAGATCAAGACCCACATCGCTCTCGACGCCAACACTTACCCCTGCTTCCACGACAAGGTGGATGCCGCTTTTTGTAGCCTATAACGGTTCGGGTGCTATAGTGGTCAAATGGGGAGGGACAACGAACCGCGAGCGTGAGCGAGCGGCTGTGCTTGGACGTTCATAACAAGCCGGTCGCTCACGCTCGCGGTTCGTTGTCCCTCCCCATTTGACCACTACCCCTGCGAAAAACTTCGCACGCCCTTTGCAACAAGCGCCGTCATGCCTCTTCAATCTCTCGCCAAATTCCTGATTTTCGGCGGCGCCGCGCTGCTTTTAGCTGGCGTTGTCTTTCTCGCCGCCTCGCGCTTTTTTCCGGCGGGAATGCCGGGCGATTTGAGCTATAAACGCGGCAACACGGCGATTTATTTCCCGATTGTCTCCTCGATTCTGCTCTCGATTGTCGCCACCATCGTGTTCAACATCGTCATGCGCTTTTTTCGCTAAATTATCCGCGTGCTTGCTTCCGAACTCGATTTCGATCTGCCCCTTGAACGCATCGCGCAAACCCCGATAGAGCCGCGCGACGCCGCCAGGCTGCTGGTTTTCGCGCCTCAAAGCGGCCAAATCGCTCACCGTTTCGTGCGCGATTTGCCGTCTTTGCTGCGTGAAGGCGATCTGCTCATTTTCAACGACACCCGCGTTTTGCGCGCGCGACTGCGCGGTTTCAAACCCAGCGGCGGGCGCGTCGAAGCGCTTTTGCTCAAGGAAACCGGGCGCAACCTCTGGCAGGCGCTGCTCAAACCCTCGGCGCGTTTGCAAAGCGGCGGCGATCTCGCATTCGTCTCGCCTGATGGAAAATTAAAACTCGCCGCGCGCCTCGGCCCACGCATTGAAAATTGCTGGCAAATCGAGTTTTTTCCGCCCGATGGCGGCGACGTGCGCGATTGGCTGCCAATTTTGGGCGAAGTGCCGCTGCCGCCCTACATTCACCAAAAAGCCGAGGCCGCGCGCTACCAAACCACCTTTTCGCGCCTCAAAACCGAGGGCAATCCGCTCGACAGCGCCGCCGCGCCCACGGCGGGATTGCATTTCACGCCCGAACTTTTGCAAAAACTGGCCGAAACAGGCATCCAGAGCGCATTTTTGACGCTCGCCGTCGGTGCGGGCACGTTTCGGCCCGTGCAAAGCGAAACTCTGGAAGACCACCCGATGCACCGCGAAGAGTTCGAAATCTCCGCGCGCGCCGCGCAGCAAATCAACGCGCAAAGGGCGCGCGGCGGGCGCATCGTGGCTATCGGAACCACGGTGGTGCGAACTTTGGAAAGCGTGGCGGATGAAAACGGGATGGTGACGGCGGGCGAGGCGGCGACGCAGATTTTCATCCGTCCCGGCCACACATTTCGCGCGGTCGATGCGCTGATAACCAACTTCCACCAGCCGCGCTCCACGCTGCTCGCGCTCGTCGGCGCGTTTATCGAGGCCAAAAACCGGGCGCAAAATGGCGAAAATGGTTCTAAAAGCGGATTAGCGACGATTCGGGAAATTTACGCGCACGCCATTGCAGAGGAATACCGCTTCCACTCTTTTGGCGACGCGATGCTCCTCGAATAATCGTCTTTACTTCTGCTTCCCAAGGCCACCATGAAAGCCGTTTTCATGAAAAATTCCGTCCCCGACGCCCTGCTCGCGCAGCGTTCGCTCGCCTCGCCCACCGAGGCCAAATCGCGCGTGGCTGCTTCGCCCGCGCCGCGCCGCGCCGCGCCCAAAAAAACCCAATCCGCCGACGACGCCGAGAAAAAAAACGGCGACGACGCCAAAAAACGGGTGCGGCTCAAGCCCGAAACCCGCGAACAACTGCTCGAACGCCTTCGCAATCCGCCGCTCTCGCTCCACGAAACCTCGATTTTGCTGCGCGTGAGCCGCGCCACGGTGCGCCGTTACGCCGACGCGGGCCGTTTGCCCTGTCTGCGAACACCCGGCGGCCAACGCCGCTTCGCGCTACGCGACATCGAAACTTTTTACCGTCAACTTAAAACCAAACGTTGAGATTGATCTCGAAAAGGCTCCCCAACGGCTATTGCGGAGCCTTTTCTATTTGTTGCCACCAGTCTGTATGGCTTATGGCTTTCACTAAACAGTTGAAAACGAAATAGGCTGAAAGCAAAAACCGTGGCCCGGCACAAACGTTCAGCTTTTGTGAGATGCAGATGGAGTCATTCCCAACCCGCGCAGTTTCGATAGGACATCGGTGCCGTGTGTGCGTGGGTCGATCTGTTTATCGATCCAACGCACTTTGCCTTCTTTATCGATTAACACACTTGTGCGTGCTGCCATCTGGTTAGCCGATTGAACCGTGGCATAGAGAAGACAGATTTGGCGCTTGGTGTCAGGAATCAGAGGATAAGGCAACCTCAAATGTTGAGAAAAGGCTCTTTGGCCTCGTTTGCCTTCGGCGGGATCCACAGAAACACCCCACACCACGACATCGACCTCCTGCAGTTTGTCATAGGAGTCACGTAGCGACATCAACTGATTCTTGCAGTTGAAAGTGAAACACTTGGGGAAAAAGGTCAGCAACAGGTTTTTGCGTCCCCGTAAAAAACGTGGGTTGTGGAGAGTCCCATTCATGTCGCGCGCATCAAAGTCCGGTGCTTCCTGCCCTACTTTCAGAGAATAGGATTGGGGCAAAGTGATAGCGGCAGCTTTAGCACATGGTGTGGACGGCGCGACGCGGCTACTTGCGTGACGGCCAGAAAAGGCCAGCAAACCCAAGCAAACAGAATACTTCCAGGCACCTTTTACTGGCGAACAGCAAGAAATGAAATGGACTAATTTCTGTTGACGGTCAATTAAGAACATAAAAGTAAAAGCCATCATAAAGAAGGAACACGCTGACCTCCTTCGTCCTCGCCAGAATGCCGCCGATGTTGCCCACCCGCGTGAGCTGGTAGCTGGCGACACTGCGCGTGGTCGAGTCGCCCGCCGTGCCCCACATCTCGTCCCGCTCGCGCACCACATCGAGGCCTTCGAAGACGCGGCGCGTCTCGCTTTGCTGCGCCCACGCGCCCGCCGTGTAAGTGAACTCGCGCGAGAGGACTCTGCGCGAGGCGTAGTCGTAGACGAACTCGCTCTTGCTCGTGAAAGCACCCGCCGCGTCGCGTGATTTGATGCGCGTCAATTGGAAGCTACTTCAGATATGTGTCAAATAATTTAGCTGGGCCAGAACAAAAACCAGATATTCTATCTAACATATCCTCTACTACGATCAATATATCCTCATGGCCAGTCGCGTCATAATGCAACCTGGCTTTTCTAAAAACATCATATATAAATCTTTGGTCATGCCCACTGTTCCTCAGTAATTCCACATATCGCAAAGCATTTTCTTCTGATGCAAAGTTTCTCTCGTCAAATTTGATTTCATTCTCCATAAACATTTTTTTAGGGAGCAAGTTCCCAATTAGGTTGAGTTTGGCCAAGTAAATGCTGGTATCGCTCTAATGGCATACGCCGAGATGGTTGGATTTCCCCATGAAGGTCAGTATTTTTAGGGTTATCTGGCACAAATATCAAGCCGTCCGGCAAAGTAGAAACGTCGATTCGCCAAAGAGGATCTTTGCAATCTCCCCCATAACGAGGTGGTTTTCTGTGAGGTGGCAGGTTTTTTGGTTTCCCAGCTACAGATATACCACTTCCAGGCCCAACCATTGGAATACCTTTTTCAACTGTAACAGTAACATCGGTTCCTGGCCTTGCTCCAAGAGTTCGTGCAGTTGGGCCTTTTTCGGGAAAACCATTGGGGCCCTTTTTCATAGACCTATAAACATACATCCCCCAATCAACACTACCACCACCACCACCAGACTCACCACCACCGAAATCGCTGGGGCCGTCATCAAAAGGAGAAAGACCATACGGGTCAACCGTATCAACCGGATTATTTCCAACCATGCCATACAAATTAGAGCCCCCGGCTTCTCCAATTGGATCACGATTAATCCACCGTCCCCAGCTTGGATTGTAGAACCTGAACCCATACTCCACCAGCCCCGAATTGGGATGCTGCCACTTGGTCGAGTAGCGATACGGCTGACCCCACCCACTCGCTTCCTGCACCTTCTCCAACCCAAAGCCGCTGTAGCCGTAGGCGCACTGCACGTTCTGGCTCGCATCGGTGATGCTGAGGACGTTACCTGTGCCGTCATAGGAGTAGAACGAGTGACGGTCTGTTTGCCCGCTGACCTGTTTCGTGCGAGCCAGAATGCCGCCGATGTTGCCCACCCGCGTGAGTTGGTAGTTGGCGACACTGCGCGTGGTCGCGTCGCCCGCCGTGCCCCAGTTCTCGTCCCGCTCGCGCACCACATCCATCCCGTCATACCCAAAATAGGTGTTGCGCTTGGTCAGGTAGGAGCCGTTCACCACATCCATCTCCCGCACCCGCTTCTTGCGGCCCATCCCATCATACACGAACATCGTCTCACCAACCACCACGTTGTCGATGCTGCGGCGGGTGAGCATCTTGAACAGACGGTTCTGGTCGTCGAACTGGTATTGCAAATAACTCGCGCTCTTGCTGTCGCGGCTCTGCTTCACGTTGCCACGGCTGTCATACGAAATCGTCTGCGTGCCCGTCGTGCCGTCCGTGTAGCTCGTGGCGATGCCCGTCAACTGGTTCAGGCGGTTGGGCGTGAAAGTTTGGCTGATGTTGCGGATGCCGGTCGTAGCGGTGTCGCGCCCCTGATCGGTGCGCGTGAGCCAGTTGCCCATCGGGTCATACGTCCGTGTCAGCTTGGTGAAAGGGTTGGCTTCGTCGCTGGTTTCGCCCGTCAACTGATCCGTCGCGTTATAGCCGAAGGTCACCACCTGCGAGGCGCCCAGCACCTGCGCGATGGCGTTCGTTTTCAATGTAGCTTTGACAAACTCAAAAAGCTATGCGTTTTGATCAAATATAAATTTTATTTCATTAGATCGCACGAGAGCATAACGTCCTTGCAAATGATCTTTACCGTCAAATTTGACGATAAAAACTAAGCAATACTCCATTTCTCTCCTTCCTATTTTGTCAAAATCAAAGTAGTTGACAAAACTTACCTCTGCCTCCTCGCCATCAAATTCGTTTGTAGGATCATCCCAGTAACCCGAATAATAATTTGGATTGTCTATTCCTCCATCCCTATTGATCAATATTGGTATTTTGCGATCCGATTTAGGAACTACCCTAATACTTTTTATCGGATAATTCCAGTCTCCAAACCTACTAACATCAAAGCTCTCCATGCTTGTTCTTTCTACTACAAAAGAATAAAACGCCCTCTTACAAATTTCTTCATAACTTTCCACATCGTCCCAATCACATCCCTCGTCACCAAAGGACAGAAAATAGATATTCCACAGAGACCTTGAAAATTCTCTATATTTAGCCAGAAGGCTTGTTAATTCTGTCATATTACCCTGCCCTCCACGTATTACCAATCTTTATAGGTTTTGTAGGCCCAGAACGGCGAATCGGAATACATTCACAATCGGACGGTCTTTGGTGATACTCTATCCAATGCCAATGAGTTCCTGTGGTTGATCCATGGTCATTACCTTCACCTTCCCAAGGTTCTGGATCATCATCGCAAGGCTTGCAATTTCCATCTTTTCCCCGCCCTGGGTTGGTTTGAGGGCATATTGTTGGGTCGCTTTTTTTACCCCTTTTTGGAGGAAGTTTTGTTGGGGCTGGGAGTCCATTGTCTTTCTGTTGGTAATATTGGAGCGCAAGAGCGTCGCTTGCCCTATAAATTCCATAAGTGACCACTATACTCAAAGCTACTCCTGCACCAACAGGAGTGGCGACAATTGGAGCTGCGGCAGGCACAAATAATCCATAGTCATCTATCACATTGATGGGATCATTCCCAACCATCGCATAGAGATTCGATCCACCCGCTTCGCCGATAGGATCACGATTAATCCATCGTCCCCAGCCTGGATTATAGAACCTGAACCCATACTCCACCAGTCCCGAATTGGGATGCTGCCACTTGGTCGAGTAGCGATACGGCTGACCCCAACCCGCCGCCTCCTGCGTCTTCTCTAAACCAAACCCCGAATACGCATAAGCGCACTGCACGTTCTGTGAAGAGTCGGTGACGCTGACGACATTGCCGCTGCCGTCGTAGCTGTAGAACGAGTGGCGGTCAGCTTGCCCGCTGACCTGTTTCGTGCGAGCCAGAATGCCGCCGATGTTGCCCACCCGCGTGAGTTGGTAGTTGGCGACACTGCGCGTGGTCGCGTCGCCCGCCGTGCCCCACGTCTCGTCCCGCTCGCGCCCACCATCACCTCGTTTTAGTGGACACTTTACGAACCTCAGCCCAATTAAAAATGAGGTTACTCTCTATATCAGTCTGATTTTCCAACGTCACTCGAACATCGTAGCGACCTTCAAAGACTCCGCTTACTTCGCCAACTGCTCCCTGATGCTTGCCACTCGTAATTTCAACGCGGTCGCCGATGCGGAATGGAGTTCCCCGCGTAATATGCATGGCAGTTTGCCAGAAGCTCCAAGACAAAAACCAAACGCCAACCGCGCCAGCACCTGCTCCAAGCAAAAGAGAGGGCAGCCACTCCATCCCCTCATCTCGGAAGTGCGCGGTAACAAACACAGCAGCAATTACAGCCAGGCCGTAATAGGCTATCGTCCAAAAAACATCCAGCCATGAAGCACTGGCAGAGTTGCGTTTGCGAAACATTGAAAGCGGCATGGACTACCTCATTTGCATCCACAATCGTTCTTCTTGTTCCAAAGATACTTCTCTCCAGCTTGTGTTAAAGCACCTACCAAAAGCCATGCACCAGGAGTTGGGCCAGTTTTAAAAGTAGTGCCGATTCCTAATCTCCAGCCAGAACCTTCCGAAACAAGACCGCCTCTTAACCAGCCCATATCTCTAATGATGGCTTGTCCACGTTCAATTGTGCTCAATGCTCCATACTTGGCAAAGTTGCTATTGGTTAAGGTTTTCTGACCAACCTCATACATTACAGGGCTTTTAGCCCATGTGCTGAAGTTAGGTATAAACCGAGAAAAATAAACATCCCTTGCAAAAGCTCCGGCTTTCCAACTGAACTGTAAATCGTTGTCGCATGGATTATAGCCTCCCGCATTACTGAATGGATCCCAAAATGGAATGAAGCCGTCAACTGCCGCCTGCGCTCCAAGCCCACCGCGATTCACTGCGTCTTGGTCGACAATTAGGCTGGGATCTCCAAGCCCTATATTGGGGCCACTACCAAATTGAACACCCCACAAACCGTTGGTGTCGCCGTAGTTGATCGGGTTGTTGCCAACCATCGCATAGAGATTCGATCCCCCCGCTTCTCCAATCGGGTCACGATTAATCCACCGTCCCCAACTTGGATTGTAGAACCTGAACCCATAATCCACCAGCCCCGAATTGGGATGCTGCCACTTGGTCGAGTAGCGATACGGCTGACCCCAACCACTGGCTTCCTGCACCTTCTCCAACCCAAACCCAGAGTAGGAATAAGCGCACTGCACGTTCTGCGAAGCATCGCTGATGGTGGTGACGTTGCCCGTTCCATCATAAGAATAGAACGAATGGCGGTCGCTCTGCCCGCTGACCTGCTTGGTGCGAGCGAGGATGCCGCCGATGTTGCCGGTGCGCGTGAGTTGGTAGGTCGTCGTCGTCTTGGTCGCGGTGTCGCCCGCCGTGCCCCAGTTCTCCTCGCTCTCGCGCACCACGTCCATCCCGTCATACACCAAAGACACACGCCGCGTGTTCAGGTAAGCACCGCTCACCACATTCTGCTCCACCACCACCTTCCTGCGGCCCAAGCCGTCATACACAAACGTCGTCTGGCTTAAGATCACGTTGTCGCTCGCCCGACGCACCACGATGCGAACCAGACGGTTCACATCGTCGAAGAAGTATTGCGAGTAGCTGGCACTCTTGCTGTCGCGGCTTTCTGAGACATTGCCAAGGGTTAATTTTTCGTTACAATTTTCATCTTACCTCTTTTACATTCGAATCTTCTTTTGCGAAGAATATATGTATGACAAATCGCAAAGTCCAAAAGCCCGCAGCAAATAAAGCTGCTGAAATTAAGAACCAATTACTGAAATATGAAGGGTTTTTAGCTGTGCTAAAGCTGGCTATCGCACAAAACCCATTAACAACACCCCAAAAAACGCACCAACAGGTGAGAATGAATCTAAGAATCCATCCAGTTGCCTTTCTAATACTTTTATGAGTAACAAAAAACATGACGACCCTACAACAAACTATCTCAATACTACTTATTCTTAGAGTAATCATCTATCATTATTTTCACATTAGCTAAGGCTGTCTCCCAATTCTCTCTTTGCTCCTTTGTCAGACACGGGTCTTTCAAATGAGACTTCACCCACACAAAAGTTGCAAGGTATGCCTCCAATTCAGCATACCTTTTATCCTCCATTCGCAGATAGTTACTCTGCCTTTCCCTATGGTAGAACTCATGATATTGCTGAGTTCGTGCCTCCTCAGGACTATAGAAATTAGGGTCGGTATGATTAGGACCATAATAAGTCTGGTTGTTCAGTGGGGTAGTGATTTGAGCTTCATCGCCCATATATGGGACAAATCTCTCGTTGTGCCCATAAACCGGAGAGGTGGAAGAAGTAGGAGCATTGGCAGCTGTTGGAGCAATTGCTTGTCCAAGCATGTATGCCCCACCAATCACTATTGCGCCCACTACAAATGGATTCAATCCATAAGCATCAATAGCATTAACTGGATTATTGCCGACCATGCCATACAAATTAGATCCCCCGGCTTCTCTAATAGGATCACGATTAATCCATCGTCCCCAGCCTGGATTGTAGAACCGAAACCCATAGTCCACCAGTCCCGAGTTGGGATGCTGCCACTTGGTCGAGTAGCGATACGGCTGGCCCCAACCACTCGCTTCCTGCACCTTCTCCAACCCAAAGCCGCTGTAGCCGTAGGCGCACTGCACGTTCTGGGAGGCATCGGTCACGCTAACGACGTTGCCCGTCCCGTCATACGAATAGAAGGAGTGACGGTCAGCTTGCCCGCTAATCTGCCGAGTGCGGGCGAGGATGCCGCCGATGTTTCCGGTGCGCGTGAGTTGGTAGGTCGTCGTCGTCTTGGTCGCGGTGTCGCCCGCCGTCGCCCAGTTCTCCTCGCTCTCGCGCACCACGTCCATCCCGTCATACACCAAAGACACACGCCGCGTGTTCAGGTAAGCACCGCTCACCACATTCTGCTCCACCACCACCTTCCTGCGGCCCAAGCCGTCATACACAAACGTCGTCTGGCTTAAGATCACGTTGTCGCTCGCCCGACGCACCACGATGCGAACCAGACGGTTCACATCGTCGAAGAAGTATTGCGAGTAGCTGGCACTCTTGCTGTCGCGGCTCTGCTTCACGTTGCCACGGCTGTCATACGAGATGGCGTTGGTGCCCGTCGAGCCGTCCGTATAGCTCGTGTTGATGCCCGTCAACTGGTTCAAACGGTTGCTGGTGAAGCTCTGGCTGGTGTTGCGAATGCCGGTTGTAGCAGTGTCGCGGCCCTGATCGGTGGCGCTCTGCCAGTTGCCCATCGGGTCGAATGTGCGTGTCAGCTTGGTCAGAGGGTTGGTTTCGCCACTGGTTTCGCCCGTCAGTTGATCGGTCGCGTTATAGCCGAAAGTCAGCGTTTGCAACGCGTCCAGGGTCTGCGCCGTGTCACGGCTTTGCCGGGTCAGTTGGGCGCGAGCGTCCTTTTTGAGCGTGTCATCGAAGTTGTAGCCGTATTTCGATAGCACCGTAGTCGCGTCATTTTTCAGGTTCTGCACGCTCCGCAAGCGCTCCAAGGTGTCATAGCCATAGCTGGTGCGAACCCCATTGGGCGCCACCATCAGCGAAGGCAGACCACTGCCGCCGACGTAGCTCCAGTTCCAGGTTCCCGCCGCAGCCGACAGGTAGCTGAGGCGACCCAGCGAATCGTAGTTGTAAGTCGAAGTGTTGCTGCCGCTGATGCCGGAAGTTTTGCGCCGTCCCTGCTCGTCATAAGTGTAAGTTACGGTGTCACCACCCCACGGCCCGTCCTCGCCCAGCACCCGCCCCAGGTTGTCGTAGCTCCAGGTGGTGGTGCCCAACCCATCGCTCATCACGGCCAAACGTCCCAGGTTGTCGTAGTCAAAGCCCACATCAGAACTCGATTCGTCTTGGTTGGGATAGTCGATGCCCCACAACTGCCCATCGGGATTGTAGACCTGTTTGGTCACCTGTCCACGTGCATCATAGGATCGGATCAACTGGCTGGCCGGGTCATAGCGAAAACCCTCGCGCGAGCCGTCCGCGTAAATCTTGCGGATCAAGCGGTCTTTGGCGTCATAATCCCAGCGCGTCACCGACCCGCGCCCGTCAAGGAGGCGAATTAGATTGCCGACCTTATCGTAATCCATTTGCAGGGTGTTGCCATCGGCATCCTGCACCCGGCGCAAGCGATTGAGTTCATCGTAATCGCGATAGGTTTTGCGCCCACTGCGGTCAATGGTCACGCCCGGAATGGCACAGCAAACATAATCGGTGATCTCGGTGCTGCCATCGGGGTAAGTCACCTTGATCGGCTTATCGAGATCGTTGTAATCGAAGCGGCGTGAGAGGCCGTAAGCATCGGTAGCAGTCTGCACCCGACCAATGGCGTCGTAGCTAAAATTCGCCACCGTTGTGGAAGCGAGTGTGGAAGACGACACCGCCACGCCGGTCAGTCGTTTTGTGGTCGCGTCGTAATTGTAAGTCGTGGTCTCGTTGGAGGGGTTAGTGACCGTCAGCGGCGCTCCCCACGCGGTATAGGTAAAGGAAGTCGTGTAGGCCGGTGTCGCCGAAGCGGTCGGATAGGTCGTCACCGAACTGGGCTGATGGTTGGCGGTATAGCTGGCGACCATCAGGGTGTTGCCCCGGTGATTCTTGACCTGGGTGACATCCAGGCCGCTGGCGTCATAAAAGAGCCGCGTCGTCTGGCCCGAAGGCGCCGTCGTGCTGGTGGGAAGTCCTTGCCAGTTGTAGGTCACGCGCGAAGTGTTGCCGTTTTCATCGGTCACGCTGTTGGGCTGGTTGGTGGCGGGGTCGTAAGTGAGATCAGTGCGCCCCGGCAGTCCCGCCGTTTCCCTGCTAATCAAGTGAAGTTGTCCATCGACGCGGGCACCGTAATCGCTGAGGTGTTGGCGCCCGTTCGCATCATAATAAGCAAAGCGGGCGGTGCCACTGTAGTCCCCGCCGATTTGCAGATACATCCCATAAAGCTTCACTCCACCTTGGGGATCGGTGACCCGCGTTTCGTTGTTCGCTTCGCCCGGCCCATAAAACGGGTTGTGGCCGGGAAAGCGATGATCGAATAGGTAGTCGCCCTGCTCGGTGCCGAGTTTGGTGATGACGCTCTCCGAATCGTAAGCATAGGAGAACGGATTGCCCCCCATATCCTCCACATTCGTCAGATTGCCCGCCGCGTCATATCCAAAAGTAGCGCGCCGCGCCGTCGAGCTATTGAGATCACCAGTCGTGGTGTTGGTGGTGATAATAGCGGTGCAACGGTCATTCGAGTCGTATTGCAGCACCGTGATTTTGCCCTGCGCGTCGATGATGCGCGCCAGACGAATTTTAGTCACCGTTGTGCCTTCGCCAAGAGAACGAATAAAGGTCACGTAGCGCAGTTGCAATGCGGCACCAAAGCGATCTCGTATTTCCTGCAAATTAACTACTGTGGTATTAATAAGGTTGTTATTCACGTCGCGCGGCTGGTCGTAAATCGTCTTCTCGCCCGTCGGCGTAGTGACCTCGAAACGATTGGTTCCGGTTTTAGAAACCGAGTTAAATTCTCCGCTGGGAGCCGCATAGCCCGTGGCGGTTTTGCGATACGTTGTGAACTTGCCAGTGCCTTCGCCGATGATGACGCTCCAACCGGGAATTTCGGTGGCGTAGGACTCGTAACTGAGGCGCCATTTAGCGCCAAATGCGGGCACAAAAGGAGTGTCTTGGCTGTTGTAGGACAGCATCGGCTCGACATCGGGGCCAATCGGCGTTTTATACCACACGGGAATATCCGCGATATAGGTATTCATGCTGATCGGGTTGACTTCGACGTTTGGCGAACCGTAGGGAGGACACGGCGGTTTAACGGGTGACGGCGGATTAAGAGGCGAAGGCTCGGGAGGGCCAGTCGGCCCATAAATCCAGGGACAGCAACACCCGCCGCGAATCTTCGTCATCGCCGCGCGATCCAGCAACTCGATATCTCCACTCGACAGTGCCGACAAGTGCAATTGTGCTATCCGCACGTCTTTACGCGCCGGCAAAGGTTCGACTTTGCGCGCCGAGCGATCCAGCATCAGTCCCGCACCCGACCATTCCCGCTCCAACTGAGCGAAAGTCAGCGAATACGTCGAGTCCAAAAGCGGATCTTCCAGCGTGACGGTTTGCCTAACCCGATCAACCGAGCGCACTACCAGGAAGTGCCCCACCGAACGAACGCGAAACGCCGAAGAGACGGCAGCTTTTACGGCAGCTTTTGCCGTTTTTTGGGTTCCGGTTTTGGTCACTGGCGGACAATCAGGGCAATGCGGAACGACGGTCTGGCCCTTGGTGTCAGCATTTGTCGAAATAGCGAAAGCGCGCGCTGCGCCACCACTTTTCAAACCGAAAGTCGCTTTGGAAGCGCCTCCGTAACGCGCCATATCGTAATGAATAATAAGAGGAAGCGGCAATTTTGCTAACTGCGCCGCGCGCGAACCGACGCGCGCTTGAGTGGCAACGCGAAAGCCGCGCATCGGCACGCCGTTGCGATTCGCAATGCGGGCAATCTCTTCGAGCGAGAAGCCGTCCGGATGCGGCGGCACGATTTTCTCCACGCGCTGTGCCGCACTCTTTTTGTTCAATCCCACTAAGATGAGCCCCAGAGCCTCGCTGCCACAGGCCCGCATCATTTTGAAACCTGGCTGGGCTTTGACACCCAAGCGCAAACGAGCTTGCGTTAGCCACATTGAGGCCCAAGTGCGGCGGTGCGAGCTGGTATCCGTCGCCACAATGTTTTCGAGTTTGGGAATGGCAGATTCATACTGTCCCAGTTGCAGGTCGAGGTTGGCCCAAGAGCCTTTGGCTTTGCAGCGGATTTCCCAGGTCGGAGACGCGGGATCTTCGGTCGTTACATCCATCAGCGTTTGCAAACGAGCCTGTGCTTCGGCAGGGCGACCGGTATAAGTCGCGTCGAGAGATAAGTGGAGCATCGCCTCGCCCGCCCACGGGCTGTCGGGGAATTTATCCAGATGTTCGCGCATCAATCGCGCCGTTTCGGTGAATTTCCGTGCATTACGGAGATTGATCGCGGTTCCAAACTCATGGTTGATTTTTCGCAGTCGCTTCACGCGCTTGCGTGCTTGGGAAAGCTTGAGAACCGCAGCCGAAACCGCTGATCCGGTGGCATCGAACACAGCCTCCGCCTGGGTGGACAGACGGTCGAACTCCGCAACCGAAGCGAGACCGAAACTGCGCGCGAGTCGCTCTTTGAAGTCGGCTTCATCGGCGTTGCCCAGCGTGTCGAGCGGCCCCATTTCACCGCCCGCCGCCATCAGCTGCGCCTCTGTCGGGACTTTGGAGAGATCGAGCGGCGCCACCGAAACCGGGCGCTCGCAACAGGCAACCACAGATTTTGCATCCTTGCCCTTCGCGCTGCTTTTGACCCCATTCATCTGGCCGCCCGCAGTTTTCTGTGCTTCGATGTTTTGCGCCAGACGAGTTCTATCTTTCCCTCGTCGCTCGCCCTGACTATTTCTTGGGGTCTTCCCAGCTTTTACAGCGACGGTGCGCGCCTGGCTTGCCCTATCTTGACTTGACAGTTGATGGCTCCCTGTCGATTTTTTTGGCACGGACGAAACCGCTTTTCTCTCGCGCGCGGGCGCGCTCTGGGCCAAAACCGCGGTCAGAGGCAGCACGCACTGCGAATTCAAGAAAACAACAGTGGCCGCCAGCGCCACGCACTCACGTCGCGCGGGAGAAGAACGAAAACATGAGCGGGCGTCGTCTTGACGCGCTGTCTTACGAGATCTGAGGGCGGAGCGGGAAGAAAAAAGTTTCATAGCAACCAAAACGAGGCAGAAAGGAGCGATTTAAAGCCAGGGCAGAAAGAGAAGCAGGAATCTGTGATTAAGGCACTGTCACGGTAATCTGGAAATTGAGCGGTGTGTCTCCAGGCCCGCGATTGTTGTCGTCGCGCGAGTTGGCGTCACTCGCGGCCTTGTTAGCGTTTTCCTGATCCGACACGTTGAGCGTGATGGTGTAAGTGCCCGCTGTCGAGGGCGCGATCCACACCGCGTTCTGAGCGCGACTCGCACCGTCTTGAAAACTTCCAATGGAATTACCACCGGCATCTCTGGCGCTCCAATAGTAAACGCAGGGGTCGGAGAGATAGTAGGAGATCGTATAAGGCGTGCCGGCTGCGCTGATGGTGCGCTGATCCCAGTCGGTAGCCAGGTAGCTGCTCAATTTTAGACTTCCGCCGCGTGCCACCGTCACCGTGCCAGTCGCCGGGTTAGGAATGCGAATGCCTCTACACTGAATGCCTTGAGCGCGGGTATTAACGGCACTGGATGCCCACGCTGCACTGGTGCTGGGCATAGTGATGTCGATCGAAGGAGGGCCGTAAGTAACGCCTCCCGAACCGACCGCGCCGTAACGAAAGCGGTAAGTCGAACCCGGCGTCAAGCCAGAGACTTCCGTCACCTCATCAGGGAGAAGCGAAAGTGGACTATCCCGATCACCGGTGATATCGACCCAGGTCGCACCCCCCTGATCGAGAGCCATTATCTGCAAGATCAGATAGTCCGCGTTGATGGGAAGAGTGGCCGGTGCTTTGATCTGCACCGTGTAGGGATCCAATATATTGACGAATTGGGGGGCGCCAACAACTCCAGGCGGCGGGGCCGTTGTTGCGGTGCCCAAAATGCCTCCGAAGGTATCGCTCTGTTCGGACACGACCGCATGAGCTTTAGCGCGCATTTGGTAAGCCCGACCCGCAGTAAGCCCCGTCACGGTCACCGATGTGTCACCCGGCACGTGTCCCGGACTCCAATCGACGAAATCTCCTGGCTCGCTGGCAAGTTTGTATTGCAGGGTCAACGAGGCGGTGCGTAGTGGCGCCGTGATTGGGGGTAGCGTCACCGTGATGCTCGTCGTTGTGGCGCTGACGAAGGTGGGCACACCGGGAATTTCGGGTGCAGCGCTTGTCGTGGTCACCGTCGCCTCCGCGCCCACTGTAACGAGTTCAGGAGTGCCATTAGCGATGGCCAGATAGCGAAAAGCATACGTCGTGAGGGACGATAGCCCAGTCACAACCGTTTGAGATCCGGGCGCCAAATTATCGGCGACATCCGCCCAAACATCGTCGTTGCGGCGCTGCAGCTTGAGGCGGTTGGCACGAAGCGCGGATAAAGAAGTCGCAGGAGCTATTACCGTCACGCTGACCGGGCCGATATTGGAGAACGTGGGGGCACCCACTTCAGCAGGCTGGGTGCCATTGAGGGTGGTAACGTTTGTGGCTGGGCCATAAGCGGTTCCTCCTTTGGGCGAGTCATACCAGTATCTGCGATTACCTGGAATGCTCCACCGAAAGGTGTAAGCAGTGCCGGGTGCTAATTGCGAAGCTACAACCGGGCTGGTGTCAGATAAATTGCCGCTACTCCAGTCGCGGTAAGCCGAGTCTGGCTCGCCGTTTTTCTTGCGCTGTAAAACGCACAGTCGTTCCTCGAGTTCGCTCCAAGTGGTGCCGGTTCCAACCGGCAGGTTGAAGGAGACGCTTTGTGCCGAGACAGAATTAGCGACCAGAACGGGAGCTTCAGGGAGTGAGGTCGGTGGCAGCGGATCTCCCAGAATATCGCCCTGTGTTCCAACGGCCACGAAGCGAAAATAATGGTTTCGCTGCGCGGTGGGATAGGTAACGTTTGCAATGGAATTGGCCTCAAGACCGGTGGCTACCACTGAGTAAGAAGTCTGATTTTGTGGTCGCACCTGCAACGTGAGGGATAGCGCACCGTCAGGCAACGCGGGGGCAGTCACAGTGACACCTGTGGTTGTGAGATCAGAAAAGATGGGGAGGCCCGGCTTTGCGACCGTTGCGGGTTCAGGGATCATCACATCAGCCATTTGACCCGGTGTTTGGACTCCTACCGACGTTACCCCCACGTAGCGAAAAACGTAGCGCGTCGAAAAGTTCAGTCCCTCGACCGCAGTGACGGCGTTGGATCCCAGAGTGTCTGCGACTTGTCCGGTGTCCGCGTCTGTGACGACAGAGAAATTCGCATCGACTTGAGCCGAAGTGCGGCGCTGCAAGATCATCCGCGCTGCCCCGGAAGGAAGTGATGGAGCGCGCACGACGACCCTACCGGTTCCATATTCGCGGGGGCCAAATAGGGTATCGCGGAATCTTACAACCGTAGTCACTTCCAGAAAAGTAGGAGCGCCGGGGGCCGAGGACGAAGAAGGTGTCGATGTCGTTATGCTGGCCGCTGTGCCATCGGTAGTGGTCGTGGCATTGACAGCCACGAAACGAAAAGTGTAGGCTGTGCCGGCCATCAAACCAGAGACTGCTTTGGTCTCCGCGGCTGCCATGCCGGTCTGGATGGTGACATAAGCCGTGTCCGCTTCACTGGAGAGCTTTTGCTGCAGGGTGAGAGACGTAGTATTGGCAGGAAGCGCGGATGCTGTGACGATCACGCTACTCGCAGTAACGCTGCTAAAGGTTGGGGCACCTGAAACGCCCGGAGGATTAGTAGATGAAGCCAGCCTCCAATTCAAGGTGATATTGCCAAATTCACCCAAATACCCGTCGACGGTTACTTGATAAACCGTGCCGGCTGTGGCAGCGAACGTGACTTCACTGGGCGTCCCGACGGGGCCATCATCGTTAGCAGCCTGTAGAGTCAGAGCGCTAAGCGCTGTGCCGCTGTATGCGGCCAGAAGTGTGTCGAAGTTGCTGCCCACGGTATCGAACACGACCTGCCCCGTCGAAGGCGCCGTCCAGCGATACCACACCGAAACTCGCGGCGCATACAAATGCGTAGGCTCGCCCGTTTCTCTGCTGGCTGCCGCGTTGTTGCCGGTCACTGTTCCCGATACTCCCGATATGACTTGGGCGGAGGCGAAGTTGTCGTTAGGAGGGCCTTGTCCTACATTTGGTGTAACATAGGCGGTGTTGCTGCCGGAACCCTGTCCTGCAGCATTGACGGCGACCACGTCGTAAGCGTATTCAACCCCATTGGTAGCTGCGGTATCGGTGTAAAAGTTAGGAGTTGGGGTCGCAAACACCGTCCCATCCCAAACCCCGGAACTTTCGCGGCGAAAAAGCTTGTAGCTTGTCGCTCCTGAACTTGCACCCCAAGCCAGACTCACCACGCCATTGCCTGCTGTTGCCGTGAGATTGGTTGGAGCACTGGGACGCGTGAGTAAGGTGGCAGCCGTGCCGTTAGTATTTCCACTCGTGCTGATAGCTACACATCGGTAGCTATAGGAAGTTGAGGCTGATAGCCCACTATCGGCATACGTTGCTCCCCCGGCAAGTCCGGTCTTGATTGAGGCGTAGTCAGCGTCGGTCTGGGAGGACAGTCTGCGCTGCAAGGTCATTGAGGAGGCCTCAGCGGGGAGCGCAGGTGCCGTAACCGTCACCCCTGTTGAGGTCGAATTGCTGAACGTCGGCGCGCCTGGCGCCAGAGGCGCGGCATAAACCCACAAACTCAAGCTCAAGAGGAAAACGCAGAGCAACAGAAGCGTTGCGGTAAGAACAGGTGAGCGTTCTCCTAAAGCACATCGAAGCGAGGAGACACCAGCGGAGACATGACGGCGAAAAAAGGAGGGAAGAAGAGAGCGCATGACGTGCCAGCAAGCCAAAACAGATTGCTCAGAGGTTACTACAACCTAAAGAAGTGTCAAGAGGTTTTTGAACTTATTTCTGTCGGAATCATTGCTCTGAGCCAGTCAGAAACCCTGCGCCACAGCTCTGACCAAGCGACGCGAGTTCCTTCACCCGCTCAGAAGTTATTACGTTATAAGAACTTCTTCGCAGAAGACGGCGATTGACTTCGTTTCACGATCAAAAGGCCTTTCTCCACTCACTCCTTTGCCATCGTTTAAATTTAAGGTGACGACCCCGAAAAATTTTTATTACGCAATACCGTCTCAGGATGACGAAAAGGCAAACGTATCGCTCTCATGGCCTATCTGCTTTAGCCCGCCAATTTTTCATCGAAGGCGCGCAGAAACTGCAAAACATGGCGGCGGTTTTCGCCGAAATCGCCGCGTCCGATGCGCGCTTTGGAGGCGCAATCGACGCGGATTTTGCCGCCGTCCTGCTCGCTCAAAGAAACGGTCAAATCGTCGGTAAAAAGCAAAACCGGAACCTGGGCTTGCAGTTCCTCGCGCATTTTGGCGCCCGGCGCGGCGCCGACGATGGAGTTTTGTCCGGTTTTCCAGGCGCGCCCGTAAGTTTTCTGCGAATTCAAAGCGCTCTGCGCCGCGCTCACCACTTCGCTCCACGGCGCGCCGACAAAACGCGTCCGCAATTCGGCTTCGGGCGCGTCGGGCGCGGTTTGCGCCGCGCTGACCGGTGGATTTTGATTCAAAAGTTTCGCGGCAACCGCGAGAACGACAAGCGGCGCCAAATAAAGCGCCCATTTCGGCGTGCGGGAGAGTTTTGGAGACATAAAGTGAGAGTTACGCGACGAAAATCAGCCGCCCGCAATTCTCGCAGGTCGGGAACTGCTGGTTTTTGGCCTCGCGCAGCGTGAACTGCAAAATCGCCGCGCCGCACGCCGAACAGTTGCCTTTGGTCGCCGACGCCACCGCCACGCCGCCGAATTTGGCGGCAAAGGCCGCGTATTTCTCGGCTTCGAGCGGCGAAAGTTCCCCCTCGGCGGGGACGCGTTTTTCGCGCGCGGCTTTCAAGGAGCGCTGCAACCGCGCGCCATCATTGGCGAAATCGGCCTCGATCTTTTCGACCTGCGCCTCGGCTTTGGCGAGTTTGGCTTCCAGATCGGCGATTTGCGCGCCCAAACCGTCGCCCTCGTCCATCAAAACCAGGATATTTTCGTCCAAATCGCCGCGCGCGCGATTCAAAGCAGCGATGTCGCGCTCCAATGCGGTGATTTCGTGCGCGGACGAAGCGTTCATCAAGCGTTTTTGCTGCAAGGCGATTTTGGTTTCGGCGCTTTGCAGTTCGAGTTCGGCGCCCGCCAGCGCTGCCGCGCTTTTCTGCTTTTGCGCGTTGGTTTGGGCCAAAGTCTGCGCCAATTTATCGCGCGCGGCGCGCGCAGTCGTGCCATCGTCGAGGCGCGATAAATCGCGCGTCAAAGCGGCGATTTGGTTGTCGATTTCCTGCAATTCCAGCAAAGCGCGATTCATTGGTTTTCCTTTTCTTCAAACAGGGCTTCGAGTTCGGCGAGCGCTTCGAAATCTTTGGGACGGCCCGCCGCGCGTTTGACCTGGATAAGTTTGCCCAAACTCAACACCGGACAATCCAAATCCAAAACCCGCGTGATTTCGACGAAAGGCCGCAAAGTTTGGTAGTCGCCGCCGGGAATTTCGCCCATCAAATCGAAGTCACCCAGGTCTGTTACAAGTGTAAAATTGAGACCGCGCGCGATGGTTTTGGCATCGAATCGAAACGGTAAGCCCAGCGGCGCGCCGCGCAGATAGGGATTTATGGCGCCAACCGCGCGCGCCAAACGCTCGATATTCTCCGGTGAACGCCGGTAAACTACATCCAAATCCTGCGTAAAGCGCGCGCTGCCATGAACTGTCGCCGCGAAGCCGCCGATAAGGATAAATTCGACTTTGCCCTGGATCAGAACGCGCAAAAGAGCCTCGAAATCGGTCATGTTCTGCGGTTTTTTTCCTCGCGGCGAGCCTCTTTGCGGCTTTCCACCCAACGCCCCATCGCAATGAGCTGCGCGACTCGCTCATCGACGCTGCGGCGCAAGTTTTCGCGCAGCAAGGTGCGGTCAACGTCTTTTTTATAAGCCTCGATCACCGGATCGCGTTCAAAGCGGAAAAGTTTCATGCGAGTGATTCCAGCGGATTATTCATCGCGCCGCGCCGCACTTCGAGGCCGGAAATGACTTCCAAAACGGCGCTCATCAAGGGAATTGTAGCGCGCTCGGTCGCGGCGTGCGTGACATCGAGCAGCGAGATTCCCAGCGCGCGCGCTTGCAATGCGTCGTGGTGTTTGATGTCACCGCACACCAAAACATCGGCGCCCGCGCGCGCGGCACCCGCGATGAAACTCGCGCCCGCGCCCGGACTGCAAACCACTTTTTGGATCTCGTTTTTAGCGCGCACGATTCGCAAATTGGGCGGGCCGAGCGCGTTTTGAACCTGCCTGGCGAAATCATCGAGCGAACACGGCGCGATTTCACCGAGTCGCGCCGGGCCAAACCCCTGATTTTCGCCCTGATTAAGCAGCGCCGTCACGTCATAGGCCATTTCTTGATAGGGATGAGCCGCCTTCATCGCCACGAGGATGGCGGGAAATTTCGCTTCGTCGGCCACGACTTCGAGTCGGATTTCCGCAGTTTCTTCGCGCTCTCCAACATTTCCCAGCGCCGGAGTTGCGCCTTCGAGCGCTCGAAAAGTTCCTTGACCGGAAAAATGGAAACTGGCCTGATCGTAAAACTGCCCGATTCGCCCCGCGCCCGCGCTCCACACCGCCTCGCGCACGATTTCGAGATGAGTTTCCGGCACCATCACACCGATTTTGACCAATTTTTGCTGCCCGGAAGGACTCAAAACCCGCACGTTTTGCAACCTCAGCGACTGGGCGAGCGCATCGCCGAGCGCGTGCGGCGGCGCGGCGCCATCGAGCGCGGTGTGAACGCTGATCACGCTTTGACTTTGGCGCAAAACTCTGGCGGCGAGGCGCGCAGTGTGGTTTTTGAAATCGAGATTTTCGAGCGGGCGAAACAAAAGCGGGTGATAGGTCACGATACAATCGCCGTCGCGCGCCTCGTCCAAAAGCGCGTCGGTGATTTCATAGGCGACCAGAACCGATTCGATTTCGGCGCTGGCGTCGCCGATTTGCAGGCCGGTTTTGTCCCAACTTTCGGCGCGCGCGAAGGGAAAACGGGCGTCTAAACTTTGAAGCAGCGTGGAAATCTTTGGCACAACTCTAAAAATTAACCGCAAAGACGCAAAGACGCAAAGATTTTTGAATTTCTTTGCGTCTTTGCGTCTTTGCGGTTCATTCCTGTTCGAGCCTTCTAAACTACCGCTCACTTCGTTCTCATGGCCACCGTTTCCGCTCCTTTTTCTTCTCCGACCGCGCGCGCTTCGCTGTTTGGCCTCGATTGGCCGCTGCTTTTGGTGTCGATTTTCCTCGCGGTATGGGGCGTTTTCACCATCGTTTCGGCGACCAAACCCGCCATCGTCGCGCCGCAGCGCGTTTCGGCCTCGATTTCGGCTTCGATTTCGTCTCGCCCGGCGCCCGCGGCTTCCAAAATCCCCGACAGCACCAAACAAATCGCCTTCGTCCTGCTGGGCATCGCGGCGATTCTGGGGCTGGCTTTGGTCGATTATCGCTGGCTGATGCACGTTCAGGGCTGGATTTACGGCCTCAACATCGCCATTTTGCTGCTGGTTTTGGCGATTGGCCGCGAAGTCAACGGCGCGAAATCGTGGATCGTGATCGGGCCGATTTCGCTGCAAATGGCGGAGTTTTCCAAAATCGCGGTTTTGGTGTGTCTGGCCGCGTTTCTGGCGCGCAAACAGGAGAAAATCGGCGAACTCAAGGTCGTTGTGCTGTCGCTGCTCTACATCGTGCCGCCGCTTTTGCTGATTCTCAAACAGCCCGATTTCGGCACCATGCTCGCCACGCTTTCCATCTGGTTTGGCACGCTGTTTTTCGGCGGCGCGCGCCTCAAACACCTCGGCGCGGTCGCTCTGGTCGGCATTTTACTCTTCGCGGGCGCCTGGAAAGTCGGCGTTTTGAAACCGCATCAAACCGCGCGACTCGCCTCGTTTCTCAACCCCGACGCCGCGCCCGAAGTCGGCGGCTACCAACTCAAACAAAGCCTGATCGCCATCGGCGGCGGCCAGGTCACCGGGCAAGGCTGGGGCAACGGAATGCAAAATCAGGCGCGTTATGTGCCCGAAAACCAGACCGATTTCATTTTCACCGTCGTTGCCGAGGAATTCGGCTTCGCGGGCGGCGCGCTGCTGATTCTGGCCTATGGATTTCTGCTTTTTCGCACCGCGAGCCTGGCCAGCACTTCGGAAAACTATTTCGGCGTTTTGCTGTGCGGCGGCTTCACCGCCCTGCTCGCTTTTCACTGCATCATCAATCTCGGCATGACGATGCGCGTGATGCCCATCACCGGCGTGCCGCTGCCGTTTTTCTCCTATGGCGGGTCGAGTTTTCTGGCGTTTTCGCTGGGAATCGGACTTTTGCAAAGCGTGAGCGTGCGCTGCCGGCGCTAAATATCCGGCTTGATTGCGCCGCCAGTCGAGAGCAAGCGAATTTCTCGCAGAGTGTGACCGCGCGGTATTATCAGACGAAAATTTTCTCTTGATGCGCTCCATTTTCGCAGTCCAGATGTGATATTTGGTGCCTCTATGTGATTGGCAGCGAAAATCGCGGCTTTTGCGAGTCAAATCGGAGTCTTGAAACCATGAGTTGTGCCAGGCTCGTCAGCGGTCGAAACGGTGACTTTGGAGGTGCAAATGCAGACCGAAAACAGCGAAGCGAGAAAAGACGCGGGCGCGCCCGGTGTGAGCAGCGCTCAACACCTCACCGAGGACGAATACCTGAGTTGGTATAGCGAACATATCACCAGCTTCGAGAATCTGTGGACTTCGTGGCCTTATGTGGCGGGCGCGCTGCCCTCTTTTCCCCGTTTGAGCATGGTCGCCGAGTATCGCACCGCGGATGCGCGCTATTTCTCGTCGGGACGGCTGCGCCGCGACGAAAAACATTGTGTTTTTCAATATAGCTTAGAAGGCGCCGGATATTTCCGCGATGCGGCGCACGAGTATCGCGTCGGGCCGGGCGAAGGGTTTCTTTGCGCGATCAATGATGAAGCCACTTCCTATTATTATGGCGACCAAAGCCCAACCGCCTGGCATTTTTTGGCGGTGTGCGTCGAAGGCGAAGCGGCGCGAATCATGGTGCGCGATCTGATCGCGGCGCACGGGCCGATTTTCAAAGTGCCGCTCGATGCAGCCTTGTGGCACCAGTTGCAGAGCCTCAAAGCGGGCGAATACAGTTCGCCGCATATGTCGATGATGACGGCTTTGGAGCTGACCTCGATGCTGATGATGACACTCTGGCAGGTCGGCGTCCGCGCGCCTGAAGAACCCGCCGATATGCTGATGAAAAAAGCGATGCACCGGCTGTCGCTGCCCTCGCCACTCCCCGAAATCGGCGAATTGGCGGCCTCGCTGCACGTTTCGCGCGAACATTTTTCGCGCGTTTTCCGGCGTCACACCGGCGTTTCGCCGCAAAATTGGGTCAATCAAGAGCGCATCAGCCGCGCCTGCCGCTTGCTTTGCACCACCGATTTGTCCAACAAACAGCTCGCCCACCAACTCGGTTACGACCAGCCCTCCTCGTTTTTGCGCGCCTTTCGCCGCGCCACGCAAATGACGCCGCAGCAGTTCCGCCACAACGCGCAGCAAACGCCTGCCGCGCCGCAACTATGAAAAACGGCCACCTGAACCGCCGCGAATTTTTGGCCGCAATCGCCGTCGCGGGCGGCGTTTTGCTGCAACCCGACTGGGTGGCGCCGCTTTTGGCCGCCGAGGTGCCCGGCGCAGTTTCGCCAGATGATAAAGCCGTCAAAACCGTTTATCTGGTGTGGAAATGCCATCTCGACATCGGTTTCACCGCGCCCGCCCGCGAAGTAATCCGCAAATATTTCGAGGTTTATTTGCCGCAGGCGATGGCGCTCGGCGAAGAAATCGGGCGCGCCGGACGCGGCGAACGGTTCACCTGGACGACCGGTTCGTGGCTCATCGACGCCTATCTCGAAAGCGCCGCGCCCGCCGACCGCGCCCGCATGGAGCGCGCGATTGGGCGTGGAAACATCGCCTGGCACGCTTTGCCGCACAGTTTTCAAAGCGAATTGATGAGCCGCGATTTGCTGGCGTCATCGCTGCAAATCTCTCGCGATCTCGACCGGCGCTTTGGAAAACAGACCACCGGGGCCAAAATGACCGATGTGCCGGGCCATTCTATCGGCATCGTCGCGCCCCTCGCCGCGGCGGGCGTGACGTTTCTCGATATCGGCACCAATCCCGGCAGTGCCACGCCGCAAACCCCGCCGCTTTTTCGCTGGCGCGATGCCGATGGCGCCGAAATTTGCGTGCTGAACCATCCCGATTACGGCACCACGCTGACGGTGCCGAACTCCGATTTCGCGGTCTGCATCGGAGTCTGGGGCGACAACGGCGGCGTGCCTTCCCTGGAGCAGTTCCGCGCTTACCTCGCCGGTTTGCAAAGCCGATTTCCCGGCGCGCGCGTCAAAATGTCTTCGCTGAGCGATGTGGCGCACGCCATCGACGCGGTGCGCGCTCAATTGCCGGTCGTAACATCGGAAATCGGCGACACCTGGATTCACGGCGCCGCCAGCGACCCGCTTCTGCTGGCGCGCTTTCGGGAACTGGATCGCCTGCATTCCAAGTGGCTGCGCGAGGGCCAGATTCAAAGCGGCGATGCCACCGATTTGGCTTTCGTGCGGCGTTTGAGTTTGGTGCCCGAACACACCTGGGGCCTCGACATCAAGACGTTTTTGAAAAGTTACGATGTCTACGGGCGCGCCGAACTCGACGCGGCGCGCCCGCGGCCCAATTTCCGCAAAGTTGAGGCGTCGTGGGCCGAAAAACGCGCTCGCATCGAAGAAACGCTCGCGGTTTTGCCAACGACGCTCCAAACCGAAGCCGCCCTTCAATTGCAATCGCTAATTCCGGCGCCGCCATCGCGCCGCGACCTGAATTTGGTGCTGCCGGGCGAGGTTTTCGAGACGCGGCACTTTTTGGCGCGAATCGACACGCGAAGCGGCGCCCTGACGCAGTTGCAAGCCAAAAACGGCGGGCGCGACTGGGCGGGCGCGACGCATCCGCTGGGTCTCATCGTCTATCAGACTTTCGAAGCCGAAGACTTCGCGCGTTTTATCCGCGCCTACTCGCCGATTTCGCGTGAATCGTGGGTTTTGGCCGATTTTGGCAAGCCGGGACTCGAAAAAACCGGCGCGCGGCAACGCACGCGCCTGGCACGATTACGCGAATCGAGAATCGGACGCACACGCGACGGCTGGCGGGTTACCAGCGAAATCGGCATCGCGCCTCTCGACGAGAAACCCGAAAATGAAGGCCCGCCGCGTCGTTTTACGCTCGAAATGCTCTTCCCCGATGCGAGTCCGGAAGTGCAAATCACTTTGCAATGGTTCGACAAACCCGCTTATCGCAAGCCCGAAGCGCTATGGTTTTCGTTCGTGCCGCGCGCGCCCGACGACGCGGGTTGGACGCTCGACAAAATCGGGCAATGGGTGTCGCCGCTCGATGTCGTCGCAGGCGGAAATCGCCAGATGCACGCCATCGGGCGCGGCGTTTCTTACCGCGACGCGCAAGGCGGGTTGCAAATCGACAGTTTGGACGCGCCTCTGGTGGCGGTTGGCGAGCGTTCGCTGCTCAATTTCAGCGCGCGCCAGCCCGATTTGCAAAGCGGAATGCATTTCAACCTGTTCAACAACGTGTGGGGCACCAATTACCGGATGTGGTTCGAGGACAACATGAAGTTTCGCTTCACTTTGCGGGTGTGAAACGACGTTTTTCCTCGATTAGCGCAGCGCCGACGGGCGCACCACCAATTTCGGAGGCAGCGTCACTTGCTGCGGCGAAATTTCGGGGTTTTGGATGCGATTTTCCAGAAAATCCCAGGATAGAGAACACATTTTTTCCACTGGCAAGGCCACGGTGCTGATCGGACAGGCATGATATTCGGTGTCCTCGATGCCGTCGCAGCCGATGAGCAGCATATCTTCGGGAACGCGGAGGCCCAGGTCGCACAATCCGCGATAGCAGCCGATGGCGGCTTCGTCGTTGATGCAAAAAATGGCGTCGGGCAAAGCGCGGCCCAGTGCGCGCTGCTCGCCGATGTATTCGACGATGCGCGCGCGCGCGTCCTTGCGGTGATGAAAGCCGAGATGAATTTGCAGCAGCGGCTGCCCCGCCGCTTCCATCGCATCGGCGTAGGCGACGGCGCGCGCGTCATCGTCTCCGGCTCTCGATGTCGTCAGGTGAGCGATACGGCGGCAGCCTTGTTTGAGCAGATGTTCGATGGCCAAAGCGCCCGCCTGATAGAAATCGAGCGCCACGAAATCGCGGTCGGGCGGAAAATTCATGCCGATACCGACAAAAGGCACGTTGAGCGAGCGCAGCGACTGGGCGAATGCGTTTCGCTGGTAGGCGACATCGCAGGCGATGATGCCATCGAAACTCGAAGCGACCGGATTGCCGGTTCCGGCGCCAGCGCCGTTGGGTTCGAGGTGATTGGCCGGATCGATAGCGCTGTTGATGATGACGTTGTAACGGCGCCGCGCCGCTTCTTCGCAAACCCTGTAGGCAACGCCGACATAATAAGGCGAAAACGCATCCAGAGTCCAGTAGGACACGGTGTGCGAGCGGCCTTTGACGAGCGAGCGCCCGACGAGATTGGGCTGATAGCCCAATTCGCGCGCCATTTGCTGCACTTTTTGGCGCAGTTCGTCGCCGACATTGGAGCTTCGCTCCAAATGCAAAGCGCGCGACACCGTCGCTGTCGAAACGCCGAGTTCGCGGGCGATGTCGCTCAAAGTCGGCTGCGTTCTGGCTCTTTTAGAATCGAGCATAGAGATTTTCTCATCCATTAAGACACCGAAAGCCGCGCCGGGTCGATCACGGCGTGGCGAATCCGTTGGCGGTTCCAGGTAGAGGTGCAGTGAACCAGACCATCTTCGGTTTGAATCAGGGCAGGATAGGAAAACTCGCCGGGAGCGTTTTCGAGTGTCAGCACCGGCGTCCACGCCTTGCCATCCAGGGAAAGCGCGAGGTTGAGCGGCGTGCGGGCGGTGGAACTGTGGTTGTAGATCACAAGTTGGCGACCGTCGCGCAGGGTGAGCGCGTCGGTGCCCGAATCGGGATTGGGCAGGTTCAAAAGCGTCATTTGGCCCCAAGTTTTGCCCGCATCGGGCGATGCGATGGAAAAAAGTCGGCCTTCCCTGGTGCGCCCCACCGCTTGAAGCCGGCCACCGCCAAAAGAAAGCAAGCTGGGTTGAATGGCGCGGATTTTTTCGGCGTCGTTCAGGGCTGGCGTGGCCTCCCAATTTTCGACTGCGGCGTCGGTTTTCTCGAAATGGACGCGCCACCCCGAATCTTCGCTGCTGGAAGGATAAAGGATCTCGCCGTTTTCCAGTTGCAGCGGCTTGTTTTTGATGGGGCCGACGAAAGGCGCGGGCAATCGCTCTGCAACCGACCAGCTTTTGCCGCCATCGGAAGATTTGGTGAGCATTCCCCACCAGGTTTGCGGGCTGGGGCCGACTTTATAAAACAGCAAAAGCGGCCCGGTTGCGGGCTGAAACAGCACCGGATTCCAGCACGGATAGCGCAGCGCCGGTGATTGCACGCCATCCGCGACTTCGAGCGGCGCCAGCCACTTTTCGTTTTCGCGGCGCGAAACCCAGATGCCGACATCGGGGTTTCCCTCGGCGCTGCCGCCGAAATAGGCGGCGACCAGTTGACCCTGCGACTCGGCCAAAGTCGAGGCGTGGCAGGAAGGAAATGGCGCGCTTTCAAAGAGAAATTCGCTCTGAATCAGGCCGCTCTGGTCGTGAGGAATGGAAACGGAAGGAAACATCAGTTCATTTCGCGTCGGTGCGAAATGGCACGGCGGGCAAACCGGCGCCGTTGTAAAGGTTCACGTCGGGGTTTTCGGCCCAGCCGTAGCGCACTTGCGTTGGGTTAGGAACCGCGTCGCTCAAAATCACGATGCTGTCGCCTTCGATGCGCGCCTTGGCCCAAACCCACTTTTTGTCATCGTCCGCGATGGCGAAACCGCGCGGCGCGGCGCCGTCACCGGTTTTGAGGCCCACCGCGTGCGCGAATTGGACGCGGATTTGGTTGCCGCTGACCTTCACGCTGTGCAACATCGGGCCGGAACTTTCGATTTTCTGACCGTATTCCCCGGCCAAAGCCGCCAGAGCCAGACGATGCCCGACATCGCGTTTGTTTTTAGGGTGAATGTCGTTCGCTTCGCCGATGTCGATGATGGTCGCCATGCCGGTGCGGGGCAACGAGAGAGTCATGGTTTGCGCTTCGCGCAGTTCGGCCCATTCGCTTTCCTGCGGCTGCTCGCTGCGCGCGTGAAAATTGGCGAGCTGCACGAAATAAAAGCCCAAATCCTGGCCAAATCGCGCCCGCCAATCGCGGATCAGCGCTGGAAACAGCGTGCGATAGGCTTTGGCCGCATAAGCGTTGGATTCACCCTGATACCAAATCGCGCCGCGCAGCGCGAAAGGCACGAGCGGCGCGATCATCGCGTTGTAAAGCACCGCCGTCTGATTCGGATTGCCGCTGAAATCCATCGGCAGCATTCCCAACTGGCTGAGCGGCGTCGTGGCGCGATATTTCCACGCGCCCTGCAGCGAAATCGGCGCCGCTCCCGCGCGTTCGAGGCGCAAAATATCGTCGCCGTAAAGCCCGCCGCCGCCGCCGGTATCGAGAACGCGCACCGCGATGAGATTGCGCCCCGCTTTGACCAAATCCCCCGGAATGCGATAAGTTCGCGTTTCCGACCACACGTTCTGGGCGCCAACGCGTTGGCCGTTGAAAAACGTGGTATCACGGTCGTCGATGCCGCCGAGATGCAGCATCAAATCTTTTCCGGCCCAATCCGCCGGAACTTCGACGACTTTGCGAAACCAGACTAAACCGTCATAATCGGGCAATCCGGCGGTTTCCCAAGCGGCGGGAATCGTCATTTCTGCCCAAGCCGCATCGTCGAAATCGGCGCGGGCGAAACCGTTTTGCGAGCCGGAATCGTTTTTGTCCCACCACAACGCCATCTGGGTCTCGAAACTCCCCGTCGCGCGCGCCGCCGCATCCATATCTGCCAGTCCTTTGCGATATTCCGGCATCGCGGCCAGGGTTTGCCGACTCGTCCACGCCTCGGCGATGGTGCCGCCCCACGACGAATCGATAAGACCGATGGGAATTTGAAGTTTCTGGTGCAATTCGCGCCCGAAAAAGTAGCCGACCGCCGAAAAACTCGCCGCGCTTTTGGGAGTGCAAGTCTGCCATTTCACTGCGCCACCGAACTCGCTTTGCGGCGTCGCCGCCGCTTTTTGCGGCACGCCGAGCAAGCGGATGTTGGGATAATTCGCTTTGGCGACATCGACGGCGCCGAACTGCGATTCGCTCAGGCCAAACTGCATATTCGACTGCCCCGAACACAAATAAACATCGCCCACCGCGACATTTTTCAGCGTCACAGTGTTTTTTCCCTGCGCCACCAGAACGCGTCCTGCGGCGGCGCGCAGTGGACTGAGACGCACCATCCAGCGGCCTTTGGCGTCGGCGACGGCAGTTTTGGATTGACCGGCGAAGCGAATCGTCACCCGTTCGCCCGCGTCGGCCTGGCCCCAGATCGGCGCGGGTTTTTCGCGCTGCAAAATCATATCGTCGCTGAAAAGCGGGTTGAGTTTCATGTCGGCGCGGGCGCTGAGGGCACTCGCCGCCAGCGTCAAAAGCGCGAGGGAAGATGAAGAAATTTTCATGAGAAATCCTTGGGCTTATTGGGCCTGGTAAATGCGAACGTAATCGATTTCAAAGCGCGCCGGGAAGCGGGTTTGCGACGGATCGCCGCCATTTTGTCCGCCGATGGCGAGGTTGAGCAGCATGGTTTGCGGCGCGCGAAACGGGTTTTTGGCTTCGGCGTCGCCGTTGATGGTCTGGCTCAAGTCCTGCGTGTTCAGCATCAGGCCATCGACCGCCAAAACGATGCGGTTTTCGTCCCAGTCCATCGTCCAGACGTGAAATTTTTGCGACCAATCGGGGTCGCCGAACTCGCTGATGGCTTTGGATTTGCCGTTCCACTTGCCGTTCCAGCGCCGATTCGTGCCCCAAACGAAATTCGCCAGCAATTGGCCCCGATAAAACTCCAGGATGTCGATTTCGCCGCCACCCGGCCATTCGCCGCTCTGCCCCACCGTCCAGAACGCGGGCCACATTCCCAAACCAGTGTCGATGCGGGCGCGCAACGCGAAATGGCCGTATTTCCAGGCACCTTTGCCTGCCGTGGTCAGGCTCGCCGAGGTGTATTCGATGAACGGACGATTGAGGTGCCAATCCGGGCTTCCCGCCTGATAATTGGGATTGGGCTTGACCTCGCGGCGCGCTTCGATGACGAGATGACCGCCCTTCACGGTCGCGTTATCGCTTTGATACCACTGCGCCTCTTGATTGCGCGCAAAACCCTGCTCGAAATTCCATTTGGCCGGGTCGGGCACGCCGTCTGTGTCGAATTCGTCGGCCCACACCAATTTCATGCCCACAGGCGCCGCCGGTGGAATGCTGGAAGGATTTGACATGGGAGTGGGCGCCGCTTGCGCCGCGCAACCTAAAGCGAGCGCTAAACACAGGCTCGCGACTTCGATCTGTTTGAGATGGGAAATCATGGTGTCCATTTTGCAAGGTAAATAATTGGCTAATCCCAACCACGCATCGGCAAAGAATCAGGCCTGAAAATTTGTGCTGTCGACAAAAATTTCTCAAGGATGTTTGAAAATGCGTGGAATTGGGTATAATCAGTTTACACCTAATTGCAGGAGAAAATCACCATGTTCATTGTCTTAAGTAAACGTTTACCTTCCAAGTCTGGCCGCAGCGCCTTCACCCTCATCGAATTGCTTGTGGTCATAGCCATCATAGCGATCCTCGCCGCGATTCTGTTTCCCGTTTTTGGCCGGGCGCGGGAAAATGCGCGCCGCTCGTCCTGCCAGAGCAACATGAAACAGATCGGCCTCGGTTTCTTGCAGTATTCGCAGGATTACGACGAAAATTTCATGCTGGAATGGTCTCAAAGCACCGGAGCAGGTTACAAGCAGATCGTGCAGCCTTATCTCAAGAGCACGCAAATCTGGCTGTGTCCTTCGAACAAACGCAACAGCATCGAGCAAATGGCTGCCGTCGCCGGCCGTCCCGATTACCCGGCGATTATGGAGTCTTATGCTGCCAACCCGCGCGTTTTGATTCCGTTCTGGACGGGTCGGCCTCCTTTAGCTTTGGCCGTCGTGAATTCGACCGCCAACAAAATTCTTATGTCAGAGAGCAACTATGGAGGTGGTGGCAACTGGGAAACCATTTATGACGACTGGGATGCCAACACCATTAGAGACAGGGGTTTTGCCGATCATCTGGGCACGATGAACTGCTTGTATATCGACGGACATGTCAAAGCGATGAAGCCCGTCAACACCGCGACTCCCCTGAATATGTGGGGGACACATTTCGATAGTCCCAACACGGGAGACTGCGTCACTACGCCCCGCACGACGATCTATACCACTGGCATCAATTGCGATGTGCCTTCCACCGCTCAGGTTCAGGGTTTGGCGGCCTTGGGAGCGAAAAGCTAAACGATACGCGGCGAACACCCCCAAAGCGAATTAGGAACCGGCACTTCAATATAAAGTGCCGGTTCATCGCCGTGCGGGAATAGCAGTTTCCGCAAAATCATTGAGGAGCAAATGAATAAAACGACTTATATCGGTGTTTTTTGCAGCGTTGGTGGCGTTCTATTGGGCCTGACGGGATGCGCTTCCAAAAGCGCTCCAGTTGATGCTGCAAGTTCAAACGCGGACTCCAGCAATTCTTCCGGCACGCTTTCGGGCAGCAATAAACCGGCGAACGAGCCTGGACGTGTAGCGCCGGGTGGCCCCAGAGGCCCAGGGCGTTAAATACGGGAACGCGAAGAATGTAAAATCAACCTGCAAAGGCCAAAGCAGCAAATTTCCGTGAGGCGACAGCTCTTCCATCGCTCGAAATGAGAAAAATCAATTTTCGTCGCATTTTTCTGGCCGGGGCATCAGTGACCGCGATTCTTAGCGGCTCGCACCCCGCGCGCGCCAACGACGGCATTTTTCCCGCCGCGCCGCGCGCCAAAAGCGCCATCGATTTCGACGGACGCGGCTTTTTGGTGGGTGGCAAGCGCACTTTCATCGCGTCGGGCACGCTGCACTACTCGCGGGTGCCGCGCGCTCTGTGGCGCGACCGTTTGCTCAAATTCAAGCGCGCCGGCATCAATACCGTCGAAACCTACACGTTTTGGAACATCCACGAACCCAAGCCGGGCCAATTCGATTTCGCGGGCGATGCCGATTTGGGCGCGTTTCTCTCGCTCGCGCAGTCGCTGGGGATGATGGCCATCGTGCGCGTCGGGCCGTATTACTGCGCCGAATGGGATTTTGGCGGCTATCCGGTCTGGCTGCGACATGTGCCGGGTTTGGAAGTTCGCGTCGATAACGAGCCGTTCAAACGCGCGGTCGGCGCGTTTTTCGACCGTTTGCTGCCGATTGTGGCGGCGCACCAGATCAATCGCGGCGGAAATGTGGTAATGGTGCAACTGGAAAACGAGCATCCGCAAGGCTGGGGCACCGAAATGCCCAATGGCTATTTTCGTTTTTTACGCGAGAAGGCTCTGGTCGCGGGAATCGAAGTGCCCTACTTTTTCAGCGGTTTGCACCACAGTTCCGACCCTGCGGGCGAGCGTTCCTGGGATTCCAAAGGCCGTCAAAACCCGTGGTTTTCGACCGAATTTTGGCCAGGTTGGTTCGACCTTTACGGCGCGCTTTCTCCCGCCAATTTGCGCCGTTTCGACCGCGGCACCTGGAAAATCATCGCTTACGGCGGCAACGGCTACAACTACTATATGCTGCATGGCGGCTCCAACTTCGGCTACACCAACAGCAACGAAGACGCCGCATCCTACGACTACGGCGCCGCGGTCGGTCAGGCGGGCGATTTAAGGTCGATTTATTACCGTTTCAAGCGCGCCGCGACTTTTGCCACCAGCTTCGCCTCAATTTTGGAAAACAGCGAAAACGCCGACGCGAAATATCGAAATATCGCTTTGGAACCGAAAATTAAGGTCACAGCGCGCCAATCGCCTTCGGGAACGCTAATTTTTCTCGACAATCCTGGCGACACCCCAATTCAAACCCAGATCAGCGCGCCCGACGGCTCGAAATCAGCGCTGGTCACGATTGAACCTGGCGAACTGATGCCGGTGACGCAGGATTTCTCGCTCGCGCCCGGCGTCAAGATCGACTTCGCGCCGACGCGAATTTTGGGGATTTCGAAACAAGGCGCGGTCACGACTTTGGTGATTTACGGGCAAGTCGGCACGCCCGCCGAACTGCGTTTTTCAGTCGCGGGCGATTTGAAAACCAATCGCGGCGATTTAGTGAAACGCAGCGGCGCGGGTTGGAGTTTTCAGACCGCTTTCGCGGCAAAGCCGATGGAAGCGATTTTTTCGGTGGGCAAAGAGCGCGTGCGCGTGCTGGCGCTGAGTCCGGAACGGGCGGATCGCACTTATTTCGTCGCAGCGAACGGCGCTAATTATGTCATCAGCGGCCCCGATTTCGTCGGCGATGTGACGCTTCGGAATAACAAATGGCAAATCGACACCGAGCGGCCCTGGAACGGCGCGAGGGCGTTTCCGATCACGATTTATGGCGCGACTTGGCAAACTTTGCCGCCCGCGCCGCCTTTTCGCGGCGACCGCGTGACGGCGCTGGCGCTTTCGGCGTGGCAAGTCGGCGGCGGAAGTGAACCCGCGCAGCCGAGTTTCAATGACGCGAAGTGGATGAAAAGCGTCCATCCCACGCAAATGGGCAACGACAACGACGATAGCAGTTACGCCTGGTATCGCACTCGGATCAACACGCCGACAGCGGGGAAATATACGCTGACTTACAGCGCGGGCAACGGCCATTTGAGCGCTTTTGTGGACGGGAAAGCTTTGAGCGGCGGCGCGGTCGGCAATGGCGGTTTGAATCTGGATTTGGCGGCTGGGAAACATACGCTGGCGTTTTTCACTTCGCATTCGGGGCGCGACAAACTCTTTGGTCACCTCGGCTCGATCCGCGATGTTGATGTCAAAGGACTCAGCGGCGCGGCTTATCTGGCCCAGAGTCGCGGCGGCGCGCAGGTTCTGAGCGGCTGGAAAATGCTTCGCGCCGGGGCAAACGCCGCAAACGCTCTTCCGCCCATCGTCGATGCGACCTGGAGCGACTATAAAATTGGCGCCGATGCTTTTGGCGGCAAAACGGGCGATATCTGGTTTGCGGCGACTTTGCCTGCTTCGGATTCCAAAGCCGGAAAAGTGCTGCATTTCGGCAGCGTCGATGAGGACGCGACGGTGTTTCTCAACGGCGCAAAAATCGGCCAGCACGCCGGTTGGAACCAAAGTTTCGATGTGGAATTGGATTCGGGATGGAAAACCGAGGCGCCCAATCAACTCACGGTTTTGATTCACAATCAGTCCTATGGCGGCGGCATCGACCAGCCGGTTTCGTTTCTGGCCTACGATTATCGCGTCCCGCAAACCGATTGGAAGCTGCGCGGCGGGCCAACGGAGAAAGTTTCCCATTGGAAACCGCTCTCCAAAAACAGCAGACAGGAAACTGGGCCGCAGTGGTTTCGCGCCACGTTCGTGGCGCCGATTTCGGCCCGGACGCGACCGATCTGGCGCTTTAAAACGCGGGGTTTGTCGCGCGGTTCGGTTTGGCTCAACGGGCATAATTTGGGGCGTTATCCAGAGAAAATTCCCGTCGATGGGCTTTATCTGCCCGAAAATTGGCTGCAAAAAGGGGCGAACAGCATCGAAATTTTCGATGAAGAAGGCCAAATGCCGAGCGCGGTGGCCATAGAAGCGGAAGTGGCCGCGTCGCGCGATTTGGCGCGGGTTACGAGCCGTTGAAGTGCGGGGCGAGGAAGGTGGTTTTATAGGCTCTCTTCACGGGATTGAGAAACAGGCACACCCAGTTCTGCTTTTTGCGGGTTGCGGCCTTGGGCCGTTTTCGATTTAAACTTTGCTCGCAATGGTAACCCTATGAGCGCTTCCATTCTCCCCCGTCCTGATTCCGCCGCAGTTTCGGTCGCCGCTTCGCCGCCATCGTCGCTCCAAAGCGCCGCTGCCGATCCGGGCGTGACGCCGCGTGTCGTGGTTTTGAATCTGGTTTTGGCGGTCGGTCTGGCGTGGGCGATTTCGATCATCGATTACCGCTTCAACAACACCTATCTGGGCGCGACGCACCTGCCGCCGGGCGCATTGGGGGCGCTTTTGCTCCTGTTGGTGGTGGTCAATCCGCTTTTGTGGATGCTGCGCGGACGCAAATTCTCGCGTAACGAACTGCTCACCACCTATTTATGCAGTCTCTTCGCCTGCACCGTGGCGGGAATCGGCGGCAACAACTACTGGGTTTCGTTTATTCTGGGGCCGTTCTACTTTGGCACGCCCGAAAACGGCTGGATTGAGAAGTTTGGCGCTCTGCCGTGGTGGATGACGCCCGCCTTGCACCGCGACGGAACGATCAACAGAGAAGTTTTGGACGGCTGGTTCAACGGCCTCGCGGCGGGCGCGCCGATTCCGTGGAATGCTTGGATCGTGCCGCTTTTGGCGTGGAGCGCGCTGCTTTTGGCGCTTTATGTGCTGATGAGTTGCGGCGCCGTGATGGTGCGCGCGCAGTGGGGCGCGCGCGAGCATTTGTCGTTTCCCTTGCTGCGCTTGCCGCTCGAACTGACCGAGGGCGAAGATGGCAGCAGCGCGCAGGCAATTCGCAGTCGCTTTTTTCGCAATCCTTTGATGTGGATGGGATTTGGCATCGCGGCCTTCATTCAATTGATGAACGGCCTGAGCCTGTATTTTCCCGAAGTGCCGCCGGTGCCGCTCGAAATCAATACCGGGCCGCTCTTTTCCGAAGCGCCGTGGAATCAGATCGGCTGGCTGCCGATGCGGGTGTTTCCCATCGCCATCGGCGTGTTTTATCTGCTCACGCGCGAAGTCTCGTTTTCGCTGTGGTTCTTCTTTTTGGCGGCCAAGATGCAGCTGGTTTTGGCCTATTATCTGGGTTATCAGCCCAGCACCCTGCCGCGCGGCATCGGGGCGTGGGGCGGGCAGCAGATTTTCCTGGTTTTTCAGGAAATCGGGGCTTATCTCGCCATTATCGCGCTGATTTTGTGGCGAGGCCGCGAACATTTCCGCTTTATTTTGAAGCGCGCGTTGGGCCGCGAACGGCCTTCACCCGAAGAAGCGAGCGAAGCGCTGTCCTATCCGCAGGCTTTCTGGGGCTTCGTGCTGTCCTTTGGTTTTATTATCGGCTGGACGACGCTCGCCGGCCTCGATTTGCGGCTGACTTTGGCGCTGTGGGGCGCTTATTTGATGGTGGCAGTTGTTTTATCGCGCATCATCGCCGAAACCGGACTTTTGTTCGTGCATTCGAGCTTTTTGCCGCTCGGCAGCATGGCCAACCTGTTTGGCGCCGGGCCGGGGACGGCGCTCTCGCTGGGACACGGTTTGGCGCCCGCCGCGCTGATCGAATCGTCGCTCGTCGAAGATTTCCGCGGCAGTCTGATGCCTTCGTTCGTGCAATCTTTCAAAATGGCGGCGGATCGCGGCATCAACGCGCGCGCGCTTTACGTTTTGATTTTCGCCGTCATCATCGTCGGTTTGGGCGTGGCCGAGAACATGAACGTGCGTTCGGGATACGAAAAAGGCGGTCTGGCGTTGCAAAGCTGGATCGGACAGGCCGGGCCGCGCGTGGCGCCGAACAGCGTTTCGGCGATGTCCAACGGCGTAAGCGATGTCAGCCTCGGCTTCGCGGTGTGGATTGTTTTGGGCTTCGCGTGGATGATGCTTTTGACCTGGTGCCACTCCTATTTTTCGTGGTTTCCCTTTCATCCGCTCGGCTATGCGGTCGCCGTCAGCTATCCGATGTTCGTGTTTTGGCCCTCAGTTTTGATCGCCTGGGCCTGCAAAACCCTGATCACCCGTTTCGCGGGCGCCGACAGCGCGCGGCGCGGCAACGCGTTTTTTCTCGGTCTCATCGCCGGCGATGTGGCGATGATGCTGTTTTGGATCGCCATCGATTGCTGGCAGGGACGCATGGGGCACAATTTGATGCCCTGAGCGGTTGCGCCTCGGCAATCAGAGAGACAAAAGTAACATAAAGCGCCCTGTTATAAACCTTCAGTGAATAATAGGAAAACCAATGTGCCAATTGAGTGATTACCCTATGGTAACTTTACCCGCATAGGAATTTTTAATGAGATCGAGTCAAGCGACATAAAATTTTACCGTTATGAGCAAGTGCCGCAGAACAGGCGAAGCGGCTTCACTTTGGTCGAGCTTTTGGTCGGCATAGCCATCATATCGAGCCTCGCCGCGATTCTCTCTCCGCTTTAGGGTGCGCCCTTTGCGCCGCGCATTTTGTGCATGGACACGAAGGAAATCGCATGGTGCGCGAGGGCGCTTGGAAACTGGTGGCCATCGAGGGCAATCCCTGGCAGCTTTATAGTCTCCAGCCGGATCCGACCCAAAGGCGCGGTTTGGCCGCGCTCGAAGTGGCGCGCTCGAAAAATGAGCGCCGACTGGGGAAATTGGGCCGGAAGCAGCAGAGTCAAGCCCAAAGCCAGCCCGCAAATCGCCGATAAAGCGCTGCGAATCCGCTGCGATGTCACGACGCACGTGCCCGATGGCGTGATTTTGGCGCAGGGCGGCGATCAGCGCGGTTCTGTTCTTTCTCTCAAAGGCGGCAAGCCGGTTTTTGGCGTTCGCCAGAATGGAAAACGTTTCACGGCGCAGGCGCCAAACGCGCCCCAAGGCTCGTTTTCTTTGGAAGCGCGCCTCGAAAAGGACGGAGTTTTGACGCTGCCCGTCAATGGAGCGATTGTGGCGCGCGGCAAAGCGCTCGGCCCCTTCACCACGCAGCCGCAGGACGAACTTTCCATCGGCGAGGGCACGCTCAGTCCCGTCGGCGATTACGCCGCGCCGCATCCGCTGCGCGCCGCATCCGCTGCGCGCCGCATCCGCTGCGCGGTGCATCCGCTGCGCGGTGCATCCGCCGCGCGGTGCACATTGTCGGCGCTGATCTTTTACTGAAATTCGATGTTTGAAACCCCAAGTTTGCGGGTATAATAGAGTAACCATTAGGTTACTTCGGGATTACCATAGGGTAAATCTCGTTTCAGCAGAAATCTCACGAGGAGAATTTAGATTTTATGAGCATCACACCTCAACCACAGACAACGAAAAGCAGGCACGGCGGGTTCACTCTGATCGAATTACTGGTGGTCATAGCCATTATAGCGATCCTGGCTGCCATTCTGTTTCCGGTTTTTGGGCGTGCGCGTGAAAACGCGCGGCGTTCCTCCTGCCAGTCCAACCTCAAACAAATCGGTTTGGGAATGCTCCAGTATTCGCAGGATTACGATGAAGTGCTGGTCAATGGTTGGTATGGCAACGGCGCGACCGAATCCGAGCGCAACAACATCAAATACAAGTGGATGGATGCGATTTTCCCCTATGTCAAAAGCGAGCAGCTTTTCACCTGTCCCAGTTGGGATGCCAACGGAAGCTCCGTTGCGCCCGGTGGCGGCGGCCCCAATGGTGGCAATACTCAGGGTAATCAAGGCCCAGGCACAGGCAAATTCGTTTTGAACAAAGATTTGCCGGGGCAGTGGAGCAACCAATATTATGGCTCCTATGCCATCAATACCGCTTACTACAGCGAACCCGATCACAAAGGGCCAGGTAACAGCTTCCCTCCGATGGCGATGGCGGCGGTGGGTTCCGCGACGACCACGATATGGGTTGCTGATGGCAATGGTTCTTACGGAATCGTGTGGGACAACGTCGCCAACAATCCTCTTCCCGTTGGCACTCCGAAAAGGCTTGGCGGCAACAACTACACCGACGGGAGCGCGGTAGAACGCCACCTCGAAACAACCAACGTGCTGTTCGTCGATGGCCACGTCAAATCGATGAAGATGGATGCTTTGACGGCCAAGGCCAGCGATAACGCTTACAAATACTTCACCATGAAGGACGATTGACATTGGAAAGGGAAAACGCCCCGAAATCAATTTTTCGGGGCGTTTCGTCTTGAGGTAGTGGTCTCAAAAAGCGCTGCTTGTGACGTTTACCGCGATGATTCTCCCACTGCGCCACACGTCGCTCGCTCTTCAAGGGAGAAGCGGTGCGGCCTGTTTTACGATAAAAATCCTGTCGATCCTTGAGTCCAGCGCCACAGCAAAGAGCGCGGAAAGAGCCGGTGTTTCGCCAATATCATGAAATTTTCTTACCAGGTCGCGGCGGGTGTGTTGATGTTCGTCTCTTCATGCCATGCCGACGAAAAACCGCGAGGTCAGAACATCAAAAACGAGGCAAGAAATAGGGAAGAGCGGCTTTCCTTTCAAACTTTCGATCCGTGGTCGCCGCGCACCCATCTCGATGCCGATGTCGCCATGGTCTACGGCATCGACGCTTCCCTCCCCGCGCGTATCAAAACCTGGCGCGACAAGGGCTATCGCATTCACGTCATGACCGGCGTGGCGTGGGGCGAGTATCAGGACTACCTTTTCGGCCAATTCGACGGCAAAAATCACGAGGACGAATCGCAAACCGACCGCAACGGCAACATCGTCGGGCACGGCGTCAATGTGCCCTATATGTCGCCGGGCGAGTCGTATGGAAAATACCTCAGCGCGGGTGTCAAACGCGCCATCGACGCCGGAGCCGAAGCGATTCATCTCGAAGAGCCGGAGTTTTGGGTTCGCACCGGATACGAACCCTCTTTCAAGCGCGAATGGAAAGCGTTTTACGGCGACGACTGGCAGCCGCTTTATTCCTCGCCCGACGCGCAGTATCGCGCCTCAAAACTCAAGTATTTTCTCTACAAACGCGCGCTTTCTCAGGTTTTTAGCTTCGTCAAAGATTACAGCCGGCAGATTGGCCGCGATGTGAAATGCTATGTGCCGACGCATTCGCTTATCAACTACGCGAGTTGGGGCATCGTCAGCCCGCAATCGTCGCTCCTCGATGTTGGCTGCGACGGCTACATCGCGCAGGTGTGGACGGGAACGGCGCGCACGCCCAACTTTTACAACGGTTTGGAAAAAGAGCGCACGTTCGAGACCGCTTTTCTGGAATATGGCGCGATGCAAAACCTGGTGCGCGCTTCGGGGCGGCGGATGTGGTATCTCAACGATCCCATCGAAGACAACGCCAACCACTCCTGGGACGATTACCGCACCAACTGGGAAAGCACGCTCACCGCGTCGCTTTTGCAGCCCGAAATCTGGCGCTACGAGATCATGCCGTGGCCCAAACGCATCTTCGAGGTCGATTATCCGGTCAAGGAAGCCTCGCAGCGCAAACCCGGTGAAGCGGTCGAAAAGGTGCCGATTCCCAAGGCGTATGAAACCGAACTCCAGGCGGTGATTCGGGCGCTGGGCGAGATGAAACAGCCCGCCGACCAGGTTAAGTGGGAGAAAAGCGGCACGCGCGGCATCGGGGTTTTGATTTCGGACACGATGATGTTTCAGCGCAGCGATCCGGCGCCATCGGACTCGCGTCTCGGCTCGTTTTACGGCCTGGCGCTGCCGCTTCTCAAACGCGGCATTCCGGTCGATCCGGTGCAAATCGAAAGCGCGTTGGGCAAAGATTTTCTCAAATCCTATCGGGTTTTGCTGCTCACTTACGAAGGCCAGAAACCGCCGACCCCGCAGTTTCACCAGGCGCTGGCCCAATGGGTGCGCGCGGGCGGCGCCCTGGTCGTGGTTGACGACGATCAAGACCCTTACAACGCGGTCAAAGACTGGTGGAACAGCGCGCCCAACGCCTACAAAACGCCGCGCGCCCATCTCTTTGGCGTGCTGGGTCTGGGCGCGGACGTGAGCGGAGTGCATCGCGTCGGCAAAGGCATCGTCATCCGCGAAAAACTGTCTCCGGCAGATCTAAGCCGTGAGGAAAACGGCGGCGAAACGGTGCGAAAGATCGTGATGCAGGCCGCCGCGTCCGTTGGTTTGCCGTGGCAGGAAACCAACGCGCTGTTGCTGCGGCGCGGGCCGTATCTCGTCGGTGCCGGACTCGATGAATCACTGCCCGGTGCGCCTTCAGCGACTTTAAAAGGCCGCTTTATCGACCTTTTCGACGCGGAGTTGCCGGTTCAAACTCAGGTCACGCTTTCGCCCGGAAAACGCAGTTTGCTGCTCGATTTGGAGCGTTTTCCGGCGGGTCGCGCCCGCGTCGTGGTGGCGGCCTGTCGGGTTCGGGACGAAGTGGTTGAGGGCAAAACGCTGCGTTTTCGCGCCACCGGCATCGCCCAGACCGGCGCCGTGGTGCGGATCGTCCTGCCCGCCCCGCCCCAATCGGTTCGCATCGATAATCAGCCGCTGGCGGCTTCGCAATTCGATTTCGAAGCGGGAACACTGCGTCTGCGCTTTCCCAATTCGCCCGATGGCGTGCAGGCCGAGGTTCGCTGGTAGAAAATCAATCTTCGAAGTTACGAAGTTGGATTATGCTTACAGTTTTGTCCAAGCGGGGCTTGCGCCCTCTTCCAATCGTGTTTTCCAAGATTGGAAGAGGGCGCAAGCCCCACTGGAGGCAAATTTTCAGCTGCGTTTCTCCTCAATCCGTCAATCCATCCACACACCCACTTATGAAAATGAAACATCCTCTAACCATTGTCGCCGCCTTGACCACTTTGAGCTGCGCTCCGGTGCTCCAGGCGCAAACCGCCGCGCGGCCTCCTTCGGTTCCCCTCGTCACTCACGACCCCTATTTCAGCCTCTGGTCGAACTCCGACCGGCTGACGGATTCCGCGACGACGCATTGGACGGGACGGGCACAGGCGCTCTCTTGCCTGATTCGTCTCGATGGGAAAACTTACCGTTTGATGGGCAATTCGCCCGCTTCGCTGCCCGCTTTGACCCAAACCGGCGTCGAGGTGACGCCCACGCGCTCGATTTACACGTTCGCGGATGCGGGCGTGCGGGTGCGCCTCACTTTCACTTCGCCGCTGTTGCCGCAAGACCTCGATTTGCTGTCGCGTCCGCTTTCTTACCTCGATTGGCAAGTCGCTGCGAGCGACGGAAAAACCCACGATGCCGCGCTCTATCTCGATGCCAGTTCCGCGCTCACCGTCAATAATCCCGACCAGCAAGTGACCTGGAAGCGCGAAAACACCGGCGATTTGACGACTTTGCGAATTGGCAGCCAGCAGCAACCGGTTTTACAAAAAACCGGCGACGATTTGCGGATCGACTGGGGCTATCTCTATCTCGCGGCGCCGGGAAAATCGGCGCGTTTCGCCCTCGGTAGCAACGCGACGCTCGAATCCAGTTTCGCGGCGTCGGGAAATTTGCCCGCCGCTGACGAAAATCGCCAACCGCGCGCCGTGAGCGACGACGAACCCGTCGCGGCGCTCTCTTTTGCGCTCGGCAAAGTCGGAACCCGACCGGTTTCGCGCATGGCGATGCTGGCTTACGATGACGGCTATTCGATTCAGTTCATGGGCCGCAATCTGCGCCCTTACTGGCGCCGCGATGGCGCCGACGCCCACGCTCTGCTGCGAAACGGCGAGCGCGATTACGCGGCGATTCAAAGGCGCTGCCTCGCTTTCGACGCCGCTTTAATCGCCGATTTGACCAAAGTTGGCGGCGCCAAATACGCGCAGTTGGGCGCTTTGGCGCATCGTCAGGCTCTGGCCGCGCAAAAACTCGTCGCCGACGCGAATGGAGCGCCGCTTTCGTTTTCCAAGGAGAACAATTCCAACGGCTCCATCGCCACGGTGGACGTGATTTATCCTGCCGCGCCGCAAATGGTAGCGATGAGTCCGTCCCTGCTCAAAGCCTCGCTGCAACCCATCATGGCCTATGCCAGTTCGGGCTACTGGAAATGGCCCTATGCGCCGCACGATCTGGGCACTTATCCCAAAGCCAACGGCCAGACCTATGGCGGCGGCGAGCAGTCGGAAGAGAACCAGATGCCGGTCGAGGAAAGCGGAAATCTGCTGATTCTGCTCGCCGCGCTTTCCCAAGTCGAGGGCAACACCCGTTTTTGCGACCCATTCTGGCCCACCATGACCAAATGGGCCGATTATCTCGCCGAAAAAGGCTTCGACCCGGAAAGCCAGCTTTCGACCGACGATTTCGCCGGACATCTGGCGCACAACGTCAATTTGTCCGCCAAAGCGATTGTCGCGCTCGGCGCCTACGCTCAGATGGCACAAATACGCGGCGAAACCGCTGCGGCGCAAAAATATCGCGCGCTCGCCGACCGTTTCGCCGCCCAGTGGGTCGAAGAAGCCGCCGAGGGCGACCACTTTCGCCTCGCTTTCGACAAACCCGGCACCTGGAGCCAGAAATATAACCTCGCCTGGGACAGCATTTTGAATCTCAACCTGTTCCCGGCCTCGGTTTATACCCGCGAAATGGCGTTTTACAAAACGCGGCTCAACGCTTACGGTTTGCCGCTCGATAATCGCCGCGATTACACCAAAATCGACTGGGAAATTTGGACGGCAACGCTCACCGGCAACCGCGACGATTTTGAGGCCATCGTCAACCCGATCACCGACTGGATGAATGCCACGCCGAGCCGCGTGCCGCTCACCGACTGGTATGACACCAAAAACGCGCGCCAGCAGGGTTTCAAAGCCCGCTCTGTCGTCGGCGGCCTCTTCATTCCGATGCTCAAAGATGTCTCGGTCTGGAAGAAATGGATCGGGCGCGATGCCAATCGCATTTTTAACTGGGCGCCGATGCCGGCGCGACCCGTTTATCGGGAAATCGTGCCGACCGGAAACACCCAGGCCGGACTGAGTTGGAAATATCGCCTCGAACTTCCCCAAGGCGACTGGTTCGCGGCCAATTTCGACGATTCTGCGTGGCAAAGCGGTGAAGCGGGTTTCGGCTCCAACGGCACGCCCGGCATCGTGGTTCGCACGCCGTGGACGAGCAAAGACATCTGGATGCGGCGCAGCTTCACTTTCAACGGCACCGCGCCAGCCGCGGCGCAAATCTACGGCTTGCATGACGACGCTGCCGAAATCTATCTCAACGGCCAGCTCGTCGGGCCGCTCGGCGGTTACGACGCGAAATATGAAGCCTTGCTGCCGATTCCCGCCGGGCTGCTGAAATCCGGCCAGAACGTCCTCGCCGTGCATTGCCATCAAGACGGCGGCGGTCAAGGCATCGACATCGGAATCGCGCAGCAGGTCAACGACCGCGCGGCGGCACCCCAGTGATGATTTCTCAGCAGGTTATGAAGCGGAACTGCCGTTGGACAAATGCTGATGCGAGGGCATCGGGAAGTCGGCTTGCAGCGCATAGATCGCGGCTTGCACCCGCGTCACTTCGTGCGGCAGATCCGCTTCGCCGATGCGTCTTTTGAGCCTTTCCGCAGCGAGTTGGCCGATTTTTCGAGGTTCCTGCACGATGCGGTGCAGACGCGCTGTAACCGAGGGCATCAGCGTTAAAGCATCATGAAAGCTGAGGACTTCGATATCTTCGGGCACGCGCAAATTCATCTTTTCTATCGCCGCGAGGAGAATCGTTAAACAGTAATCGTTGAGACAAAACACGGCGGTGGGAGGATCGCTTTGATGGCGCAGCGTAAACAGCGCATCGTGCATGATCTGCACCATGGTTTCAAAGCCTTTTTGAACACCGGCAGGAAAGATCCGCACCAATCGTTCGGGATCGGTTTCGCCTATTTCGCTTAAGACGTGTAAAAACGCTTGGTAACGCTCGCGCACCGCGGAAATATGCATATCATCTTCGGTGAAGTGCGCGATATGTTGGTGGCCTCGTGCCAACAACTCGTTTAAGGCCTGCACCGAAGCGCCAAAGTTATCCGAAACCACACCATCGATTTCTAAGTCCTGAGGCACCCGGTCAACGCACACGATAGGAAAATTCGATTCCACCATTTTACGGAGCAGCGGGGTGTTTTTTGGATGGCAGGAAGGCATACAGATGATGCCGTCGGCATCTTTTTGCATCCGTCGCAAAAAGTGGGCTTCCTGGTCGATATCGGCATGAGAATCACACAAAATCAACTGGTATTGGTGAGATAATCCCAGATTGATGCCGCGGATATATTCGATTTCGAGCAAGTCCAGCGGATTGTGAAACAGCAAAGCGACATTGCCGGTGGTTTTGGGCGTGTTGTGGGCGACCAGAGTGCCGCGTCCCCGCTGGCGCGTCACCAAACCGTGGCGCTGAAGCTCCTGCATGGCGCGGTGCGCCGTCATGCGCGACACCTTCCATTTCTCGGTAAGCACGGTTTCCGAGGGCAAGTGATCGCCCACCACCAGGCGGCCTGACTCGATGTCGCTTCGCACCGCATCGGCGATCTGTTTCCACCGCGTCGCCGCCGGAGCGGGCGTCGCTGCCGACGCAGCACCATCTGTCGCCGCTCCCACGGCCAATTTCCGTTTGACCATTGCTTTCGCACCGGACGGCTCTGCATTGACGGATTCAAAAGAAGAGGAGATCGCTTTGGGCATGGGAGAACGCTAATTGTTGAATAAGTGGCAAAGGCATCGATTGCAAACTAAGTTACCCTATACTTTAATAGTATATAGCGATGGGAAAGGGTTTCGTTGACCTGGCTTGAAGCTGTATCGAATGTCTTAAAATGGGCCATTCACCTGGCGGATTTCACCTGCCGGGAGCGGCGCGCGAAACACCAAGTTGGGCCACAGGAACACTTTTTCAAGGCGGCAGTTCGCCGCGCACCATGCGATGCTCCAGTTCGCGCGTTGCCTGAGTGCGGACGGGCCACGCCAGAAGCGCGACGCCGAGATAAATCGCACTGCCGAACACCAGATAAACGCCAAGCGATTCTTTCCAGGCTCGCAAACCGCCGTGGGTGAGCGGGCGCGACTCTTTGCCCGCATAGTAACGCCATTTGTTGAACCACACCAGAAATCCGAGAAAATCGAGAAAAAGGCAGTAAATAATGGGGGCGGCGAGCATTTCGGTCGGTATCGGCAGACTCCACTGCGTCACGCGCCCATCGTCGGGCAGCCAGGCGAGCAGATCGAAATTGGGGATGTCAAACGCCACCAAAAGCAGATAACTGAGCCAAAATCCCAGCGTGAACAGCAAAGCAGCGATGCAAAAAATCGCCGGGCCGGATTTGAGAATGGTGACATCGCGCGGACTCAGACGCAGTTCGGTTTCGATGCGCGCGGGTTTGAAAAACTCGGTTTTGTGGCGCCACAGCGTCATTCCCGCCGCCCACACCGCGAGCAGAAACGGCGCGCCGAAAAAGGCCACGACCGCGACCGATCCGACCGCAAAAAAGTATTTTTCCTTGCCCGGAGTCCAGCGCGCGGCGTCCAGAATCTCGATCTGCTGCCAACTCCACAGCGCCATCGAAAGCCCCAAAAGTGCCATCGAAAGCGCCGGAATTATGCGGTCTTTCGCGCTCGAAGGCGCTCCGATGCCGCGCCACAAAACCAGATTGACGAGCAGCCAAAACGCCGCGACGAAAAGCAGATGCACGCCGACGAACGCGCTGGCGTTGCGGTGAAGACCGGCGCGATAAAGCGCGTCTTTGGGCGGTTTGGACACGGGCGCCGTAGGCCCAGAATTCGGCGAATAAATGGACAGAGCATACAACTGCTTTTGTCGCGCTTTCCATTTGCGGGTCAGCAACGAAACATCGGGGCGTCCATGCGCGGCGGCGTAACTGGAGAAATTGCGTGCCCATGTCGCGGGTGTGAGTTTGATATTGGGCGGATAGGAGCGCCAAATCAGGGAATTCGCATTCGCCTTCCAGTCATGACCGCTCACTGCCATCGCGCGCGTGTTGGGAGTGCGTTGCATCAAATCGCCAATGCTGCCCAAAAGCACGCCGATTTTAATGGCGCGGCGATGATCGCCGCTTTTCTGAGATTTGCGGGCTTCATGCGCCAGAAAAGTCGGCCAATCCGGTGGGCTAACCCAATTGGAATCGAGGTTATCGCGCCACAGCGCCTCGCGCTCTTCCAAAATCAAAGGCCGCGCCGCATCGTGGGCTTTGACGATGGCGCGTGCCCATTTCAGATCGTGGGTGTCGAGCGTTTTGCGTGTCGCGGCGCGATTCAGGGCGCGCCACATCGCGGGAAAATCATGCTGGCGGCGCCAAAATTCGGCTTCGATGAGCGGATAAAACGCGTTATCCGGTTCCAGGCGCGCGGCGCTCTCAAGCGCTTCTAACGCTTGTTGCGGCGGCAAAGCCGATTTGTTGCCGCTCAATTGCGCGCGAAAAACCCGCATCGAAAGCGCGCCCAGCCACTTTTCGCCCTTGAATTCGGTCTGAATCGCCTCGGCTTCGGCGATTAATTCTTCGGGCCGATAATTACGGCGATTTTGCTCGCCCATTTTGTCGAAACCTGCGTTTTTGCCCTGCGACATCTGCGAAAAACGCCAGATTCGCGCGTTCAAATCTCCCGGACTGCGCTCGACTAGAGCGAAACTGTCGAATCGGGAGTCGAATCGCTCATCGACCGCCCACGGCGGGTTGGAATTGGGCGTGAAAGGCGAGCCGAAAAGTTGAAATTGGAGCGGCTGCCGCGATGCCGGAAGCAAGAAAATCAGCAGCCAAATCATCCAGAACGGCGCGAAACGGCGGGCGAAAGCGAGAGCGCGGGGCGTTGATGACATGGAATCGGGATTGCGCGCGAACGCTTGATAAAATAGCTTCTGGCGCACTGAATGTAGGGCAATGACTTGTCATTGCCGCTGGAAAGAGTTCCAGAAAACGCGTAGCGGCGACCTTTATCGAGCGGCAATGACAAGTCATTGCCCTACGAACTCCAAGTTTCCCTCAAATCATGCCTTATCTCTCGCAAATCATCGGCAAACGCGTCCTCGACTCCGTCGGTCAGCCGATGGGCCGCATTTCCGACCTCGCCATCACCATCGAAGAGCCGTTTGGCGGCGAATTTCCGCCCGTTACCCTCGTTCTGGTCAAAGCCGGCGACGCGCATTTGCGTTTGCGTTGGGAAATGATCGCCGATATTTCCAGTCTGGAGCGCGGCAATGTGTGTTTGCTCGACCAACCGCGCGCGCGCGTCACCGTCGGGCGCGAAAAAGAGGGCGAGGTTTATCTCAAACGCGACGTTCTGGACAAACAGATTTTGGATGTCTCCAATGCGCGCATGGTGCGCGTCAACGACGTGTTTTTGATCGAGGACAAGGACGAGAACCTGCGCGCGGCGGGCGTGGACGTGAGCTTTCGCGGGCTTTTGCGCCGCGTGCGACTCGAACACGCGCTTGTGCCTCTGGCGCGCAAATTCGGCGCAAAAATGACGCGTCAGCACATTCCCTGGAATCAGGTCGAAGTGATGCGCGGCGAAAACGGCGGCAGAATCGTTTCCAAATTGCCGACCGACAAACTTTCCCGGCTTCATCCCACCGATTTGGCGGCGATTGTGACGCAAATGAGTCCAACCCAGCGCGCCGCATTGATCGAGACTTTGGATGATGAAACCGTCGCGCTCGCGCTCGAAGAGGCCGATGATGAAGTCGCCGCCGACGTTCTCAGCGATCTGGATGTCGAACGCGCCGCCGATATCATTGAGGAGATGGATCCCGACGAAGCCGCCGATGTTTTGGGCGAAATGGACGATCCCGCCGCCGCCAACGCGATTTTGGAGCATCTCGACGACCCCGAAGAGGCCGCCGACATCAAACATTTGCTTTCCTACGAAGACGACACGGCGGGCGCGCACATGAACACCGACATCGTTTTGGTGCCCGAAACCTTCAGTTGCGACGAGGCAATCGCTCATTTGCGCCGCGAAGACGCCACGCCGGAGAATCTCCACTCGCTGTTTTTGGAAGACGAGAGCGGGCGTTTGACCGGCGCGGTTTCGCTCGCCCAGGTCGTTTTGTCGGGCGGCGAGACGCCTTTAAAATTGCTGCTCGACGGCGATTTAATCACCGTTGACCCGCAAGCCAGCGTGATCGAGTGCGCCAAATTAGTGGCCAAATATGATTTGATGGCGCTTCCGGTCGTGGATTTCAACGGCGCGCTGCTGGGAATCGTGACGGTGGACGATATTTTGGACGAAATCGCGCCCGAATCGTGGGCCGCGCGCGCGCGGGAGTAAACGGCGAATGAATTCGCAGCCAGAAAAAGCCGTCAACCTTCGTTGACGAAATCCCGCTGTGACGCGGTTGCATCGCTGCCAAATGCATTCGTCGGCGCAGGCCGACGGCTTTTTCTGGCTGCGAATTCATTCGCCGAATTATTTTGTCTCGCTCAAATGCGAATCGCGCAGTTCGACCGGCGCCGAATGCGACGGGCGTGACCGCAAATTGAGCATTTCGACCATCACCGCGAACGCCATCGCAAAATAGATATAGCCTTTGGAAATGTGCTGGCCAAAGCCTTCGGCGAGCAGTGTCACGCCGATTAAGAGCCTATCTCAATAGGCAGCGAATAAATTCGCCGCAAAGCAGAGCAAAACCTGCCTTCGCAGGTTGTCAACCCGCAAGTTCTCGGAAGAGCGGCAATGACCCAACCTGCGAAGGAAGGTT